>TARA_R110002124_G_scaffold27046_2_pt1 | contig 34059 bp, 28 predicted proteins | sample TARA_R110002124 | Tara Oceans TARA_R110002124 (sample SAMEA4397445) | marine metagenome | biome: Polar Biome; feature: [SRF] surface water layer (ENVO:00010504); material: water (ENVO:00002006), including particulate matter (ENVO:01000060) such as... | depth 5 m
GGCAACCTCGACCCCGAAACCTCGGACCGGGTGTTCGCCGTGCTGATGGACCTCGTCCGCCAGACCGGCCTCGCCGCCCTGATCGCGACGCATAACATGGAGCTCGCGGCGCGCATGGACCGCGTCGTCAGGCTGGATGGTGGGGTGCTGGTGGAGGGGTGAGGGGGTGTTGTGAATAGAGTTCTACTAGGTTTTCCCTAAAAACTTCTCGAGGGCACCCTTCCGGTCAGCTCGTCTAGCCCTCGGGGCAACACGATGACGCGTTGAATGAAACCTTCAAGCGTGTCGAGCAATAGGCCGATGTCTTCTGCGCCCGGTGTCCATCCACGATGAACCGCCGCTGACCCCGCATCCACTAGTGCGGAGAGGAGATTCTTTTCGCGAGGGCTGATATGTCCACCCTTTCGCATCGCCTCAATTTTGCAGCTGAATGACAAGGTTTGATCAGTGCCAATCGCTTTGGATGTTAATTCGAAGCAAGCTCGTGTGCCCATAGCTGCTAGAGCAAAGCACCTATGTTGTACCGCAATATAGATGTCTTGCAGAAGGTTAAACAACTCAGGAAATTCTGAAGAAAACGCTGCGTTCAGCCATATCGGTTCTGAACGAGGTGAGATCTCGGGAAAATAGGCGTTTCGTACGTTCTGAATTATGTCCCATTCTCGAGATATTGGATCTTGCACATAGTCGAAGTCTTCGGAGAAGTAATTATGGCTCCCGAAAAATACCGTTTCGCAACCGCGGCACTGATAAATTCGGAAAATATTGGAGCCGGAAATTTGTCCACCGTGTTCTGACCATGAAGTATTGTATTCTTTAACAATCTCACAATTCGTGGGTTTAGCGCACTCCGGACAAGGGCGTTTCTCTACTAATGGTTTGTTGGACGGCACATCCATTCAAACATCCAAATCCTCGGCAAACCGCGCGTTCTCCTGAATATATTGAAACCGCATTTCCGGCTTCTTGCCCATCAGCCGTTCCACCAGATCGCCGGTTTCGCCGGGTGCGTCCTCGTCCACGGTGACGCGGATCAGCTTGCGGGACTTCACGTCCATCGTGGTCTCTTTCAGATCCTTGGCGTCCATCTCGCCGAGGCCCTTGAACCGGCTCACGTCGATCTTGCCCTTGCCGCCGAGACCTTTGGCGAGCCACAGGTCACGCTCTGCCTCATCGGCGCAATAGACGCGGTGCGCGCCCTGCGTCAGGCGGTAAAGCGGCGGGCAGGCGAGGTAGAGGTGCCCTTTGTCGATGAGCGGGCGCATCTGGGAGAAAAAGAACGTCATCAGCAGCGCGGCGATATGCGCGCCGTCGACGTCCGCATCCGTCATGATGATGATCTTGTCGTAGCGCAGATCGTCGATGTTGAATTTGGTCCCCATGCCGACGCCCATCGCTTGGCAAAGGTCGCTGATTTCCTGGTTCGTCCCGATCTTGGCAGAGGCGGCGCCGAGCACGTTCAGGATTTTGCCGCGCAGGGGCAAGAGGGCCTGCGTTTTACGGTCGCGCGCCATCTTGGCCGTGCCGCCGGCCGAGTCGCCCTCCACCAGGAACAATTCGGTTGAACTGCGATTGGTCGCGGAACAATCGGTCAGCTTGCCGGGCAGGCGCAGCTTTTTGGTGGCGGTCTTGCGCTGCGTTTCCTTTTCCTGCCGGCGGCGCAGGCGTTCTTCGGAACGCAGGACGAGGTAGTCGAGGATCGCGCCCGCCGATTTCGTATCCGCCGCCAGCCAGTTGTCAAAGTGGTCGCGCACCGCGCCTTCGACAAGTTTCTGCGCCTCGACCGTGGCCAGCCGGTCCTTCGTCTGGCCGACAAATTCCGGTTCGCGGATGAAACAGGACACCAGCGCGCAGCCGCCGTAGATCAGATCGTCGCGGGTAATCTGGGCGGCCTTGCGGTTGTTCACCAGCTCCCCATAGGCCTTGATGCCCTTGAGGATCGCGGACCAGAACCCGGCGACATGGGTGCCGCCCTCGGGGGTCGGGACGGTGTTACAATAGGACTGCACAAATCCGTCGCGCACCGGGGTCCAGTTGATCGCCCATTCCACCCGTCCCGGCACGCCAAAACGTTCCTGAAACGAGACGCGGCCCGCAAAGGGCGCGTCGGAATAGGTCATCGCCCCGCTCATGGTTTCGGTCAGGTAGTCCGAGAGGCCGCCGGGGAAGTGGAACGTCGCCTCGGTCGGGGTCTCGCCGTCGTCCACCTCGGATTTCCAGCGGATTTCGACGCCGGAAAAGAGGTAGGCCTTGGAGCGGATGGATTTGAACAGCCGAGCGGGCTTGAACCGGTGATGGCCAAAGATCTGCTCGTCCGGATGAAAGGTCGTCGTCGTGCCGCGCCGGTTGGGCGCAGAGCCGATCTCGGCCAGCGGCCCCTGCGGAATGCCGCGCGAAAAGCGTTGCTCCACCAGTTTGCGATCGCGCGCGACCTGCACCACCATGGAGTCCGACAGCGCATTGACGACAGAGGCGCCGACGCCATGCAGGCCGCCCGAGGTCTCATAGGCCTTGCCCGAAAACTTGCCGCCCGCGTGCAGGGTGCACAGGATCACCTCCAGCGCCGACTTGCCGGGAAACTTGGGGTGCGGGTCGAACGGCATGCCACGGCCATTGTCGCGGATGGTCAGCGAATTGTCGGTGTGCAGCTCCACCTCGATCCGGTTGGCGTGACCCGCGACCGCCTCGTCCATGGAGTTGTCGAGGATCTCGGCCACCAGGTGATGCAGCGCGCGCTCGTCCGTGCCGCCGATATACATGCCGGGTCGCTTGCGCACCGGCTCCAGCCCCTCCAGCACCTCGATTGAGGAGGCGTCGTAGGCTTCGGGTCCGGTATCGCTCAGAAGGTCGTTGGGCATCGGCTGCTCGTTTGCTTTGTTGGTGTGCAGTATTGCCGCGCGATGCCCTTTGATACAAGGGTTCCGACGTCTCTATTCCGGCTGACCCTGCTGGTGGCGGTCAAAATTACCTGTCTCGGTCGGATCGCGTCAGGCCCGACCGGTCCGAGGCGCGCGGTTCGCCGGGTGAAGGACCCCGCCGCTTGCCCCGTCCAAACCGCGTGCCTATAGAAACGACATGGCCGGGATGACAGGATATAAGCACCACACCAAGGCGATCCTGTCGCTGGGCGTGCCCTTGGTCGGCAGCCATGTGGCGCAATTCGCGATCACGCTGACCGATACGATCATGCTCGGCTGGTACGATGTGACGGCGCTGGCGGCGCAGGTGCTGGCCAGCGGTTTCTTTTTCATCATCTTTATCACCGGGTCGGGATTCGCCTGGGCCGTCACGCCGCTGGTCGCGGAGGCCGAGGCGCGTGGCGATACCACGCAGGCGCGACGGGCCACGCGGATGGCGCTGTGGCTGGTGACGCTCTACACGATCGTCACCTTGCCAGTCATGCTCTTTGCCGAGCTGATCTTCCTTGCCATCGGGCAGGAGGCGGTGATCGCGGAACTGGCCGGGGTCTACCTCAAGGTCGCCGGGTTGGGCCTGTTGCCCGCCGTCGTCGTGATGGTGTTCAAGAGCTTTCTTTCGGCGCTGGAGCGGACCCGCGTGATCCTGATCGTCACGCTGGCCGCGGTCGTGGTGAACGTGGCGTTCAATGGCGTTTTGATCTTTGGCAATCTCGGCTTTCCCGAGATGGGTATCCTTGGTGCGGCGGTGGCGTCGGTCGGCACGCAACTCGTCTCCGTCCTGCTGTTGATCGTCTATATCCTGCGCAAACTGCCCGAACACACGATGTTCCAGCGCATGTGGCGCCCGGATTGGGAGGCCTTCGGGCGCGTCTTTCACCTCGGCGTGCCGATCGGGATGACGACGCTGGCCGAGGTCGGGCTGTTCTCGGCCTCGTCCGTCATGATGGGCTGGCTGGGAGAGCGCGCGCTCGCCGCGCACGGCATCGCGCTGCAGATCTCATCGCTGACCTTCATGATCCATATCGGCCTTTCAAATGCGGCCACCGTGCGGGCTGGTCGGGCCTTGGGCAGGCGGGACTGGACGGGGATGCGGGACGGGGCCTGGGCGGCGATTGCGGTCTCGTTGCTGGTGGCTCTGGCGACCATCGCGCTTTTCCTCCTGATGCCGGAACCGCTGATCGGGTTGTTCCTCGACCCGGACGATCCGCGCCGGTCCGAGGTGATTGCAATAGGGGCCGTCCTGTTGGCCGCCGCCGCCCTCTTTCAACTGGTGGATGCCGCGCAGGTCATGGCGATTGGCATCCTGCGCGGTGTGCAGGAGACGCGGGTGCCGATGATCATCGCCACGATCAGCTATTGGGTGGTCGGTCTGCCGGTGGCCTATGGCCTGGGCTTCCCGCTCGGATGGGGCGGGGTCGGCATCTGGCTGGGTCTCGCGGCCGGGCTTGCCGTGGCGGCGATCCTGCTGATGCTGTGGTTCTGGCGGCGAGTCTATCCGCGCCTGTCGCAGCGCGAGGGGCGCCTGTCAGCCGATGACGAGGCCGTCCGACATGCCGCTGAATCCGCCGCCCTACTGGTCGCCGCGGATCATGACGGCGTCAGGCCATCCCCCGGTCCCTGAGCGTGCGATCCGCCTTTCTGCGCACGAGGATCGTGCGCAGATCGTGCATCGCCAGCAGCATTGTGTCGGTGACAAGCTCCAGCTCCTCGTCGGTGGCCTTGGCTTGGGCCCATTGCGCGGTCTGGTTGAGCGTGTCGATGCTGCGCAGGATGTCGTCGACATCGCGCGCGGCGAGGATGTCGCGCCGCGCCGTCACCCAATCTGTGATCGCCGCTTGATCCCCGGCGGTGAGGTCGCGGTCGCCGTGCGGCTTGACCTCGCCGCTGCGGATGTTGACGGCCGCGATCTGGTCCATCTCGATCCGGCGAGACCGGTCGGCGGTGTTGACGCGGAACACCAACGCACCGTTGTCACGGACGCGGAAGAAGTATTCTGGCAGCTCTGCGCTCATGCTCTGGTGCTCCGGTTGCGAGGGATGACTGCGGGCGGGCTGCATCCGGTCCCGCTCGGCATTGGCACGCCGACCGGGACCGCCGCGATCAGCTCAGGCTGGCGCAGAAAGTCTGGATCCGCGTGCAAGCCTCTTTCAGCGCCTCATCCGAGGTCGCGTAGGAGATGCGGAAGTTCGGCGACAGGCCAAAGGCGGCACCAAAGACGACGGCGACCCCGGTATCTTCGAGCAGGGCGGTGGCGAAGGTCTCGTCGTCTTCGATCTTCACGCCATCCGGGGTCGTCTTGCCGATCAGACCGGCGAGAGAGGGGTAGACGTAGAACGCCCCCTCCGGCACCGGGCAGGTGATCCCGTCGATTGCGTTCAGCATCTCGCAGACGAGGTTGCGGCGGCGCACAAAGGTCTCGTTGTTCTTGGCAATGAAATCCTGCGGACCGTTCAGCGCCTCGACCGCAGCCCACTGACTGACGGAGCAGGGGTTGGAGGTCGACTGAGACTGGATCTTGCTCATCGCCTTGATCAGCTCTTTCGGGCCGGCCGCATAGCCGATCCGCCAGCCGGTCATCGCATAGGCCTTGGACACGCCATTCACCGTCAGGGTGCGGTCGTAAAGGCCCGGCTCGACCTCTGCCGGGGTGCAGAACTTGAAATCGTCATAGGCGAGGTGTTCGTACATATCGTCGGTCATCACCCAGACATGGGGATGCTTCATCAGAACGTCGGTCAACGCCTTGAGTTCATCATGCGAATAGCCGGCCCCGGACGGATTGGAGGGGGAGTTGAAGATGAACCATTTGGTCTTGGGCGTGATCGCCGCGTCGAGTTGTTCTGCGGTGATCTTGAAGTTGGTCTCAAGCCCGCCTTCCACGAAGGTCGGCGTGCCACCGGCCAGCAGCACCATGTCGGGATAGGAGACCCAGTAGGGCGCGGGGATCAGCACCTCCTCGCCCGGGTTCATCGTCGCCATCAGCGCGTTGTAGAGCACCTGCTTGCCGCCGGTCCCGACGCTGACCTGATCGGTCGCGTAGTCGAGGCCGTTGTCGCGCTTGAGCTTGGCGCAGATCGCCTTTTTCAGCTCGGGGATGCCATCGACGGCGGTATATTTCGTCTTTCCCGCATTGATTGCCGCAATTGCAGCAGCCTTGATGTTTTCGGGCGTGTCAAAGTCCGGCTCACCGGCACCCAGTCCGATCACATCCTTGCCAGACGCTTTCAGTTCGGCGGCCATGTTGGTCACCGCGATGGTGGGCGAAGGTTTGACGCGGGACAGTGTTTCGGAGAGGAACGGCATTCAGGCCCCCGGTATTTGAGTTTCGGTCGGCCCTGTCATAGAAGCAATAGGTCAGGCCCTCAAGCAGGGATCGGCGGAAAGGATCACATGGTGGACGAGATCACGAGCACCGGTGCAGATATGACCGGCGGCAGCGGCACAAGCGACGGTGCTGATGCGCTGAGCGATCTCAGCGGCTGGTATACCGCCGAGAGCGCGACCTTCGGGGATCGTCTGGCCGCGGCCCGCGAGGCGACAGGCATGACGCAGGGTGACCTCGCCAAACGTCTCGGGGTCAAGCTGGCGACCTTGCGCGCCTGGGAGGACGATCATTCCGAACCGCGTGCCAATCGCCTGTCGATGCTCAGTGGTCTGATGGGTGTCTCGCTCAAGTGGTTGCTGACCGGCGAAGGGGAGGGCGTCGCCCCTCCGGGGGACGGCGGCGACATGGCCGACGACCTGAGCGCGATCCTGTCGGAGCTGCGCGACCTGCGCGCCGACCTTGATGGCAAGGTCGCGCGGTTGGGCGTGCTGGAAAAACGCCTCCGCACCCGATTGAAGGGAGCCTGACGCGATGGCAATCGATCCCCGAGAGGCCCGCCTGAAACGCATGATGATGCGCTCGATGCGGCGTGGAACCAAGGAAATGGACATCCTGATGATGCGCTTTGCCAGTGCGCATCTGCACGAGCTGAGTGACGGCGAGCTGGACAGCTACGACCTCGTCCTCGATCAGAACGACCAGGACCTTTATCAATGGGTGACCGGTCAGATCGCCGCCCCGCCCGAAATCGCGCCGATGATTGCGCGTATTTCAGAGACGGCTGCCGCCGACCCTGTCGCAAGGCGGCCTTTCGCCTGAAACATAAGGTTCCGGAGCCATTTACCTAAGGTCGAACCGCAGCCCAGAAGAGCCCGCGAAATCGGCCCACACAATTTAACTATTTTTTTGGCTTTCTCCGTCAAACTCATCCCGAGCAGTCAGTGACGGAGAATTTCTAATGTCCATATACGAACCCGCCCCCTTGCCGGCCGGTGAAAAAGCCTTCCTCGCCTCGTATCTCGATGCACTCTCTCTTGTGGAGCGGCTCCATCGATTGTTGCTGGACGTGATCAAGGATGAATTCGAACGCATCGGCGTGTTGGATATCAACGCGGTGCAGGCCCTGTTGCTGTTCAACATCGGCGATAACGAGGTGACAGCAGGTGAGCTCAAGACCCGCGGATATTATCAGGGGTCCAACGTCAGCTATAACCTCAAGAAACTGGTTGAGATGGACTACATGCATCATCAGCGCTGCGAGATCGACCGCCGCTCTGTCCGGGTCAAGCTGACGCCGAAGGGCAGGTCGATCCGCGACACGATATCGAACCTGTTCAAGCGGCAGGCCGGTGAACTCGGCAGCCGCGACATCATCGATACCGCAGGCATCGATCAGATCACCACCTCCCTGCGCCGGGTGGAGCGTTATTGGTCTGATCAAATCCGCTATATCTATTGAGTTGCGGGGTGTCTCACCTACCGCGTGTCGGAAACCGCAATGATCTGCAACTCTCGCAGCAGCTTGCGCACCATGGCGTCCTCAAAATCCGCGAACCCCTGCGCAGTTTCCAAAAAAGCCTCCGTTCCGCGCAAGACATAAGCCCGGTAATAGGCCGCCAAAGCGCCGATCCCCGTCGCTTCGTCATTGTCCCTGGATGCCGGCGGGCCAATGACCAACCCGTTGACGATGACCCCGGCCAGAGCGACGCTGCCGGGCAGCGGGCCGACGTTCGAAGTCCCGTCGCCGGATATGTCAACGACGTGACGCCAGCAGTCCGGTTGTGCGCGCATTTCTCCCGCACCGCGCAACATAGCCGACCCGATAGCTGTGGAATAATCTGCCTGCGCCCGCGTTGTTCCCCGCAGTTGGCGCGCCACCGCCTGAACGGACCCGGCATCGACCACATCGCGCCAAGGCACGATCATGCGCTGAAAGTCCGGCCCCGACCATTCCATGACCGCCATACGGACAGGGGCGGCCGGCATGGCGTTCAGAGCCTCCAGAACCTGCGGGTTCAACAGCGCGCCCGCCACACCATCCAGTTGCAGCCGGTACTCCCGCGCATCGACGGAGCCGGAAACGTCCAGCGCCAACAACAGCGCCTGCCGACATTGCGCCGTAGTCGACCCGGCCCACAGAACGAATATCAATACCGCGCTGAACCAGCGCTTCACCAATGGCCAGTGTTCCCCATGCTGCTCCAGGGTTCGGCCGGGGCGAGCGCCTTGCCCTCTTGCAGCAATTCGACTGAAATATTGTCGGGCGACCGGACAAAGGCCATGCGGCCATCGCGCGGCGGTCGGTTAATAGTGACGCCGTTATCCTGAAGGTGCTGACACATCTCGTAGATATCGCTTACGGAATAGGCGAGGTGGCCGAAATGACGGCTGTCGGAGGGCAGTTCGTCGTCCCCATCCCAGTTGTAGGTCAATTCTACGGGGCATTCCTCCTGCCCCTCGGGCGCCATGAAAATCAGCGAGAAGCGCCCCTGCTCACTGTCTATCCTCCGGGTTTCCTTGAGGCCGAGCAGTTCGTAAAATGCCATGCTTTTTTCCAGGTCCTTCACGCGGACCATTGTGTGTAGATAGCGGGTCGTCATGAAATGCTCCCTCTTCGCGCATTTGCAATCAGGATAGGCCCATTCCGCGCCCTGTCGAGGGGCCTGTTGTCCTGTCCGGCATTTCGCACTCCCCCATCACGGCTTTGGAGACCAAGTCGTTGATGTGGGATCTGGATGCGCATGGCTGCATTGTCTAAGGTGCGCTACAACTTTCTCTCCGCACATCGATCGAGGCACGCCCATGCGCCATCCTGAATACCAATACCTCGACCTGCTGGCCCAAGTGCTTGAGACAGGAGACGAGCGCATCGACAGGACCGGCGTCGGCACGCGGTCCATATTCGGTTCAATGGTGCGCTTTGATCTATCCAATGGGACTGTGCCGATCCTCACGACAAAGCGAGTCTACTGGAAGACAGCCGTGAAAGAGATGCTGTGGTTTCTGACAGGCGGGACGAACATTCAACCGCTCTTGCGTGAGAATGTCCGCATCTGGACCGACTGGCCCTTGGCCGCCTATCGCCGTGAGACATCCGAAGACATCACGCAGGAAGCTTTCGAGCAGCGCGTCATCGAGGATGACGCCTTTGCCGCGCGGTGGGGTGAGCTCGGCCCCGTTTACGGAAAACAATGGCGTCGGTGGCTGGGTTCGGACGGGAAGGAGCATGACCAGATCGCTGATCTCATCCGGAGCCTTCGGGAAAATCCGACGAGCCGTCGCATGCTTTTCCACGGCTGGAACGTGTCGGAACTCGGCGCTATGGCTTTGCCGCCGTGCCACATGGTCTACCAATATCATATCACCTCTGACGGACGTTTGAATTGTCTTTTGTTCCAAAGGTCTGTCGACCTTCTCCTCGGCGCGGCCTTCAATTTTGTCGGCGCGACCGCTCTGCAGTTGATGCTGGCGCAACAGGCTGGATTACGCCCCGGAGAGTTGGTGTGGGTCGGTGGTGACGTCCACCTGTACCTCAACCACCTCGAACAGGCTCGCGAGCAAATCTCGCGCGAGCCGCGCCCGTTTCCCCGGATGACACTCGCGTCCCGAGCCAGCAGCATCGACGACTACCGGATTGAGGACTTTGAGGTTGAGGGCTACGCGCCACATGCCGCGATCCGGGCAGACGTGGCTGTGTGAGCATCGCTCCGTCGATCGGGATAGTTATTCATAAGCGATCCGTTAAGTCGTGACCTCTAGCCAACCTCGCAGCTTCACCTGCCTGAGGTGTTGGAGCCTATAGCCTGTGCCATGATCAAAGAGTTTACCCCCCTACCGTTCCGATTGGCGCGACAAGCCAAGCCGTCGATCACCAAGGGTTTGTACATGGCGCCGGCCAAGGGTATGATATTCGAGAGCGAATTCTATACGCCGCTGGTCGCGACCGACGACCAGCAAGAGGGCGCAGCCGCCAGGTCGGTGGTAAATGGAATTCGAGGACAGTTGAGGAGGATAGCATGACACACGTTCACATTCGGGAAGTCGGGCTTCGCGATGGCCTGCAACTGGTCAAAACCCTTGTCCCCGCTGAGGTCAAACTGGAATGGTTCAATGATGCCGCCGCAGCCGGGGTGCCGGAAATAGAGGTCACCTCCTTTGTGCCGTCGCATGTGATCCCGCAATTCGCCGACGCCGATGCCGTCATGCGGGGGGCGATGGGGCGGAGCGGGACGCTTGCCTCAGCCCTTGCGGTCAACTTGAAAGGCGCACAGCGGGCCTATGATCTGGGCGTGGCGAAACTGAACTATGTCGTTTCCGCCAGCGAAGAGCATAGCCTCTCCAACGTCCGTCGCACACCTGCGGTCGCGATGGAAGCTTTCTACGCCATGGTCGCGGAACGAAAGGAGCGGGGCCTGGAGGGATCGGTGGAGCTTAGCTGCGGTGTGGCGACCTCTTTCGGGTGCTCCTTGCAGGGCGAGGTTGCGCAGGACGAGGTGGTCCGGCTGGCCGTCTCCGCCGCCGAAGCCGGCGCGGACGAAATCATGATCGCGGACACGGTGGGTTTCGCCGATCCGGTGCGGGTCCGTACCCTGTTCAAGGCCGTGCGCGACGCTGTCGGCGACATCCCGGTCGCGGCGCATTTCCATGACACACGCGGGTTGGGCCTGGCCAATGTGCTGGCCGCCGTCGAGGTGGACATCCATCGGTTCGACGCGTCGCTCGGCGGTCTGGGCGGGTGTCCCTTTGCGCCTGGAGCCACCGGCAATATCAACACCGAGGACACGGTATACCTGTTGGAAACGATGGGGCTATCCACAGGTATTGACCTTGAGGCGCTGTTGGCTCTGCGCGCCAAACTGCCCGGCTGGTTGCCCAATGAACGCATCGGCGGCTCTGTTCAACGTGCGGGTATTCCGCACTTGCCAAAGAGCTTCCCGTCGCTTGCGCGTGCAATGGCTGATCCGGTCGCGTAGCGATCGCGTTTGAGATGGGGTGGCGCCGCGCGATCAAATCCGGCGTCTCCGTTCAGATACCTTTACGCTCGCGGCGTCCGGTTCGCGGATCAAACTCGGCCCGACCTGGAGATCTTGCCGGTTTTGCACGACCCTTTCGACATCGCCGAGTGCCAGCATCGGATCGCTACGACGCGCCCGTCGCCCGCAGTTTGCAACCTGAGGGGGCGACACCCTACTAACTTGTTATGTTCGAATAAATGCTGGATTTGGTCAGGGTACGGCTGATTTCGGACCGATGTGATGGTCGTGGGGGCTAGTCTAGGCTCATTTATCCGAATACATTTGTGTGCAACCGCTGGTGGTAAGGCTTCACTAGGAAAAGGACTTCGGCCCTGACAACGACAAGCAACAACAGCCAACAGGAGTCCGAGCGGGGATCAAGGGTCCGGGCTATCGCCGGAACACTTACCGATGAAATAGCCTCCGGCATCCCCAAGGTCGGCGACCGCTTTCCTCGCGAGATGGAGCTTCAGGCCCGGTTCGATGTCGGGCGGCATACGATCCGCGAAGCGCTCAAACTGCTGACCGAGAAGGGGCTGATCTCTCGACGGCAGAAATCCGGCACATTCGTTCTCTCGGACACGCCGATTTCGCCCTATGTGCACACGCTTCGCGACCTGCCCGGCCTGCTGGACTTTGCGCAGACGACGCGGCTGGATATACGGCATATCTCTGGTGTCTCGGGCTCTTCGCAGCTGCTTGAGGGCTACGATAATCTGACGACGTTTCGATGGCTGCGCGTAGCGGGGCTGCGCACCGTTCGGGCAAATGGAACACCCCTGTGTTGGTCTGAAGTGCTGATCCGGAAAGACCTCGCGCCGCCGCGTGAGGTTATTTTGTCGACGGACCGGGCGCTGTACGACGAAACGATGCGGCACAATGGTACTCGGCTGGAGTACGTCGAACAGGAGGCCGTGGCGATGTTGCAACCACCGGCCATGGCCAAAATCTTCAACGTTCCAGAGAATTCCGCCGCCCTGCTGATCAAGAGGCGGTTCGTGTCCCATTCCGGCGAGACCTTCGAGGTATCACAAAACCTGTATCCGGCGGCGCGCTACAAGCTGCACAGCATCTTTCGTCAACGACCCTGACCTTTTAGCTAGCGGCGCACACTTGGTCAGCGGAACCGAGAGCGAACAATAGACTTTCTACCGGGGCGCTTTGAAGCGCGGGCCGCATACGGGCGCTTGCCGACACCGGCCCGAGACTCCTTGGCGGATATCAAAGACCCAGAACGTTCTTGGCCACGATCCCACGCTGCACCTCCGAGGTGCCGCCGTAGATGGTTGTTTGCAAGGTGTGCACCCACAGGGCCGACGTGTTGACCTCAGAATCCTGCGGCGCGACATAACCAGCGGCATCGCCGACCAGCTCCATCGCCTCCATCGCTATCCGCTGGTAAAGCTCGGTCTGGTTGATCTTGAGCAGCGACACATCCGGACCTATCTTTTCACCGGATTTCAGTTTGTCGACAAAGCTTTCGTACAACGACACATGGTCCGCAAGCTCTAGCGCCAGCAGCATGTACCGGTCGCGAAAGGCCGTATCCTCCCACGAGCCGGTTTCGCGCGCCACATCTTCGAGACGGCTCAGCGCCAGCGACGACTGCGCGGGCGACCCGACAAAGATGCGTTCAAAGCCGAGCAATGCCTTCGCGATCGTCCATCCGGAATTCAACTCCCCCACCAGCGCATCCAGCGGGACACGAACATCGTCAAAGAAAACTTCGCAAAAATCGTCGGTTCTGGTCAGTGTGAGGATCGGTCTGACTTCGACGCCGGGCGTGTCTGTCGGAACGAGGAAGAAGCTTATCCCCTCCTGGTTCTTTGCGCTCTTGTCGGTGCGGGCCAGCAGGTAAATCCAGTTCGCGTCATTGCCGAGCGAGGTCCAGATTTTTTGACCATTGATGACCCATTCATCACCGTCACGCACAGCTTCTGTCCGCAGGCTGGCCAGATCAGAGCCTGCGTTGGGTTCGCTATAGCCCTGTGCCCAGATATGTTCGCCCGTGTGGATCTTGGGGAGGAAATAATCGCGCTGGGCCTGCGTGCCGTAGTCGATCAGCAGCGGCCCCAACATGATGACGCCCTGATCGTTGACGCGGGTACAGCCGTGGCGTTCTAACTCCTCGATATAGATGACGCGCTTGGCCGGGCCCAATCCCATGCCGCCGTGTTCGCGCGGCCAGTTTGGCGCCAGCCAGCCCTTTTCGGACAGCAGGTCATACCAGACCTTGGAATCCTTGTGGTGCAGGCGGTTCAGCGGAAACCGCAGCTCCTCCGGGTAGTTTTTCTGAACCCAGTCGCGGACCTCGGCGCGAAAGGCCGCATCGGTCATCTCATTGTAATCGCGGCCCGAATGGGGGGTGGTCGTTGTGTCCATGATCCTATCCTTCCCTCATGCGACCTGATCGGACGGCATGGCAGCCACCGTCCGCGACAGGGCGTCATAGCGCCGTCTGTGTGTGCTCGCGGTGCCGTATTGATTAAAGAGGGTTGCGATTTTGCGGGTATAAAGTCCGATGTCGTGCTCGTCCGTGATGGCGACTGCGCCGTGCATCTGGGTGCTGTGACGCGAGATGAGCATGGCCGTGTCCGAGGCGCGGGCTTTGGCGCGTGACACGCTCATCCTGCGCGCATCGAGGGACTCTTCGGTCTCGAATTTGGCCACACAATCGGCCAGCACCGCCCTTGTGATCTCTAGCTGCAGCTTCATGTCCACGGCCCGATGCTGGATCACCTGAAAGGACCCAATGGCCCGGCCGAACTGGTGGCGCATCTTGACGTAATCGAGCGTCATTTCAAACGCGCGGTCCGCGGCGCCGAGCAGATAAGCCGCCGTTGCCAGCGTCGCACGTTCGCGCGCCATCGATAGATCGCCCAGCGGTCTGGCGTGAACCGCGTTAAACGTCACTTTGGAATAGGTCCCGCCGTCGAGAGTATCAGAGGGCTCGATCGTGCAATCCTTAGCCGCGATATAAGCCGATCCATCGTTCGTCTGCACGACGAACCCATGTGCGCAAAGGGCGCTGGGGACGCGGTCCGCCGAACCTGTCAGGGTGGCATTCTCGCCAACGGCCGAGAGTGAAGCATCGCCGACCAACTCTTGCCAAATAGGCATGACGACCAGAGCGCCGGTAAGCGTATCCGCCAAGAGGTCCGCAGGCAGGTCAGGCGCAATCGAAGCCACCGCGATCAACGGTTCAGGCACCAGCGCACGACCCAACTCCTCGGCCAGGCCAAGGAATTCGCTCATGCCCAGGCCAATGCCGTCCGAGCTTTCGTCGACGAGTATCCCGATCCACCCAAGGTCGGCCATCTTTTGCCAAGTGGCGTCATCGGTGCCCGGCTTAGTGAACCGCAGGGCCCGGATCCGTTGCAAATCGCCGGGGGATCCGGTGATTGCGGCGGCGCTGTCCCGGATCATCCGAATATTTTGCGCGCGCTCATCGGCATTGTCGGTCATCATTCGTCTCCGGTTTGATTTGCGAGAAAGGGCAGGACCGGCCCAACGTATTTGAGGAATCGAACTGTGACTTTACCCCGATCCGCTCGACCAGATTTCACCCCGCCGACGTCGCTCCACGACTGGGCTACGTTTTTCACGCGCACTGTTTTCTGTCAATAGTTCGAAGAATACTCAATGCCTGCGAGGCCTGCGCCGAACCCCTAGTCACCTGCACGAGCCCCGGGGCCAATCTGAAAGGACACGACGCCGCAACGTCGTGTCAGCTTTGCAGAGGTGTATCATCGGCGCTTTTGAACAGCAGTGGACGTCCATAGACCAGTACCAGGATAGCCAGACCGGCAAAATCCGTCCGATGTTCCGGCGTCATGAGCAACAGCCCACCCGCAGCCAGCAGCAGCGTTTCGATCCAGGCCAATTTGCGCGCATGGAAATACAGGTAACGCTCTGTCGCAGAGGATATCATGAAGATGGCAACCGTAGCTGTCACGGCGGCCATCGCGATTGTTATCGCGTCGCCCTGCATGACGAGTGCTGGATTATAGACGAACATGAACGGCAGGACAAAGAGCACAGCCCCCAGGCGCATGGCGGACACACCGGTTCGCATGGCAGGTGACCCCGCGATCGACGCGGCGGCCACCGCAGCCAGCGCGACAGGCGGGGTGATGTAGGACAGCATGCCCCAATAAAGGATGAACAGGTGGCTGGCGATCGGGTTCAGGCCGCTTTGCACGAGGACCGGCGCCAGAACGACCGCGAGGAAGATGTAGCAAGCCGAAGCTGTCATACCCATCCCGAGCACGAAACTGGTGATCGCGCCAAGTATGAGGATCAGGAAGAGGTTGCCATTGGCAAATTGCACAAGCTCGCGACTGAATGCATTGCCGACGCCGGTGATCGACAGAGACCCGACAATCAGTCCAATGCCCGCGACGATGCCGACAAGGCTGGCAATGCCAACGCCGGATTCCATGATGACATCGCAGATAGCCCGCAATGCGCCGTTCGATCGGTTGTAATAGATGGTGGTTGCGATCAACAGGATCGTGACCAGATAGGGCGCCCTTGATTCCAGGGAGAGCCCCAACAGCAGATAGACCAGCAAGGCCAGGCTGAGGCAGTAGATCCATCCGCTTCGGAATGTTGCTCCGACCTTGGGAAGCTGCGCTCTGGGCAGGCCTTTCAGACCATTCAGGGCAGCAAAGCTGTCCGCCTGCAAAAGCAGGGTGGCATAAAACAATGTGGCCGGGATAATCGCCGCCACCATGATCGTCGAATAGGGCACGTTCAGAAACGACGCCATGATGAAGGCCACGGAACCCATAACGGGTGGCATAAGCGCGCCGCCGGTCGAGGCGCATGCCTCGATGGCCGCTGCATATCTGGCCGGATAGCCGGTCCGGATCATGGTGGGGATCGTCATGGCCCCGGTTCCGATGACGTTGGAAATGACGCTTCCGGACAGCGATCCGAAAAAGCCGCTGGAGACGATGGCGACCTTGGCAGGTCCGCCTCTCGTTCCTCCGAGGAGCGCGTTCGCCATGTCCATAAAGAACCGCCCGCCGCCGGAGACGGTCAGGGCCACGCCAAAGATGATAAAGCCTATGACCAGATCGGCAAGGATACGGGTCGGCACGCCAATGATGCTCTCCAGACCCATCGAATAGGCCCGTGTCGCTTCCAGGGGGGTGTACTGCATGCCCCAGAGCACGCCGGGCATTGAATCGGCGAACAGTGGAAAGAGCCCGAAGGCCAGGCAGATAAAGAAGAGGATACCGCTGCCGCATCGCCGCACCGCCTCCAACGACACAGCGATCAGGCAGAACGAGGCCAGTGTTGGCAAGGGCGGGGCATCCAGCTCCCATCCCATCGCGATGATGCTTCGGGCCTGGGTCGATAGATACAGGCAAGATACGAGGGCGATCAGCGCCACGATCCAGTCATACCAGGGGACACGATCAGTATGCTTCGGGATTGCGGGGTAGGCCAGAAACGCGACCGCCATAAACAGACCCACCAGCATATAGTAATAGGTCGTGCTGAGCGGGCTGAAACCAAATAAACGCAGCAGGAATATTTGGTTAATGGATAGTAGGATACCTGCGGCGCTGAGTGCTATCACCGCGAACCACGCGACACCTTTCAGACGCACCCCTTCACGTCGCCAGCCCCAAACAGGTTCGATCGTTTCAGTCATTTGAGGGCTCACAATAAAAGGGAAATATGCCGGCAACTGTCAGTTGAGGCGAAACAAAACGTCTGGTGCCAAGGTCGGGCGTCCCGATAAACGCGACGCCCGGTTTTGGCTGGGGCTTTTATTTCAGGGCTTCGGCCTTGTAGGCCTCCCAATACGCGGGCCATTCCTTGTCGGAAACACCTTCGTCGAGCGCCTTTTCATTGGCCTTATCCCAAGCGGCCCTCAAGTTCTCGGAACGCTTCAGACGACCCTGGTTCCAGGCTTCATCTTCCTCAGTCCACACGTTGATTTCCTTGAGGTACTTGATAGCTCCGGGGTGGAAAGGTGCATCCGATGGCGTCTTGCCCGACTCGGAGATTTGCCAGCTCGGCATAATCGCGTTCATACCTTTGTAAATTCCATAGGTTTCATCGACGGCTTTGATCATGGCGTATACCAGATCATCATCGGTGTCGGCATAGGTCGCGACAATTGGATACCGGTAGCCCATAAGTTGTACCGGCGCATCCTCGGAAATCCCCGCGCCAATTGTTTCCTCAGCGGGCTTCAAGAAGGATATGCTCTCTTGTATCCGCGCCCAACCTTCGGTGTCTTCCGCCGGCAACTCGATCCAAGTTGCACCGCGCCCGGCTTCCAGTTCACGTAGCGCGGCAGCAGTTGGCACAGAGACAGCTGCCTGCACAGTACCATCAGAAAGCCCCAGGAGAGACGAGCCGTAGGACGGCATATTAATCCGGTCAACATCGTCCCATGTCATGCCAGCAAAGGCGAGAACGGCTTCGGTCTTGATATTTGCCGAAGGATTGGCTTCGACGTAGGCGACTCGCTTTCCTCTGAGGTCCTCAGCCGTCCGAATGTTGGCGTCGGTTGCCGAAACAACACCTGCAGTCGCCGGTCGGCCCAGCAGAACACGCAGATCTTGCGGCCCCCATTCACGGCCCGAAAACTCATAAAGCGCTTCGCTGGAAAAATTCGCTTCACTGCCCAGGAAGGCAAACTGGACGCGTCCAGTCTTTAGGGGGAGCAAGCGGCCGATGCCCGAGCTTGACGGCATCAGTCGGATTCGGACGCCGTATTCCTTGATCAACGCGTCCGCGATGGCCGAGGCTTCGACGTAGCCGCTGGAGCCGACGTCATAGGTGGTCCAGGTCAATGTCTTCGGCAGCATGCCATCTTCGGCCGCTGCCGGAGCAGCGACTCCCAGTGACAATGCCACAGGCAGTATGGCCGCGGCGGCCAAGCGTTTAAAGTATAACAATGTTTATCTCCCTCAGGTCTTCTGTTTTCTGCGTTTAAATTACAGCAACTTGGTCAAATACTGAAAGCGGCGCCAGGATATGTCAATATTAATCCGACATATATTGCCCGCCCTTGGGGGCTACCGGACTTTATATGACGTTTCTTTGATTTGGCTTTAGCGACAAGACATTTCTCAATAGGGATATAAAACATCAAGTACATATTGTCCGAACTATTTGTTCAAAAACAGGCTTTGGCGATCAGAAAACCTCGGCCATTCGATAAATAACCGCAAGCCGCACTATTGCGAGCTGCGGGTATGGCTGTTCATTTCCGGAAATTTTGGCAGGCGGGGTGACTATGTGACGATCAGCGTTGTTCGGTCGCTTCCTGACCATAAACCTAAGGGCTAGGGTGCGCTGAAGCCTACTGAATGGCGATCGGGTAGCCACGGCGACCTTCATCTCCGACGACCCGCAGTGCGTCGAGCTAGCTCCAATCCCCAAGGCCGACACCGGGGCCGACATCGAATCGCTAGTCTAACCCCAAGTACACAGGCGTTTTCACAGATCAGTCAGCGTGCCTTCGCGGGTCTCTGCGGCGAAACCTGTGGTCTCGGACAGGGTAGGGTGGGGATGGATCGTCAATGCGAGGTCGGCCGCATCCGCCCCCATTTCAATCGCCAGGACCCCTTCCGCCAAGAGCTCTCCGGCGTTCGGGCCGGTAATCCCGATCCCCAGGATGCGGCCACTCTCTGGATCGGTTAACAAGCGCGTCAGCCCATCCGTACCGCCCAGCGTTCTCGCGCGCCCCGAGGCGGCCCAGGGAAAAGACGAAACTTCGACCTCCGTTCCAGAGGCCTTCGCCGCCGATTCGGTCAGACCGGCCCAGGCGATTTCGGGAGAGGTATAGGCGACCGAAGGGATGGTGAGCGCGTCAAAGTGGGCATCAAGTCCGCAGATCGCTTCGGCGGCGGTCTTTCCTTCATGCACGGCCTTATGGGCGAGCATCGGTCCGTCTGTGACATCGCCAATCGCAAAGATGGTCGGCTGAGCCGTGCGCATCTGGCTGTCGGTCGCGATCTGCCCGTACTCGTTCGCGTTCAGGCCCGCTTGCTCGAGATCGAGCGGGTCCGGATTGGCGCGTCGTCCGACCGCGACCAGCAGCGCGTCACAGGTGAGGGTCTCCTCCCCGCCGGAATCGCTTGTGCTCAGATGCAAGGCGTCCTCGCGCGCGTCAACCGCCTTTACCTCGGTGCCGAGTCGGAGGTTGTAGCGCCCCTTGATCCTGTTGGTCAGTGGCATCACCAGCGGTTCGTCGGCACCGGGAATAATTTGATCTGCCAGCTCGATGACGGTGACGCGACTGCCGAGCGCGGAATAGACCTGCGCCATTTCCAACCCTATGATCCCGGCCCCGAGGACGACCAAATGATCGGGCACACGCTCAAGCGCCAGCGCGCCGGTGCTGTCGATGATCCGCGGATCATCGGGCAAAAAGGCAGGCCGCAGGGGTTCGGACCCGGTTGCAATAATGGCATGCTCAAAGGTCAGACGGTGCGCCCCCCGGGACCCGGTGATCATGACGTCGCGGTCCGAGGTAAAACGTGCATCGCCCTGTAGCACCCGGACCTTGCGGCGACGGGCAAGGCCGGCCAGACCGCCGGTCAGGTCGGACACGACCTTGTCCTTCCAATTGCGCAGCGCATCGAGCTCGATCCGGGGGGCGCCAAAGCTGATGCCGAACTCCGTAGCGTTTGCGGCCTCTTCGATAACCTGCGCCGCGTGGAGCAATGCCTTGGACGGGATGCAGCCGACGTTGAGGCAGACGCCGCCGAGGGTCGCGCGACGATCGACTAGGATGACGGATTTACCCAGATCGGCCGCGCGGAAAGCGGCTGAATAGCCGCCCGGCCCTGCGCCGATGACCAGCACGTCGGTATGGTCGGTGTCGGGATTGTTCATCACGTCCCCTTTACAGGCTGATGCGCCGGAAATCCGCCAGCAGCGATTTCAGGTGAACGAGGAAACGGGCCGCCGCGACGCCATCGACCACGCGATGATCCCACGACAGACTGACCGGCTGGATCAGCCGGGGGCGAAAACCTTCGCCATCCCAAACCGGTTGGATCGTGGCGCGCGTCATACCTAGGATCGCGACCTCGGGGGCATTGATGATCGGGGTGAAATTCGTGCCTCCGATCCCACCGAGGGACGAGATGGTGAATGTCGCCCCCTGCATAGACTGCGGAGAGAGCCGCCCTTTGCGCGCCTCGGCGGCAAGCTGCGCCATCTCCTCGGCGATCTCCGATACGTTCTTGGCATCGGCGGCCTTTATGACCGGCACGACGAGGCCTTCGGGCGTGTCCGCGGCGACGCCGATATTTATGTATTTCTTCAGCACCAGCTGGGAACCATCCAGCGAGGAATTGAATCTGGGAAAGCTTTTTAGCGTTGCCGCCGCCGCCTTGACCGCGAAGGGCAGGAGAGACAGCTTGATTTCTCGTCCGTCAGCATTGGCGTCCTGGCGGAATGCATCCAGATCGGTGACGTCGGCCTCGTCGAAATTTGTCACATGCGGAATGACCATCGCGTTGCGGGCCAGGGCCGGGCCGGAAATGCGGGCGATGCGGGACAGGTCGACCCGTTCGACCTCGCCGAACTTTGCGTAATCGACCTGTGGCCAAGCCGGCAGATCGCTCGCGGTGCTGTGGCCGCGCGGTGCGCTCAACGCCTCTCGGACGTGCGCGTGCAGATCGTCACGGGTGATGCGCCCCTTTCGTCCGGTACCGCTGACGCCCGCCAGCGCCACGCCCAGTTCTCGGGCCAACCGCCGCACAGACGGTGAGGCGTGGCTGCGCGCCGCACCGCCTGTATCAACAGGCGCCGTTGGATCAGGCACGGGCGATGTGGGTGGCGCGGGCACCCCCTTTTCGGGCGACGCAGGTGGGCGGGCCGACGTCGGTGTCGGTTCAGGGGCGGGCGCTGCGGGGGGCTCATCCGCCACTTCGGTCGGTTCGATCCGCAACATCGGCATGCCCATGGACACATGGTCGCCCTCGGCCACCAGAATTTCGACGACCGTGCCGGCAGCTTCAGCCGGCACGTCGAGCGTCGCCTTGTCGGATTCCAGCACGATCACTGTGTCGTCGAGGCTGATAAAATCGCCCACTGCGACCGAGATCTCGATGACCGGAACATCTTTGAAATCGCCGATATCGGGTATGTTGAGGTCCATAACCTGGCTCATGCTGGTCCCTCTCACACGGTCCACGGGGCGGCGCCCGCATCCGTTTTCCCAAAGGTTTCCAAGGCCTCGCTCAGCAGCCTGCTTTCGATGCGCCCGTCCGAGACCAACGCCTCGATGGCGGCCAACGCGACGTGGTGACGATCCACCTCAAAGAAGTCGCGCAAGACCGGGCGTTGATCCGACCGACCGAAGCCGTCGGTGCCGAGCGTTACAAAGCGTGCCCGGATGTTCGGCGCGATCATGGCTGGCAGGGCGCGGACATAATCGCTGGCCGCGACCACGGGCATGTCACCGGGCAACAGGCGCTCCACATGGCTGATCTGACCTGAGCCGGGGCTGTAACGATTGATCCGCTCGACCTCAGCGGCCTCGCGCGCGAGTTCGATGTAGCTGGTCGCGCTGTACACATCAGAAGCGATGCCGAGATCGGCCAAAATTTCACCCGCCGCGATCACCTCGTTCAGGATCGACCCGGAGCCGAGCAGACGCACCCGTGTTTCAGCATTTTCATCTCCGAAACCGGTTACGCGGTAGAGTCCGCGCAGGATGCCGTCCTCGACCCCATCGGGCATGTCGGGCTGGGCATAGTTTTCGTTCATCACCGTGAGGTAGTAGAATTCGTCGCGTTCCTCACCATACATGCGCTGGATCCCTTGATGCATGATCACGGCTAATTCGTAGGCATAGGCGGGATCGTAGGACCGACAATTCGGCACGGTCGAGGCCACCAGCAGGCTGCTGCCATCCTGATGTTGCAGGCCCTCTCCGGACAATGTCGTGCGTCCCGCCGTGGCCCCCAAAAGAAAGCCGCGCGAGCGTTGGTCAGCCGCCGCCCAAATCAGATCCCCGACGCGCTGGAAGCCGAACATCGAATAATAGATGTAGAACGGAAGAGTGGCGACATCGTGCAGCGAATGCGCCGTGGCGGCGGCGGCCCAGGATGAAATCGCGCCTGCTTCGGTGATACCTTCCTCCAGCAATTGGCCGTTCTGTGCCTCTTTGTAAAACAGCATAGAGCCAGCGTCTTCGGGTTCGTAAAGCTGACCGTTCGGGGCGTAGATGCCGATCTGACGGAACAGGTTGTCCATCCCGAAAGTACGCGCCTCATCCGCGACAATCGGCACGATCCGGGGACCAAAGGACTTGTCCTTGAGCAAGGTGCTCATCATCCGCACGGCGGCCATTGTCGTGGACATTTCCTTGCCCGCGGCGGTCAGCGCAAAGCGCGCGTAGCTGTTGCGCTCCGGCACGGCAGGAGGTTTGTCGCGCTGCACACCTCTGGCGCGGGCGGGCATCGATCCGCCCAGGGCTGCGCGACGTTCGCGCAGATAGGTCATCTCTTCGCTGGTTTCCGCGGGCTTGAGAAAGCGCAGTTCGTCGAGGTCGGCATTCGTGAGCGGCAGGTCAAATCGGTCCCGGTATTCGGCCAGTGCGTCACGATCAAGACTCTTGGCTTGATGGGCAGTGTTGCGGCTTTCGCCAGCGTTGCCCATGCCGTAACCCTTCTTGGTCTTGGCAAGGATCACCGTCGGTCGGCCCTTGTGGGCCTTGGCGGCGGCGAATGCCGCGTAGAGCTTGCGAAAGTCGTGGCCGCCGCGTTTGAGCCGGTTGATTTCCTCGTCGGTCATATGCGCGACCAAGGCCTTGGTCGCCGGGTCCGCATCAAAGAATTTCGACCGGTTGTAGTCGCCGTCTTTGGAGCCGAGGTCCTGATACTGCCCGTCGACCGTATCCGCAAAGCGGCGCAGCAGCGACATATCCTTGTCACGGGCAAAGAGCCCATCCCATTCCGAGCCCCACAGAACCTTGATCACGTTCCAGCCGGCCCCGATGAACAGGCTTTCCAGTTCCTGAATGATCTGGCCGTTGCCGCGGACGGGCCCATCCAGCCGTTGCAGGTTGCAATTGACGATGAAGGTCAGATTGTCGAGCCCTTCGCGCGTCGCCAGGGTCAGCCCGGCCATCGATTCCGGTTCGTCCATTTCACCATCGCCAAAGACGCCCCAGACATGGCGCCCCTCGGTCGTGGCCAGCCCGCGATGTTGAAGGTACCGCATGTAGCGCGCCTGGTAGATCGCGTTCAGCGGACCGATCCCCATGGAGCCGGTCGGGAACTGCCAGAAGTCCGGCATCAGCCAAGGGTGGGGGTAAGAGGACAGGCCGTTCCCGCTGACCTCGCGCCGATAATGGGCCAGTTGATCCTCGCTGAGGCGGCCTTCCAGAAAGGCGCGAGCGTAGACGCCAGGGGCGGAATGCGGTTGGTAATAGACCAGATCTCCGCCGAAATCCTCGGTCGGGGCGCGGAAGAAATGGTTGAACCCGGTCTCGAAGATCTCGGCGGCCGAGGCGTAGGAGGCCACGTGTCCACCCAGCCCGCCATAGGCATTGTTGGCCCGGACCACCATCGCCAGGGCGTTCCATCGCATGATCGAGGTCAGGCGCTCTTCGATCTCGATATTGCCGGGATAGCTGCCCTGCTGCGCGACGGAAATTGTGTTTCGATAGGATGAATAAGGCTGGCCAGAGCGGAAGACGCCCTCGCGCTGCGCCGCCTCTTCGACCTGCCGCAACAAGAATGCCGCCCGGCCACTGCCGCCGGTGTCGATGACAGACGCCAATGCTTCGAGCCATTCGCGGGTTTCGGTCGGGTCCTCGTCAAAATCTTTTTGGCTGCGGATATCGGTCACGGGGAGACCTCCAATTCTGGTCACGTTGCCTCAATCTAAAACGAAGCTGGAAACAGGTGGTGCTGAACGGGTCCGTTGCGCCCCACCTTTGCCGCATATTCTGCTGTTTACGCGGCCGTTTCGGCAGCTTTTGCCGAAGTCGATGTGCCGGGCGGCGAAGACGGTAAGCCTGTGGCGCTGTCCTGTGCCGCAAAATGCTCAAGGCTCCAGGCAGACGCTGATCACTCCGACCGAGGAGAAAGGGAGGGGTGGTCGAATGAGAATACCTTGTTCAGTGTTTGGCAATATGTCGGTATAACCTACCGTGAACCTTGACCTGGACAGCACGACATGCCGCAAAGACAGCTCGATAGAATAGACCGCAAAATCCTCCGTGAACTTCAGGCGGATGGCAAATTGACCAATGTTGAATTGGCCGCGCGGATAGGGCTGTCACCATCGCCCTGCCTGGCGCGTGTGCGCCAGCTTGAACGCGACGGCGTTCTGCGCGGCTACGTCGCCCTGGCGGATCCCGAAGCTCTCGGGCTGACCATGACGGTGTTCATACAGGTCACGCTGGAGCGGCAAATTGAAAAAGCCTTGAGCAACTTTGAGACCAGGATGAACGCATTCCCCGAGGTGATGGAGTGCTATCTCATGACCGGAGACAGCGATTATCTCGTCCGCCTGGTGGTGCCCGACCTCGCCGCGCTGGAGCGTTTCATACTCAGCGAGCTGACCACCATTCCCGGTGTCGCAAATATCCGGTCGAGTTTCGCGTTGAAGCAGGTGAAGTACAAAACCGCATTGCCCGCTGAGTAATCGGTCCAGGAAGGCTTGGATCGTAGGCGTTTTCAGTGAGGTGCAGATCGGCGTTCAACTGAGGGAGCTATACGGCGCGCATGGCGTCGCCCCGCCATGCTTTGCAATAGGTGTCCCTGATGGCGCACCTCGCGCGGCGGAACGGAAGCCTGTGATCTTAGGGCCGCTCCAACAGTTGACGCAATGCGATATGGCGTGCCGCTGACCGTCCCAATGGACGCAGATCAGACCACCCCGTCGCTTCGAAGCTGGGCAATGGTATCGGTATCAAACCCGAGGCCAGCCAGAACGGCATCAGTGGCGTCTCCGGCCTCGGGGGCTGCTGCGCGGCCTTTCACCGCCAGGCCGGACGTCGCCAGCGGGTTGACGATCTGGGGGATCCTGCCTTCTGCCGGATGGTCTACGTATTCGATCAGTCCGCGTCCGGCGACATTTTCTGAACTCAGCGCTTCATCGGGTGAATAGACCGGCGTGATCGGAACGCCTTTGCGGGTCATTTCGTCGATCAGCTCGTCACGGTTCTTCGCGACGCAGGTTTCCGCGATGGCGGCGCGATAAAGCGCGGCCTTGTCACCGTGGTTGGAGTGCCTGTCCTCGGGGCTTTCGTCGTGATCAATCAGATCCGGCCGATCGATCGCCTCGCAAAAGTTGACCCAGAGCCGTTTTTCCAAAAGCGCCACAGCCACGGCCTTGTTGTCAGCCGTCAGATAGGTGCCATAGCGCGGATTGCCGCCCCAGACCTCGAACATCGGCATGCCAGTATTTCCGACATCCCGAGCCATCGACCCGGTCTGGGAAATGTTGCACATGGAAAACAGGCTGTCGAACATCGCGACGTCGAGATTGCTGCCCAGGCCGGTCGCGCGCCGTTTCATAAGGGCGCCCAGGATGCCAATTGCTGCCATGGTTGCCCCGGCATAATCTGCTGCCTGGAACCCCGGCACGTCCGGTGCCTTGCCCGGTTGCGCCGAGAGACCGGCAAACCCAGAGAGCGCCTGAATGACCAGATCGTGGCCAGAGATGTGGGACAGCGGGCCGGTTTGACCAAAGCCGGAGAGCGAACAATAGACTACGCCCTTGTTCAGCCCTTTGGCGGTTTCATAGTCGATGCCGAGATTCTTGGCCACGCCGGGCCGAAAGGTCTCTACGACCACGTCGGCCTCGGCAATCAATTTATGCGCAATCGCACGACCTTTGGCGTCGGAGAGATCCAGAGTGACACTATGCTTGCCGCCATTGACGCTGTTGAAATAGACGCTGCCGGTCTTGAAATGAGGCGCGTTGGCGCGGCTCAGGTCGCCGCCGTCGGGGCGCTCGATCTTGATCACTGTCGCACCCATGTCGGACAAAAGCTGGGTGCACCAGGGACCGGGCAGGAGCCGGCTGAAATCGGCGATCAGAACGCCGGCCAGCGGCAGGTCCGGGTTGGTGGCAGTGCCGCCAGCGAGTTTGTCGATCAGCAACGCATGCGCGCGGATTTCGGATTTGGTATCTGTCACGGGCCTGGCCTCTATGTCTTTTGTGTTAATTTCGCAGCTGACGCCGCGCAAGAATCGCCGTTCGGCGTCAGAGGATGCTGGCACCGGGTGCCGTGTTGCGCAATTGACCCCTGGCGCCAAACATCCTGTTTGACTTATCCCCTGGCAAGAGACTAGTAAATGAAATGTGTCCCGTCTATCGGAATGCAGCACGCTTGGCGGCGGTGCTCGCCCCGGTTGGGTAGCCCTGCGTAGGGGTGGGGGATCGGACGGAGCCACAGGTTAAAAACGGGAGTGAAAATCATGCAAATTGAGTTTGGCGGAAAGGTCGCACTTGTCGTGGGCGCGGCTCAAGGCATCGGGTTTGCCGCCGCGTCAGAACTCAGAAACTCCGGTGCCAAGGTTGCCGTGGCCGACATCAATGGCGCAGCTGCTATTGCGGCCGCCGACCGGCTTTCGGGCGGGGAGGGCGAGACCCTGGGCGTTCAGGCCGATATCAGCGCGCTGGACAGCGTCGAGGCGATGATCGCCGAAGTGACAGAGAAACTTGGACCCCCGGATATCGTCGTGATTTCGGCTGCGGTACTGGATGACAAATTGTTCATGGAGTCCGGTCCCAAGGACTGGGAGAGGCTGATCAACGTCTGCCTTTATGGACCGATGAACGTTTTGCACAGTGTTCTGCCCGGCATGACGGAACGGGGTTTTGGGCGCATCATATGCATGGCCTCGGATTCCGCACGGGTCGGCCAGGCGCGGCTGTCCTATTACGCCGCGGCCAAGGGCGGTGTGATCGCCCTGGTCAAATCCGTGGCGCAAGAGGTCGGCTCGTCCGGTGTCACGCTGAACGTGGTGTCTCCGGGCGCAACGGACACGGAGCTGCGACAGGCCCGCGAAGCCCAAACCAAAGAAACCATAGGCGAGGACCGCTACGCCGCGCGCGTCCGGAAGGTTCTGCGCATGTATCCGGCGGGCCGGATCGGACAGCCGCAGGATCACGCCAGCATGATTGCCTATCTGGCCAGTGACCACGCCTCCTGGGTGACCGGTCAGGTCATCAGCGTCAATGGCGGCTTTGTTATGCCATGAAAGAGAGACACTAATGGATTTCAGTTTCACATCCGAACAGCAGCTTATTCGCGAATCCTGTCAGGCGATGGTCGACCGCGACGTCACGCCGGTTCTGGCCCGTCACGATCCGACCCAGCCTTTGCCCAAGGCGGCGATGCTGGAGATTTACGGTGCGCTGGCGCAGATGGGCCTGATGGCGCCGCGCCTACCCGAAGAGCACGGCGGCGCCGGGCTGAGCATGCTGGACTACGGGTTCATGTTCGAGATCCTGCCGCCGGTCATATCGATTTCGATCCTTGCGCAGGAATGCACCGCTGCACGAATCTACGCCGAGAGCACGCAGGAACAAAAAGACCTGTTTCTCCCTGGCATTCTCGACGGCACAAAGATCTGTTGTACCGCCACGACAGAGCCCAATGCCGGCTCCAACCCGCGTGAGGTGCAGACGAGGGTCGAGACCGACGGCGACGAGTTGGTGATCAACGGGGCCAAGATTTGGATCAGCAATGCCGGAATTGCCGATATCATCAACACCACTTGCTCCGACGGCAAGGACGAGCGGGGCAATTCCCGGCTGCGCCGCGTCGTTGTCGAGCGCGAGCGCGCCGGTCTGACTGCGCGCGAAATCCCCTGCCTTGGTCTGCGGCAGGGGCATCTGGGCGAGGTGCTTTACGACAACTGCCGCGTTCCGGCGGTCAATTCCCTGGGGGCGTCCGGGGATGCAGCGCGGTTGCTGACTCTGACATGGAACGGCAACCGCCCACTGGTGGGACTGGCGGCGGTGCATCTGGCACAAAAGGCTCTGGACGCGGCGGTGGAATATGCCGGCGTGCGTAAGCAGTTCGGTAAATATATCGGCGGCCACCAGCTTGTGCAGAAGCAGTTGGCCGATATCGAGACCGCCGTCGTCACCAGCCGCCTGCTGTGCTACTCTGCGCTCAACGCGATGGACAATGGCGAACGGGCCAATGGCACCTCGGCGATGGCCAAACGCTATGCGACGACCGCCTGCGAAGAGGCGATATCCGAGGCGATGCAGGTGCATGGCGCCATGGGTGTGGCCGATGAAACCGGGTTGGAGCAGCTCTACCGCGATGTGCGCATGCTGCCCATTCCGGACGGGGCCAACGGGATCCTGGCGCTGATCCAAGGACGCGAGCTCGCCGGGATCGACGCGTTTCGCTGAAGGCAGGGGGTAGCTTTGACGTATTCGGGGGCAATCGCTAGACGCAAGGCCGTCGAACGGCTCTACAGGCGGGCGGGCAGTCTTTACGCCGGTCGTCTGGCTGATCTGGGCACAATGATTGACCGTGTAGCATTTGATGGCGGTCCTTTGCCTGATCGGCACGCTGCCTGGTGCGAATACCCTTTTGCCAAGTCAGAGACGGACGTCATCCGGCTGGAACGCAGTGCGCGAGACCCCGACACGACGGGCTCACGCCTGTCGATGTCGATATTCGGAGGCCGGGCAAGGGGCTTAGGCTTTGACCCTTATCAGGTGCCCGCCGCGGTTGGTCTGACTTAACAACGACAGGTGTATTCATGACCGAGCCCAATCCAGCCAATGCGACGAATTTTCTCAGCGGTATCAGTGTCGTAGAGATTGGCAGCCGGATTTCGGCCGGGTTGTGCGGCTCGCTTCTAGCCGATGCCGGGGCGAGCGTGTATTTTATCGAACCGCCAGAGGATCAGCAGGGCAGTAGCGCTAAATGGGCCAACCGTGCGCTTCACGCAGCGGGGAAGCACAGCGTGGCGGTGGACACCGACGCGGACCGCGACCGGCTCACTGCAATAATCGGCGCTTGCGACGTGGTGTTGCTGTCCAGCGATGTCGACCCCGATTGGGCGGTTGAGATCGCGAAGACTGTCGCGCCGGGAAAAATTCTTTGCGACTTCACGGCCTTTGGGCATAGCGGTCCGTTGTCCGGGCAGGCCTTTGACGATGCGATGGTGCAATCCATCTGTGGTGTTGCCCATACGACGGGTTTCGCGGATGGTCCCCCGGTGGCGCTACAGGTGCCCTTGCTTGAATACTCGACCGGCACTTATGGCGCGGCCGCGATTGTCGCCGCGCTGGCGGCGCGTGACCGGTCCGGCGGGGCACAGCGGATCGACATGGCGCTTTACGACAGTGGGGTGAACTCCCTCGCCACCTTCCTGCCCGCGCATTTCGGCGGCAAGGTTCCCATGCGGGTGGGCAATCAGCATGCGATGTGCGCGCCATGGAACGCCTACCAGGCGTCGGACGGTTGGTTGCTGCTCTGCTCGGCCTCGAACCCGCCCTGGCGGCGGCTGTGCAATCTGATGGGTCAGCCTGACCTCGCCGACGATCCGACGTTCGTTGATCTGTCGGACCGAATGGAGAACCGAGACGAGTTGAACCGGATCGTGCAGGGCTGGGTCGGACAGTACGATGTGGCCACCGCGACAAAGCTTTTGATGTCGGCCGATGTGGCCTGCGGACCAATTCTTCGGATGGAGGATGCCGAGAGCGACCCGAACCTTAAATTGCGCGGTATGATTCGCGATATCCCCGACCGGGCCAGCGGGGGCACGGCGCGTATTCCGGGTTCTCTTCTGCGAGCGCACTCAGGACATGGTCGCCTTGCTGAGTATGTTCCGCTGCGCGGTGACACTGGTGCCGCTGAATTAGAGGCTCTTGTAGGCACGGTGGCGGCGGGCAACGACACCCCGGATGCGAACGAATTGCCGCTTGAGGGACTGCGTGTGCTGGAGATCGGACAATACACCACAGCCCCGCTGACCAGCCGGCACCTGGCGACGCTTGGGGCTGAAGTCATCAAGATTGAACCGCGCGAAGGCGACGCCGCGCGCAGCTGGTTGCCGCATAACGGCGATCTCAGCATCTTTTTCGTGATGAGCAATTCCGGCAAGACCAGCCTTGCGCTCGACTTGAAATCAGAAGAAGGCCGAAAGATTTTTATTGATCTGCTGGTCAGCGCCGATGTCTTGCTGGAAAATCTCAAACCCGGTTCGCTCGACCGTCTCGGGTTCGGCTGGCCGCAATTGTCGGAGATCAATCCGCGGCTGATTTATTGCGCGATCTCGGGCTTCGGGGCCGACTCCGCCTATCATGAGAGGCCGGCATTCGACACCGTGGTTCAGGCAATGGCCGGGCTGATGCACGCCAATTCGTTTGAAGGCACCCCGTTGAAATCGGGTGTGTCCGCAGGTGATTTCATGGGCGGTCAGGTGGGGCTTTTCTTTGTTCTTGCGGCGTTACGGCACCGGGAACGGACCGACAAAGGCGATTTCATCGACGTGTCGATGCAGGATGTGGCTGTCTGGATGACCGGGCATCTGTGGCATCAGGATAGGGCCGAATCACGGCGCAATCCGATGCTGAAGTGCGCTGACGGATACGTCTGCGCCGAACGCGATTTTGACGCGACGGGCCGGGAGTGGGCGACAATGACACGCGACGAGGCAATCGCCCTGCTGTCGCGCGAGGGTTACATGGCCGCACCGGTCCGCACGCTTGCCGAGATGGTCGAGCATCCACAGACCGAAGCGCGTGGTTTGCTGCAATGGCATGCAAGCGCCGACGGGCTGCAATGGCCGCTCCTGGGGTCGCCCATGACGTTTTCCGGGTTGCGGCCCTTTATCGGCAATCCGATTGGTAAGTCGAGCGTTGCCGATGCCTCAATGCTGGCGCGATTGGGTATCGGCGCGTGAAGGCGATGCCCGATCCTGACGCGGAGCTCAAACGCCAGCGATGTGTCGTGTTCGGAATGAGATGCGCTGTGAATTAAGCTTCCGCGAGCGGCGAATAAGCAACGTGATGGCGACGCGGTTACAGTCGCGCCGCCAAACCGGGCCGAATCCGCAATCGCCGCTTATTGCGGCGTGTCGCCCGCCAGCGTGATGCGATGCATGAGGCGCCGAAAACCGTGATAATCGTTGATCGGATTATGCTGGGCGGCGCGGTTGTCCCAGAAGGCAATGGAACCAGGCTGCCAGCGGAAGCGGCAGGTGAATTCCGGGCGTATCTGATGGGCAAAGAGGTATGAAAGCAGCGGCGCGCTTTCTTCCACTGTCATTCCATCGAAATGGGTGGTGTGCCCGGAATTGACGTAGAGCGCCTTGCGCCCGGTCTCTGGGTGGGTGCGAACGACCGGGTGGGAGGCCGAGATCTCTTCTGAGGCCGCGGCAGTTCCGGAGGTTTTAAGACGATCTTCGCGGGTGGCCGAGGCATCCGCTTTTGCGCTGGAATTGATTGCCCTCAGGGTATCTAGAACAGCTTTCAATCCGTCCGACAGCGTCTCGTATGCTTGGTACATATTGGCGAAAAGCGTGTCTCCGCCGTAGGGGGGCAATTCGCGTGCCACCAGCATTGTCGCCTTGGGCGGCTTGGGCAGATAGGCGGTATCCGTATGCCAGATGCCGCCGAAATTCTTTTTTTCTTCCGGCAGTTTGAGGACCGGCGCGATCTGGGGGTAATCCTCCAGCCCTTTGACCATCGGATATTCCAGCACTTCGCCCAGCCGTTCGGCCAATTCCAGATGCTGTGCCGGGGTAATGTCCTGATCGCGGAAAAAGACCACCAGATGCTCTTGCTGCGCCTTTTGGATGTCTTCGATCATTTCGTCGCTGACGCCTGCGGCCAGATCAACGCCCAGCAGTTCGGCGCCAAGGGATCCCGATATCGGTTCTATCCGGAAATTTTGCTTGTTCATGCAACTTGCGCCTTTTTGCTTTGTGACGCCGACGCACAGCCCGTCGGGCCCGAATGCAAATCGGCACAATATTGACTTCGACGGCGGGGCATTTTCGCAGGTCTGGTCGCGATACCCCCGTCGGCCCGCGCAGCGATGTCCCGCGCAGGTTCCATATGCCTAGCACCCGACTTGATGTGATTCAATTATGAAATGCGTTCCAAAAATGTAGACGGAAGGCCAAAACCCATGTTAGATTGAGGTGGCCAACCTTGGCGAAAAAGGCGGTGGCCATGCTTTGCAGTCAAAAGTGAAGCTCTCACTTCCTTTCGTCAGGCGGGGCAATAGGGGAGGAAAAATGAAAAATTTCAGGACATACAAAGCCACTGCGGCTGCCTGTGCCATGGCACTGGCCTTTGGCGTGACGGCTTCGACAGCGGATGCAAAGACGCTGCGGTTTACCACTCAGCTTCCGGCGAAAAACTTCGCGACACAGAATGTCGCCAAGTTCGGGGAGTGTATTGCGGCGGGATCCGATATCGAAATCGAGATTTACGATTCTGCACAATTGTATCGCGACAAGGAGGTGCCTCAGGCGGTGTCGTCCGGTGCGATCGACATGGGCATGACCACGACCGCGCGTTTCGCAGGGACGATCCCGGCAATTGAAATTCTGAACGTTCCCTTTGTGATGGGAACGCGCGACGATATCCTTGCCGCGCTGGCACCGGGCGCGAAACTGCGCGCGCTGCTTGATGAAGAGCTGACCAAGACCGGCGCTCGTCCCATCTACTGGATGGATTATGGCACGGTGGTCTTCCTGTCTAATTCCGACAAGCCGATCCGCAAACCCGAGGATGTCAAAGGCCAGAAAGTCCGGGTTTTCGGCAAGACGCTGGGCGATTTCGTCACCGCGCTGGGCGGCGTGCCGACGCTGACCTCTGGGTCAGAGCAATTCCTGGCCTTTCAACGCGGAACCGTGGATGCCGGGATGACCGGTATCGGATCGGTGAAGTCGCGCAAGCTCTATGAGGTCATCGATATCGTGACCCGCACCGAGCACGCCAAGATCGAATTCATCATGCTCATCAACGACGGTGTCTGGAATTCCCTTAGCGAGGAAGAGCAGACTGTCGTGACCGAATGCGGTCTCGAAGCCGAGGCAGACCTGCGCGCCTCCATTGCGGCGGTCGAAGAGGATGCCGTCCAGGACACTTTGGCCCAGGGCAGGGAAGTGATCGAGTTGACGGACGCGGAACGCGAAGAGTGGAAAGCTGCCGCGCAACCGGTGATCGACGCTTACCTGGAAAATTCCGGCGAGCTTGGCCAGAAGGTTCTCGACGCGCTTGAAAAGTAGCGCCCGATACGGCCGCTGACAGCTACATTGTCACATACCGGCAAGGCACCATCTCGCCTTGCCGGGTGGACGTCCCATTTTTTTGGAAAAGTTAGGCATTCCAATGCTTCGTGTGATCGACGTTATTTCCGACCAGTTCGCTCGGATCGCCGCCGCGCTGTTTTTCTTGATTGGCCTCATAATCTCGTTCGAGGTGGTCGCGCGATACGTTTTCCTGTCGCCCACATCCTGGGCGGAAGAAGGCGCGCGCCTGCTCCAGCTCTGGGCGACATATTTAGCGATGGGATACGTGCTGCGGGTCGACGGGTTGATACGCATCACGGTGCTGACCGGGGCGATCGGCCCCGCGGGGCGGCGGCTTCTCGAAATACTGGCATTGGTGTGGATCTTGGTTTTCTGCTGCTTTGCGTTCTGGCTGGGTCTCGAGGTGGTGATCGAGAGTATCCAAAAAGGGCGCGCGACAGCGACCATGAACCAAGTTCCCAAGTTCTGGACCGAAACCGCGATTCCAGCCGGTTTCTTTGTGCTCGCTCTTCAGACACTGGCCCAGATATGGCGGCAGATCCGCGCACGACCGG
>TARA_R110002124_G_scaffold25392_5_pt1 | contig 33807 bp, 30 predicted proteins | sample TARA_R110002124 | Tara Oceans TARA_R110002124 (sample SAMEA4397445) | marine metagenome | biome: Polar Biome; feature: [SRF] surface water layer (ENVO:00010504); material: water (ENVO:00002006), including particulate matter (ENVO:01000060) such as... | depth 5 m
TTAGTTAACGGTGTAAAAGTTGGAAACGCTGGCTCATGATGAGCTTTTTAGTATATTTGTGCTGAGGCTTTTGCAATATATCAGTCGTTTTACCAACCTCTAAGACTTTACCTTTACATAACACCATCATGTCGTCACTGAAGTGCCTGACAATGCCTAGGTTATGAGAAATCAATATAAATGCTAATCCCATCTGCTGCTGTAAATCTAACAGCAAATTTATTATTTGAGAGCGTAGTGAGGGATCAAGTGAGGCTAATGCTTCATCAAGAATGATCACTTGCGGTTTCAAGATAATCGCTCGTGCTAATGAAATACGCTGCTTTTGACCACCAGAAAACATATGAGGGTAAAAACTCATATGTTCAGCCAGTAAACCTACTTTCTTTAAAGTGTCACGGATCAATTGATGACGTTCGGTTTCATCAAGATCGGTATTGAGTTGCAGGGGCTCATCTAATAGCTGCTCAATAGTCAGACTGGGATTTAAGGTTGTGCCTGAGTCTTGAAATATCATACGAATATGTTGGCAACGTTGCTTAAAATTTCCTGGTGCTAGCGTTTGACCATTTAAACGAATGTGACCGGTCGTCGGCAATTCAGCACCAACCAGTAACTTGGCTAAAGTGGATTTACCTGAGCCAGTTTCTCCAACAATGGCCAAAGTTTTATGCGCCATAATATCAAAAGATAGTGGCTCTAATGCGGCCACGCATTTACGGTTAAACCAGTAATTTTTATCTTTATAGGTTTTACTTAAATTAATAACTTGTAATAGCACATTACTCACGAGTAACTATCCTTTAATGGGAAATGGCAACTCACTTGATGACCATGAAAGTTTGTAATTTTCGGTGCGTGCACGCATTTTTGTTGCGCACGTGGACATCTAGGGCCTAAGCGACAACCGATAGGTAAATGTTGCAAAATTGGAATACTGCCAGGTAAGGTCATCAATCTGGACTTATTGGGTATCATTCTATTGGCTTTCGGACTACTGTCAACCAATGCTCTAGTATAGGGGTGATAAGGTTGATTAAATATTTGTTCGGTTGTGCCAGCTTCAACAAATTGGCCACTGTACATTACGGTGATCGCGTTAGTCCAATGGGTAACATTTTCTAAGTCATGGCTGATCAATAATATCGACATATTTTTCAGTTGATTTAGACTGGCGAGTAGGCGAAATATTTGCCCTTGATTAGTACTTTCCATTGCAGCAGTAGGCTCATCAGCAATGAGCAGCATAGGACGGCGTGCTAAGGCCATGGCTATCATAACTCGCTGACATAGTGCATCGGTTAATTGATGTGGAAAGCTTTTAACACAAACCTCGTGCTGCTTAATGCCCACTTTGTGCAATAAATTAATAGCAGCAAGTTTGCGTTGTTGTCGCTTTTGCCAAAAAAATCCGGTTAACTGCTCAACATCTACAGCTTCCTCTAGTTGCTCTCCTATGGTGGTGGTCGGATCTAAACAGGCCATAGGTTCTTGAAAAATCATTGCAACATCTTTGGATATAATGGCTTTTCTTTCTTCAGGCGAAAGTCGCATTAAATCATTACCTCGCCAGTGAAAACGGTCGGCATCAACTTTCCACTTTTCGTCGAGCACGCCAACAATGGCTTGTGCTAATAATGACTTTCCAGAGCCTGATTCGCCAACCAAACCTCTAACTTCGCCTTCTTTCATGGTTAAATTGACCCTGTCGACAGCAAGGATTGGTTGTGTTGTCGTCTGCAGTTCAATGGAAAGGTTTCGAATATCAATTAAATTCATTAATTTTCCTTGCGCACTTTAAGCGCATGACGCATGCCTTCACCGACGAGGTTTGTAGCAATAACTGAAAATAAAATTGCTAAACCCGGTAGATAAACGGTCCAAGGGGCAATATAAAAGAAGTCAATACCATTGGCTAACATTGCGCCCCATTCAGGCATAGGAATAGGAGCGCCTAAACCTAAAAATCCTAATGCGGCAATTTCGAGAATTGCTGTTGATTGAGCAAGTGTTGCTTGGCTAATTAATTTTTCGATAATATTAGGGAAAATTGAATACCACAATATTCTAATTGAGCTAGCACCATCAAGGCGTGATGCTAAGACATAATCCTTAGCAAACTCTTCTTTTACTGCGTTGCGAGTTATATGGACGAATTGCGGAATGAGCACCATAATAATTGCCCATAAAGTATTTTCTAAACCTGGGCCTAATATTGCAACAATGATAATGGCTAGCAGTAGCGACGGTATGGACAAAATAACATCGAGAAAGTGATTTAGAATGCTTGATTTAATCCCGCTAGTTAAGGCTGATAGTGAGCCAATAATCACGCCAATTATTAATGACGCCATAACGACAATAATACTTAAACCAAAGGTTAATGAGGCACCGTGCATTAAACGCGATAACATATCTCTACCTAGGTTATCTGTGCCCAGTAAAAAGCTAACATTACCTTCATCACTCCATGCTGGTGGCAATAACAAGTGATCTAGGTGGTTCTCTACAGAAGAGTATGGCGTGATGACACTCGCCAATACGGCCAAAGCAATGAGAAATAAAAAACAACCAAAACCAATCAAAACCACCGGTGGTTGTTTGAAGTTATGCCATAACTGCATTAATGGTGTAGGGAACTCTTCTTCGAGATAAATCTTATCACGTGCCATGATTAGGCTCCCGAGCTAAGGGGTTAAGCGCCGCATAGAAAAAATCAATAATAATATGGACAATAAATATAAAGCTTGATAGCACAATAAGTCCCCCTTGAATCGCCGTATAGTCGCGCTGATATATGCTTTCTATTAACCAGCGGCCAATGCCTGGCCAACTAAAAATCACTTCGGTAACCATGGCAATGGTTATAAGGTGAGCAAACTGTAAACCAACGTCCCGAATAACTTTAATTACCGCATTACGCATGGCATGTCGATAAATAATTTGACTAAAAGTTAAGCCCTTGGCTTTTGCTGCTTTAATGTAATGGGTGTCTAGAACCTCCAGCATGGCTGTTCGGGCTAAGCGCATAAAAATAGTTGCAGGTGCTAAGGCAACAACAATAACGGGTAAGATTAGGTGACGTGTAGCATCTTGAAAGGCTTGCCATTTATACTCACTATCGCTGAGTAAGATATCGATCAACTGCAAACCGGTTACATGTGGTATTTCGAATAATAGACTTATCTGACCTGCCGATGGTAACCAACCTAATTGAATAGAAAATACCAAGATAGCTAAGATCCCTAGCCAGAAAACGGGGATTGAATAACCAATCATTGCAATGGCTAATATAACGTTGTCAGCCGCTTTTCTGTGATAAATAGCCGCACAGAAACCAATAGGAATACCAAAAAACATAGCAACGAGCAGTGCGACACAGGTTAATTCGACTGTCGCGGGTAAACGGTTCATAATTTCTGTCATTATCGGTAGGTGACTGGTCATTGAATAGCCCATTTCACCGTGAAATAGATGACTGACGTAACTGAAATATTGTGTCAATAAACTTGCTTGTTGCTGATATTCATTAGCTAAAGCAGTTAATTGCTCAGCTGAGGCGTTTATTTGCCCTGTCAGATTAATTAATTGTTCACCAGGAAATAAAAAGCTCAAGCTAAAGGATAATATTGTTAATAGCCACATAGTAAAAAAGAATAAACTAAAACGTCGTAGAGTAAAAATTAGCATATTAGTTTTTGGTCACCCCATTGAAGTCGATGCCACCTATTGAGCGTAATAGACTACCGTTAATGTTGTTCGCTCTTGCTTGATACCTTTTAGAATGAGCAATAGGAATTAATGGTACCTCTTCATTAATTAATTTTAACGCCTTAGAATAATAGGCTTTTCTACGGTTAATATTACTGGTCTGCAATGCGCTTTGGATAAGTTGATCGAACTCTTCATTACACCAAAAGGTTCTATTACTACCGGTAATTGCTGATGCGCAGCTGAGTAATGTTGAAAAAAAGTTGTCTGGATCTGGGTGATCAGCAGACCAACCTAATAACACGCTTTGGTGTTCACCCTCGGAGATTTTTCGTAAAAAAGTAGCCCATTCATAGTCAAAAACTATTTCTACATCGACACCTATTTTTTGTAAGTCAGCTTGGATAAGTTTTGCCATAGTCACAGCGTCAGGGTTATAAGCTCGCTGTACCGGCATCGCCCATAAGTCCATTGAAAAACCTTCGCTATAGCCAGCTTCCGCTAGCAATGCTTGAGCTTTAGTTATTGAATACTCTTGACTTGTTATTGATGAATCATAGGCCCAAGAAGAGTTTGGGATCAAACCATCTGCAATTTCAGCTTGTCCGGTATAAACGGTTTCTAGAATTGCTTGTTTATTTATCGCGTAAGATAGCGCTTTTCTAACTAACGGGTCGTTAAATGGGGGCTTACTGGTATTAAAACCAAAATAGCCGACATTAAAGGAAGTGACCGACTCCAAAGTGAGGTTGGGGTGCTGCTTAATTTTTTCATGGGCGATTGGGTAGGCAATAATGTCACATTCACCGGCTAATAATTTCGTTAAGCGTCCGGTATCTCGTGGTGTGATATCAAACACTAATTGTTTAAGTTCAGACTTACCACGCCAATAATTGGCATGAGGTTCATAGCGAATAAACGCACCAGAGCTATATTGTTTAAATTTAAATGGCCCTGTGCCAATTGGCAGCATATCTATTTCTTGCATAGTGTTCAGTTCAACTAATTCATCAGCATATTCTTTTGACAAGATAACGGCTGAATTACCACCAATATTGGCGAGAAATGAGCTATCAGAATGTGTTAATTGAAAGCGAATGGTGTAGTCGTTGATTTTTTCTATACTATCAATCAAATTAACTAGTTGGGCATTCTGAAAGAAAGGATATTTACCGCCAGAAATGGGGTGATATTGATGATTTTCATCAAGCATACGGTTAAAGCTAAACAATACGTCATCAGCGTTGAGAGTGCGTGTTGGCGAAAAGTAGGTTGTTTGATGAAACTCAATATCTTTGCGTAAATAGAAAGTTACCATTTTACCATCGCGTGTGACATGCCATGATTTTGCGATAGCTGGAATAATTGAATTATCAGTAGGGTTAAATTCTATTAAACGGTTATACAACTGATTGGCTGTTGCATCTATGGTAGTACCAGAGGTAACGGTTTGGGGATTAAAACTTTCAGGTGCGCCTTCACTGCAGTAAATAATACTTTTTTTACTTAAAGAAAGCGTTTCGTTTGAGTCACAGCCCGATAGCACTATGATAAATAGTGCCAAATAGTTGTAATAGTTGAATTTACAGTAAGTCATAGTGAATACTTATTCTTCGTCTGCACTACTTGAATCAAGTAAATTATATTTTTTTAAGTAGCCTCTTAATTGATGATAGGTTAATTCTAAGGCATCAGCTGTTTTCTTTTGATTATATTGGCAATTAGCCAGTGCTGACTTGATCAAATCGACTTCATAGTCCTGTGACAAGGTTTTTAACGACAATGGGAATTGCAAAGCTTTGGCCATAGGTTGGATTTTCTGTACTAGTTTTTTTGGTGTTTCAATGCTCTGTTCAGCAATATCGCTTGTTGGTGTGGCAATAATTCGATCTTGAGTTTTAATGCGTTTAGATGGGCGATAAGGAGATTCAAATGGGTCAATCACTAGCTCGTGCACTGGTAAGTGTGGGTTGTTACAGCGATAAACACTACGTTCAACCACATTTTTTAATTCACGAATGTTTCCCGGCCAGTGATATTCAAGCAGGGCGCGCTTAGCTTTTTCGGTAAAGCCGCTGAAAAGTTCAAACTCGAGTTCACGTGCCATATTAATGGCAAAGTGTTCAGCTAATACCAGTATATCGTCTAAACGTTCACGCAACGGCGGTAGTGTTATAACATCAAAGGCTAATCTATCTAAAAGATCAGCTCGAAATTCCCCTGCTGCTGCCATTGATGGCAAGTCTTCATTGGTTGCAGCGACGAGTCGAGCATTGGTTTTAATAGTTCTTGAGCCACCAACACGTTCAAATTCACCATATTCAACAACGCGCAATAGTTTTTCTTGAATTAACCCTGAGGTATTGGCAATTTCATCTAAAAATAATGTGCCGTTATCTGCACGTTCAAAACGACCTTCATGGCGCTTACTTGCACCAGTAAAAGCGCCACTGTCATAACCAAATAACTCACTTTCTAATAAATTTTCATTTAATGCGGCACAATTGAGTTTAAGATAATTTTGATCCCAGCGCCTTGACAAATAATGTAAGCGCGCAGCGACCAGCTCTTTACCGGTACCGCGTTCACCAATAATGAGTACCGGTTTACTTAAGGGGGCGATCTGAGAAATTTGCTCTAAAACTTCTAAAAAGTTATTAGATTGACCAATGAGGTTATCTTGTTGATTGAAACGTGCCATTTACTGACCTAATAATTGGTTTTTTTCACTAACAAATAGTGTATTTTATTAACAGCTGAGATAGAAGTCTTTTTTTAAATATTAATAAAGCTTTATTATTCATATTGTTACTATGTTTTAAAAACTTGGCGCAAAACATGAATAGTAAAAGGCAAGACAATTAACGTAATTTTTTGAACGAGGAAGTAATTATGGGTGTTTTTTCAAGGTTCACAGATATCATTAATTCTAATATTAACAACTTATTAGACAAAGCAGAAGATCCTGCAAAAATGGTGCGCTTGATCATACAAGAAATGGAAGACACGCTAGTTGAAGTACGTTCTTCATCAGCAAAAACATTAGCAGATAAAAAAGAATTAGCACGTCAAGCCAATCGCTTTGAATCTGATGCCGCGCAATGGCAAGATAAAGCTGAGTTAGCGCTAAGTAAAGATCGTGAAGATTTAGCACGTGCAGCATTAATGGAAAAGAAAAAATGTCTTGAAAGTGCAGGGACTCTACGTGATGAACTAGAACACGTAGATGGCCATATAGCAAAACTTCAAGATGAAATATCGCAGTTACAAGATAAGTTAGCAGATGCAAAATCACGTCAAAAAGCAATTATTATGCGTGAAAAAACTGCTAGCTCTCGATTGAAAGTGAAAAAGAATATCGACAGTGATCGTGTTAATGATGCTTTAAGTCGTTTTGATCGCTATGAACGTAAAATTGATGATATCGAAGCACAAGTCGAGTCTTATGATATGGGCAGTAAGTCGTTAGCTGATGAAATTGCTGATTTAGCCTCTGATGAAAAAGTTGATGATGAATTAGCCGCATTAAAAGCTAAAATGAAATCAGAAGCTAAAAAGTAAATAATTAGCCGTTAACAACGCATGCCTGGAATTAGGTGCAAGTAAGGGGAAGTATTGTGGAAGAGATTATTGTCGCTCCAGTTATTATATTTATGATAGTCGTAGCACCTATCTGGTTGATTTTACACTATCGTAGTAAACGACAAATTAGTCAGGGCTTTAGTGAAGAAGAGTATATTCAGTTATCAGAGCTGTCTGAACTCGCTGATAAAATGGCTGATAGAATTAAAACTTTAGAAGCTATTTTGGATGCTGAAACGCCGGAGTGGAGAAATAAATTATGACCAGTAAAGGCCGAGGTGAGTTATATAGAAATACGAGCCAAGGAAAATTAGCCGGAGTTTGTGCAGGTATTGCCGATTACTTTGGCTGGGAAACTTGGCTGGTGCGTATATTGGTAGTTTCAGGTGTATTGTTAGGCATGGGATGGTTTATTGTTATCTATATTGCTGCATGGTTTATCTTGGATAAAAAATCTGGCAATGCGGCTAATATTCATCGTAATGGGCAACAAGCTAATAATGCTCAAGCACAAACGGCGCAGCAACGAACGGCAAAGCAACAGCGCTTTGATGAAGATATTACTAATGAATCGATTAAAGTGAAGTCAAGGGTTTGGCAAGCAGGAGAGCCACCAAAGCAAGCTTTTCATGACATTAGACGTAAATTTAAAACCTTAGAGCTAGAATTACAGGTTATTGAACGTTATGTAACATCGCCCGAGTTCACGGTTTCACGAGAAATAAATAAGTTATAAAAAAAGCGGTTAAGCCGCTTTTTTATTGGCAAAAATTTATCAGTAAGTCCGATAAAGTACTGTTATCAAAACTTAAAAACCGCTAGTATCAATGCTAATAATAGTATTGATACGCTGACTTTAGTCGACTACTTCCTAATGTGCTACACGTAGCGGACAGTGATTATCTTCAACGTATGTAAAATCCAAAATAGCACCCAACTATGGCATTTATTAATAAAGCTCGATTAAAAAAATTAAAACAAAAAGCTAGTGATCTCGTTAATCGCTCTATCGATCAACATATAACACTTGCTGTGACTGGTTTAAGTCGTAGTGGTAAAACAGCTTTCATTACCTCACTGGTTAATCAATTATTAAATGAAGGCAATAATTCACAATTAAGTTTTTTTAATGTTGTTCATGAGGGGCGTTATATTGCTGCGAAACGAGTGCCACAAAAGCACCTTCATATCCCGAGGTTTGAATATGATGGCGCGTTTTCAGCATTGTGTCAGTCACCGCCACAATGGCCAAAACCAACCAATGGTATTAGTGAACTACGTCTAGCTGTGCGTTATCAACCGAAAGACTCTTTGTTAAAATATGCCACGGGATCAGCAACGCTGTATATTGATATCACCGACTATCCTGGTGAGTGGTTGCTTGATTTACCGATGTTATCACTGACCTTTGAAGAATGGTCCAAACAAACCACAGCGTTACTTAGTCAAGCACCCAGAAATGCACATGCACAGACATTTCTCGATAAATTAGCCGACTTTGATCCTTTTGCCAGTGTCGACGAAAGCGTATTAGCGCAATTGTCAAAAGAGTACACCGAACTGTTACTGATTTTTCGCCATCAGCTAGGTTTATCAGTTATTCAACCGGGTCGTTTTATTTTACCCGGCGAGTTAGAAGATGCGCCAATATTACAGTTTTTTCCTTACAGCGGCTTTGATGAGATTGACAGCAATAACTACCAAAATGCCAAGGACGATTGTTATATTGGCATGTTACGAGCACGATTTATTGAATACAAAGAACGTGTTGTTCGTCGCTTTTACAAAGAGCACTTTATTAACTTTGATCGACAAATTGTCCTTGCCGACTGTTTAACGCCATTAAATAATGGCCCTGAGAGCTTTGCTGATTTACAAAATGCTATGGCGATGATCATGGAAAGCTTTCAATATGGACAATCGAGTATATTTTCTCGCTTATTTTCACCGAAAATTGATCGACTATTATTTGCTGCAACTAAGGCTGACCATGTTACACCTGAACAACATGGTAACTTGGTTTCACTGTTAAATAAGCTAGTTTTTCAAACTAAGCAACAATTAAGCTTTGATGCTATCAAGATGAAAACCATTGCTATTGCTTCCGTTAAAGCAACGCAAGTTGGTAAAAGCCAATACCAAGGGCGCACCATTCCTGTTATTAAAGGCCGACAATTAACTAATGATAAAATGATCACTTTATTTCCGGGTACCGTGCCTGCGAGTATTCCAGAGCTTGATTATTGGCAAAAGCAAGCATTTAACTATATCGCTTTTTCACCAATAAGCTCAGCCAATAAAGAAGAGTGTTTACCACACCTTCGCATGGATCAAATGTTACAGTTTTTGTTGGGAGATAAATTAAAATGATTGAGAATAAAGAGAAATATCAACAACAAATATTGTTTGATGCGGTTGATATTACTGACGAGGCTATCAAAGAAAATACCTCGCAAATTATTGTTAATGAGCAAGATTGGGTAAGTGATGAACAAATAGAACAAGTCGATGATAACTTAGTCATAGAAAGTAAGAAACCAAGTTGGCTTTGGCGTACGCTCGGTATTGTTTTTATCACTTTAGTTGGTGTTGAAACGGTACAATTCTTTATGAATGGTTTTAGCCAGTCACCAATAATTGCTAGTTTATATGCTATTTTATTGGCTGGTTTATCACTTGTTTGTGGGCGTAGTATTTGGCGCGAGTGGTCAGGGTTGAGACAATTTAAATCTCAGCAGAATCTTAAGCAACAAGCACAAAATATTATCAATGAAACTGAAACTGATGATGTTGATGCCGCGAGCCTCTGTGAAAAAATTTCTCAACGTTTACCGAGCGATCTAGCTGAGTTTGACCATGGTGCATGGCAAAACTTAAAGCTTGAGGAATACAATGATGTTGAAATTATGCAATTATATTCACGTAATGTGTTGTCTCAAGTTGATCAAAAAGCCCTAAAAGAAATAGCCAAGTTTTCCTCCGAATCAGTCGTTTTAGTCGCACTCAGTCCTATTGCTATTCTTGATATGCTGCTGATGCTGTGGCGAAATTTACGCTTAGTAAATAAAATAGCGGCTTTATATGGTTTAAAGCTAAGTTATTGGAGTCGGGTAAAGTTAATTAAGCAAGTTATTGTCAATATGGCTTATGCCGGCGCAAGTGAATTAGTAGCAGATTTAGGTGCAGATTTACTCGGTGCTGAGCTCTTAGGGAAATTGTCTACACGTATGGCACAAGGCCTAGGGGCAGGCATGCTAACGGCCAGATTAGGGCTAAAAGCTATGCATTTGTGTCGACCAATCCCTTTTGCTGATGATGCTCCTAGACTTGGTCATATACGCCAAAAAATAGTTAGTCAAGTACAACAGTTGATAAAGAAACCATAATATATCATTGAAAATAAACACTAATTTTTCATTTGTACATTTAGATGTAACACAAATTTTACACTCTTTTGTTCTGCTTGAAAAATAGCCACTTTGAAAGTCGTGCTTTTTCTACTGTTGTTGCCTTACTATTGAAGCACAACAGTTGTTCTAAATATCAAAATAACATTAAAAAAATTGATATTCACTAAGTAAGGTTAACATAATGGCGAAGGCGACTAAGTATGTTTCAAAAGTTGCAGATGAACAGGGTAATATTGCTTGGTCTGTAGCAGAAAACAAAATTTGGCAAGCGTTAATTACCCGACAATTGTCAACGGTGCATGATACTGCATGTGACGAATTTATTGAAGGTTTAAGCAAGTTAAAGCTTCCGCAAGACCATATCCCTCAATTAGAAGAAGTTAGTATGGTATTGAGATCTACAACCGGTTGGAGCTGTGAACCTGTACCGGCACTGATTGGTTTTGGTGAGTTTTTTCGTTTGCTATCAGAGCGAAAGTTTCCGGTTGCGACATTTATCCGTTCGCAGGAAGAGTTTGATTATTTACAGGAGCCCGATATATTTCATGAAATATATGGTCACTGTCCATTATTGACTAATGAATCTTTCGCTAATTACACCCAAGCCTATGGCATGATGGGGTTAAATGCATCGAAAGAAGATCGCGTGTTCTTAGCACGCTTATACTGGTTTACTGTTGAGTTTGGTTTATTAAATACGCCCAAAGGCTTACGTGTATATGGCGGTGGTATCTTGTCTTCACCAAGTGAGACAGAATATGCGCTAAATGATAAAAATGTCGAAAGAAAGCCACTCGATGTTTTAGATGTTTTACGAACACAATATCGTATTGATATTATGCAACCTATTTACTTTATGCTTACCAAAGTCAGTGATCTTGATGATATACGAAAATTAGAAGTAGAAGATATTATGGCATTAGTAGAACAAGCAAAAGTAATGGGCTTACATCCAGCTAAATTTGAATTAAAAACAACCTCAAAAGCGAGTTAAAGGAATTTTTTATGAGCGGTGAATTATCCAATCAACAATGTGAAGCATGCCAAGTTGACGCACCTAAAGTGAGTGACGACGAGCTAGCAAGTCTTTTAGCGCAAATACCTGACTGGGTACCGGCAGTAAATAATGGCGTTATGATGCTAGAAAGGGTTTATAAGTTTAAAAATTATAAACTAGCTTGGGCGTTTGCAAATAAAGTTTCAGAATTAGCCGAAGAGGAGTTCCACCATCCAGCTATTTTATTAGAGTGGGGTAAAGTAAAAGTTACTTGGTGGACCCATGCTATCAAAGGGCTGCATAAAAATGACTTTATCTGTGCAGCAAAAACTGATCAGCTTCTGTAACGTTTGCTTACAACAATATCGACTAGCCTCCTATTACAGGGGGCTTTTTTTTGTTGTAAAAAATAGTTTACAATAGCATTACTAGGTTTTGTTGTTTGCTTGAGGTTAATAAATGCGTTTAGAAATTGGTTGTCACGACCGAGTTGGTATCGCACAAAGTGTTTTGGCAATATTTGTTGACCGCGACATTGATCTGCGCGGTATTGAATTGAAACAACCCGGAAAAATCTTTATAAATATACCAGACTTAGAATTTTCTGAGTTACAGGATTTTATGCCACAATTACGTTTAATTGACGGCGTTTTAGATGTAAAAACCACACCCTATATGCCGTCTGAGCGTGAGCGAAATGAATTTGAAACTTTAGTTAAAACTTTTCCTGATCCTTTTATTTCAGTTGATAGTAAAGGGCAAATACGTATGGTCAATAATGCTGCAGCGCAAATTATGTGTAATTCGCTTGAACATATTGTTGGCGAGAATGTTGGGCAGTGGCTAAAAGGCTTTAATTTTACTCGCTGGCTCGATGGAGAAGAAGTATTGGCGCAAACACGTCGCATTAAATTTCAAGAAGATGATTTTGTTGCTGATATAATTCCTATTCATGTTGCTGAAGGCAATGAAGCACAAGTACTGGCTGGTGCAGTATTGATATTAAAGTCGGAAGCGAGATTAGGCCAACAAATAAGTGCTTTTAAGAAAGCCAATGAAAATAACTTTACTGGTATTCAAGCGAACAGTAGCTCAATGCGTAAATTGATACGTGAAGCTAAGCGTATGGCTTTACTTGATTCTTCTATGTTGATTGTTGGAGAAACAGGTACCGGTAAAGAGCTATTGGCTCGAGCTTGTCATGCCGCGAGTGATCGAGCTGATAAACCTTTTATGACGCTAAGTTGTGCAGCATTACCCGATGATGCTGCCGAAACTGAATTGTTTGGCTCAGGCACGGCCGGCGCAGTAAACAGCAAGCGTGGCATTTTTGAATCAGCTGATGGCGGCACGATATTTTTTGATGAAGTCGGTGAAATGTCGGCAAAATTACAGACCAAAGTTTTGCGTGTAATTCAAGATGGTACATTTAGGCGTATTGATGACGAGAAAGAAATTAAAGTTAATGTCCGTATTATTGGCTCGACCAATCGTGATTTACTTAGCATGGTCTCACTTGGTGAATTTCGAGAAGACTTATATTATCGTTTAAATGTCTTAGGCCTTAACATTCCTTCTTTGAGAGAACGGCGTGCAGATATTGTTCCTCTAGCGGAACTTTTTGTTGCTAAATTTGGTCAACGTATTGGTAAAACGCATATTTCTTTTGATAAAGAATGTCTTGAGTTTATTGAGCATTACCCTTGGCCGGGCAATGTTAGGCAACTTGAGAACGTTTTGATCAGAGCCGTGTCGTTAATTGAGGGTAATATCATCATGACTTCTCATTTACAATTACCCGCATATACGCGTGAGCATGGTTATTTAGAACAAGATTTTGAAGGTACTTTGGATGCGGCAGTGAAAAATTTTGAAGCAGATTTATTGCGTAAATTGTATCCAGCTTACCCGAGTACACGACAATTAGCCAAAAAGTTAGGCCTTAGCCATACGGCTATTGCCAACAAACTGCGTGACTACGATATTAATAAAAAAACCGTTAAAATTTAATACAGAGCAGGCTAATATGCTGATATTAGCCTTACGATAAAATGATTTGAGTATTAAAAATGAAATTATATGGTTATTGGCGTTCATCTGCGGCCTATAGGGTTAGAATCGTACTGCACTTAAAAGGTTTAGAATTTGAATCTATTCCGGTACATTTGGTTAAGAATGGTGGCGAGCAGCATGATGCTATGTATACCCAACTGAATCCAACACATTTAGTACCAACTTTTGTTGATGAAGATGTGGTGTTACATCAGTCAATTGCTATTATTGAGTATCTAGATGAGAAGTACCCTGTATCAGTACTTTATCCTGAAGATGTCGTTGTTAAAGCGAAAGTGAAAGCATTAGCACTTGATATTGCCTGTGAAATTCATCCGGTTAATAATTTGCGAGTGCAACAATATTTGGCTAAACATTTATCGGCACAAGAGAGTGATAAATTGGCTTGGAGCCATCATTGGATGAGGATAGGTTTCCACGCTATAGAACAGCAGTTAAAAGTAAACTCGGGTAAATACTGTTTTGGTGATAATATTACTATGGCTGATATTTGTTTAGTACCACAAGTTTATAATGCTTATCGATTTAATCTTGATATGAGCGAGTTCCCAAATATTTGTCGAGTGGCTGATAATTGTAATCAGCACGCAGCATTTATTGCAGCATTACCCGAAAATCAGGCAGATGCACAACATTAATATAAAATTTTTCTTAAGGTTAGTGTGTCAATACTTACCATTTGTTATGTCATTAACTACAAAAAATAAAGGTTATTATGTCAACTCAAAATGCTGAACAGAAACAAACACCTTGGGCTATTATTGCGATAATCATTGCCGCTATTATGGCATTTGTCGTCTATTACTATGTCATTGCTGAAGATGATAAAATAGATGTTCCGGCGATTTCAACCACGGTGACAGAGCCAGAACTTGTAGTTGAAGCTACACCTGAGATAATTGAGCCTGAAGTTCTAGATGAGCTGGTTATTGAAGACGTTGTTGAGCCCGAACCAGAGATTATATTACCGACCTTGGATGAAAGCGATAGCTGGTTTACGGCTAAACTGCCAGATTTAACCTGGCGTAAGGAGTTAGTCAAATTAATGGTAACTGACGATATGATTCGCCGCTTTGTAGTTTTTACTGATAACTTCAGTCAAGGCACTTTAGCTTATGAACACACGCCATTAGTTACGCCTAATGCAAAATTCACGGCAATAGAATCACAAGCTGATAATGGTGTTAAATGGCAGTGGGATGAAAGCAATACGCGTCGTTTTAGTCTTTATGTTGACTTATTGCGCTCGATGGATAGTGAAATGCTTATCCAATGGTACGTCGAGTTAAAACCATTAATTGATCAAGCTTATGCTGAATTAGGCTATCCCGATGATGACTTTACGGAAGTTTTGCATGGGGCAATAACGAAGGTTTTGGATATGGAAATCCCTAAAAATCAACCCGAATTAGAGCGACCTAGTGTTATGTATAAATATAAAGATGAATCTTTAGAATCTTTAGATGACGCAGAGAAACTTTTACTTAGGTTAGGCAAAGAAAACCTGCTTGTCATCAAGTCAGTGTTATTAGAGATTAATGAAAAGCTAGCTAAAGCGCGTTAACATTGAGCAAGAAATTGAAAATGCCAATGGTTCCAACAAGCGTTCCAAGACGAGATTATGGCGTCTTGGGACGCTTAGCGAGAAAAATGCTACTGCTCAATGGCTGGAAAATTTGTGGAGAGTTACCACCGCAAGATAAATTTATTCTGGCAGTTGCCCCGCATACTTCAAATTGGGATTTCTTTATCGGTATTGCTGCGATGTTTTCATTAAACCTCAAAGTATCTTTTTTTGGTAAGGCGAGTATTTTTCGTTGGCCAGTGAAAACATTATTAAAAGCAATTGGTGGCATTGCTGTTGATCGTAGTCACAGCCGTGGTGTTGTTGGCCAGATAGTCGAAAAATTTAAGCAAAGTGATGCATTCATTTTAGGCTTAGCACCAGAAGGTACTCGCAGCAAAACGGTTGAATGGAGAACGGGGTTTCTACATATAGCCAAACAAGCAAATGTACCTGTCATACCTGTGAGTTTTGATTTTATTAAAAAAGAAGTACGATTTCATCTAGCGGTCAGCATAACCGGGGAGATCGAGCAAGAATTAATTGACTTTAAGCAAGTGTTTTCTGAAGTTTGTGCAAAAAATCCCCAAGCAGTTTGATTTTAGCAACTAGCGCTTGCAACTGAGCAATTGATTAGCGATAATTCGCGCCGCGCTAAAGATATTCTTAAGCGCTACTATGGTGACCCTTTTGGTCCCTTCGCAATGATACTCTGTGAACTCGGCCAGATCCGGAAGGAAGCAACCGCAGCAGACGACTCATGTGCCGGAGTGTGGCTATTAGGGTCGCCACCCAATCTTAAAAGTCTATCTAATTGTTCAATATTATACTTCCTCAAAAACAGGCTTTAATATCGCATTACACTATTGGTGATTAAATTTTGACTTTTAGCGTTCACCGTTAAGTATTTATGCATCGTTTTTGAATTTATGTTGCAATTATCTTCCGTCATTATCTTATACCAAGTCTATTAAGTTTGTTCCCACTCAGAGCTCCTGAAGGGTGATTTTAAAAGGCTTACAGGCCGCGTTATTGATTTCGACAAGGGAATAACCATTATCTTTAATCAATGCCTACTTACATGGATGTAGGTACTGATCTGAGGTTCAGTCTGGAACTGCGAATCTGTGTCGCTAAACCTTTTAAACTGCACTGAGTGGGAAGAAACTTAGTAGAATTGGTACTAAATTAAGTTGTTTGAGAATATCTTAATTGGCTTTACAAACATTTTCGCTAGCTAACTCAAAATATCAAGAAAGCTTATACCAACTTATTAGAATTGGTATTAGTTGCGAAATTTTTGATTTTTGTTGTAATTATTTATTGCGGGCAAGGTGCGCCTGCATCTATCCATAGACCTACCGCGCGGATAAAGTCTTGATGCTGGCCAGGGGCTTTCTCTCTTCCTGGGCCTGGAGACCAGCTCCATGCCACGAGCGGATCAAGTGTAACATGGTGCTGGTGAAATTCTTTTTTAAAGGTGACAAGATCATCTTTGCCACCTCGCTGGGCTAAGTGGCTACTATTGTGCGTGGGATCTAGCCATTTGTTACATAATTGCTGAGCGGTAATACCATTAGAAATAACCATATTTTTTTGTGGCATATGCCAAACAAAACCTGGCATTTCTGCTGTGATATTACCTGGCGGCATACCCTTTTTATCACCATTTTGGTGCTGATGGCAGGAGCTACAGTTGAGCGCAACACCCGGTACTTGCTTAAATGTTTCAGCATCTTTAAACAGTACGACATTATTGGCGATGGTAATATTCATTGGATGAGGGCGGCGTTGCTCGCCAACCGTTGGATAAAAACTGCCGTTTTTATCGACCTCGCCATGGCAATTTTGACAGCGAGGATGTATGGCAACTTGGTGTATATATTGAAATGCAGTATCGGCATTGGGTTGCTTAATAAACGCTTGATAAGGATCTTCGGCTGCAGCCGGTAATGATAGAGCACTTATCGCGAGTGTTAAAGCAGATATACCGACTTTACTTAGGCAGTTCATGCGCTAGCTCCTTGCTTAGGTTTTAACATGGCTTGTACACTTTTTGGCGTCATTGGCAGTGCTCTAAGTCTAATTCCCATGGCGTTAAAAATAGCATTACCAATGGCTGGCGCTACTACCGTAGTGCCTGGCTCACCAAGGCCGACTGGAAACTCGTCGCTTTTAATAAAGGAAATATCCATTTCAGGAACATCTTTCATACGTAAAGGAAAGTAGTTATGTAAATTGTTACTCGCAACTTGTCCGTGTTTAAATTCAGTACCTTCGTGCAGTGCTAAACTGACGCCCCAAAGTAATGAACCTTCCAGTTGTGCTAGTGCGCCATCAGGATGAACAACTACACCGCAATCAACCACACAAGTTAATTTTTTGACTGTGACTTTACCTGAGTCAGGATCGACTTCAATATGCGCAGCTAGTGCGACCCAAGTTGGCATAGAACGCTCTTGACCGAAGCTGAGCGCAATTCCGATGCCTTGATTTTTAGGTAACACTTGCGCGGTATCTACTTTTTCAGCTAATGTTGTTAAAACATTTTTTAAGCGTTTAGCACCTCCAACTGAGTGTGGTGCGCTGCCTGATTGTCGGCCTTGGGCATCAAGTAAAGCTAGGCGGAACTGGGTCGGATCCTGACCACTTTTATGAGCCAACTCATCCATAAATGACTCGACACTCCATTGGATCCAGCCGGGTCCTACTGATCTTAACCAACCCGGTACAAATGTTTTTTGCGCAAGGTCATTGTTATAAACTAACACTTTGTGATTAGGTAGTGAGTACCAGTGGTCTGAACCACTAGCGGAGAACATATCAATTTTCTTTTTGCCATCTTTGCTTGGTGCTAAAAAACCTGGTGCCATGGCTTTAGTTGGCCAGCCAGAGGTGAATCTGTGTTCAACGCTAACCAGTTTATTATTGTCATCAAATGTTGCGTTTAAATGGCTAACACTAGGTGAACGAGGTTGATCAAAATGTGAATCGTCTTCGCGAGTAAAAATCATTTTTACCGGTTTACCTATCGCTTTGGCCGCAAGTGCTGCTGGAATCATATAATCACCAAAGAGCCGTCTACCGAAGCCGCCGCCTAGATAATATTGATGAATAATAACTTTTGAACTATCGACCTCAAGGGCTTTAGCTACCTCAGGTAACGTTAGCGATTGCCATTGATTACCACTATGAATGTGCCAAACATCGTCTTTAAATTCTACCACGGCATTAACCGGTTCAAGCTGAAAGTGCATCGCTGTCGATGTTGTGTAAGTGGCATTAATTTGGCTAGCAGCACTTTTTTGTGCCTTAGTGGTATTGCCAACATCAACCAGCAATGCACCGGCATCAGGATCAGATATCAGCGCTTGTCCGTGCTGCTGAATGTTCGCTTCAGAAATACTCAAGGCATCATTGTTGAAATAGCTGACCTTTATCTGTTCTGCTGCTTGTATTGCCACCGGGTAACTGTCAGCAAAAACCACTACCCAGCCTTCAAGCCAGCCACTTGGGTCGGATAGCTCTTTATAACCTTGGTAACCTTTTATTTTTTTTGCCGCGCTTTCGTCAACGCCTTTAACCTTATTACCATATCTCGTTGGGGGAACTACTGGCCGAGCGTAAAGCATACCCGGAACTTCCACATCGATACCATAAACGGCGCTGCCATTGACTTTAGCGGGTATATCGAGTGCTTGACTCGGTTTACCGATAATCGTGTGGTGCTTGCGTGATTTAATGGCGAGGTTTTTAAGTTCATCAACAGGAATGGTTTTACTGAATTGTTGGCTTTTAATTAAGTCAGCAAAGCTGACTCGTTGCTCGCCACAAATGACAAAGCCATTGTCTGTACGACAGTTTTTTATTGGCTTGTTCAAGACTTTGGCGCCAGCCTCAATTAAAATTGCTCTGCCTGCGGCACCAGCACGTGATAACGGTTCATAGCTTTGGAACACCGACCAAGAGCCGCCGGTTACCATCATGCCCCACTTAGGGTCAGTATCAACGTGTTCAATAATGACATCGTTCCAATTGGCACCTAATTCTTCAGCCACTATTTTAGCTAATGCAGTACCGACATGCTGACCCATTTCAGCGCGCGCAATATTAACTTTAATCACACCATGTTGATCTATTTCGTACCAAAGCGTTGGCGAAAAGTTATGCTCAGCAAGCATTTTGTTGACTGATATTTTTTGCGCTAGCAGCGTAGGTGCAAAAGCAACAACAAATGCTGCTCCAACTGAACCAATAAGCAGATTGCGTCGTGACAGATCTATCTTGTCATTGCTGTTATCTGAGATGCTCATGATTGCACCTTCTGTTCAGTGGCAGTGAAAATATTAACCCCTGCATTGGCGACTGTTGATGTATCTTTTGCTGCGCGTTTGATGGCTTTTTTAATGCGAAGATAAGCCATACAACGACATAAATTACCATTCATGTGGGTAACTATTTGCTCATCGCTAGGTGACGGATAATATTTAAGTAACGTAGCTGCTTGCATAATTTGTCCAGACTGGCAGTAACCGCATTGGGGTACTTGCTCTGCTATCCAAGCTTTTTGCAGCGGGTGGGAATTGTTAAGCCCTTCTATAGTGGTTATAGCTTTACCTTGCGCTTGCTTCAGTGGGAAATTACAAGAACGCACCGCTTGTTCGTCAATATGAATGGTACAGGCGCCACACATGGCGATACCACAGCCAAATTTAGTGCCTTTAAACCCTAATTCATCACGAATAATCCAAAGTAGTGGGGTATCTTCAGGGGAGTTGGATTCAACGTTTTTGCCGTTTAACGTAAACGTCACCATAGTACGGTCCTTTAATCGCGGAGGTCTATGGACAATACTAGACTATATTTTGTTATCTTTAGTTTTAATTTCACAAAGTTGACACTGAGTAGCTTAGCCATCATCGATTAACTTATTTGCTTAGCGGCTAATCATTATTATTTTGATTATATTTTTGCGGTGAATTAGCCGTATCGAGCAGAAATTCAATGGTGGTTAGCTGCTATTGACTAACCACCAGTTTAGATAATTTTGGCCTGTGAGTTATTTTAGATTATAAATACAACCAATTTAACAATAGTGACAGTGTTATCCACATTAATATAATTAGCGGAATACCAATGCGCATAAAGTCAGAAAACTTGTAGCCACCGGCATTCATCACTAATAAATTGGTTTTATAAGCCATAGGAGTGGCATAACTTAAATTAGCGCCAAACAATACCGCTAAAATAAATGGCTCAGGTGAAAGGTTTAACTGACTGGCAACTGAGATCGCAATTGGTGTACCGATAACAGCAGCAGCATTGTTAGAAACAATATTCGTTAAGATGGCTAATAACAGCATTAAAGCGGATAAAACACCTCCAGGAGGTAGCCCGTAGGATAATGCAACAAATACCTGTGCGATATATTCTGCGCCACCTGTTATCATCATTGCAGAGCCTAAGGCTAAAGATGCAGCAACTATTAAGATAACTTGAGTACTCAATGCTGAGGATGCTTCTTGCCAATCTAAACATTTAGTCAGTAATAATATTAATACCCCACAGATTGAGCTAATTTCAATCGGTACAATACCGAGTGCTGACGTTACAACTACCGCAAGTAAAGTGCCCAAGGCTAATGGTGCTTTTTTTGTTTGCGGTAAAGCTTCAGCACCATCAATGATCAACAGACCGGGTTTTAATTTAAGTAAATCTATTTGTTCTGACTCACCTTGCACTAGCAAGACATCGCCGATTAGTAAACGGGTTTTTCCTATACCGCTGCGACCAATCTCCATTGCTTTACCTGCCCGGTGTAATGCCACGACAGAAATAGCATGTTTATTGATGAAATTTGCCTGTTGTAGTGTTTTGCCTTCAATGCCTGAGCCGGCAATAATGACGATCTCTGCTAGTGTTTGTTTTTCAGCTTTTAACGGGTGTTCGTCACTTACTTTATGCAAACCAGAAAACAAAGTAGCTCCTAATACGGTTTCATATTCTTTTAGCTTGTCTGGATAATCATGAACTTTCAACCTATCACCCTCGACAAGTACAGTATCAGGTAAGGGCATAATACTGCGATAATCAGGTCCTCGTTGTATGCCTTCTATTTTTAACTGGCCATCGGTTAAGGCGATTACTTCAGTAATAGTTTTGTCGTTAACCGTACTTTCTTCGTTAATATTGAGGTAAGCACTGAATAAACGTGGCGAAGTGTCAGGCATTGAAGATGTTCTACTGGGTAAAAGTTTTGGTGCAATAAGCCATAAGTAGAGCGCCGCAACAACAGCTGCGATAAGTGCTGGCTGAGCAAAGTCAAATAAGCCAAACTCAGCGGCGCCCATATTTTTTGCAATACTTACCACTAATAAATTTGTCGAAGTGCCTATTGTCGTAGCCATTCCGCCGACTAAAGTGGCTAGTCCCATCGGCAGTAACATTGGAGATGAGTCTGTTTTAGTGCGTAATGAAACACTGATTAAAATAGGCAGCAATAACACAACAACAGGTGTATTGTTGATGAAAGCACTTAACGCCCCAGCAAGTACTAAGGTTATTAATAAAGATAGAGTCGGACTTATTTTCCATAATTTAGCTAAGTATCGACCAATAGGCTCTAGAGCTCCTGTACGTACAATACCATGGCCAATGATCATTAATGAACAAACCGTTACTAAGGCTTCATGTCCAAAGCCAAAAAATAAGGAACTTGCCTCAAAGTGCACACCTTCCTTGTAAAATGGGAATAAGGCAAACATTAAGCAAAGTATTGCTATGACAGCTAATGAAGAGGTTTCTAAGGGGGTATCTTCTCTGCGGAATAAATACAACGCTAGCACGGTAATTAATAACACCGCTAAGGCGTGATAGTTCGGGAGTTCGGGAATATTCAAATGGCAATACCAAGTTAATTGAGTTATTGAGCCTCAAATATTATAAGTCACTATAACTCGATTGTTTACTTTTAGAACAATTCAACTTCAAGCTTATATTATAAATATTAGCTTGAAGGTGGCCATTCATATTGGCAGAGTAAACAAGGTCAATTGATCGTGAGAGTTTATAGCCTTGAACAAAATATACTTAATCAGGCTGCTAGCTATGCTCTTTCATGAACTCTAAAGCTTTTGCTACCGCGACCTTGACATTGTTTTCCATTTCAAAACGTTCGGATGCAGGTAAGTAAAAGGCCATGTCAACTTCATGACGGATATAGCGTGTAGGTAATTGGTTTAATACTACGCAAACCAAATCAGCAATAAATTCAGCATCATACTTATCTTCTAATTTTAATGCGGTAAAATGCTGAGAAACTAATTTTTCATAGTAGTTGTGAATATCATCAGAAATTTTCATGTATACAATCCTCTTATCATAGCTATGTCGTTAAGCGTAATGCTAGTGCAATGAAAACACCAACCTTTTTTATTTGTTAATACTAATTCTACTAAGTTCTTGGGTGGGAACAAACTTAATAGACTTGGTATAAGTTCTTTTTATAAAAAAAATTAGCTTGAAGGAAGAGATTGATCAAAATTTTTCAGCTTGTGCTATTTCTCGCTCAAGTTTAGAAATTGCTTGGCGACAACGGCCAAGTCGCTGATGAAGTACTAGTACTTCTTCTAAGAGCTGCTTACTTCGTTTGACGTTTGCATGTTGTCGTTCTAATTCACGGGCTTGGACCATTTCGAGCAATCGGCGTTCAAATTCAAAAGTTTCATTGAGTTTTTTATGTAAATTATGACTTGATTGCATAACGGCTTGCGCTGCTTTCTTATAGCGTCGAGCTTTTATTGCCTCAAGTCGCTGCGCGGGTTCTTTATGTAACTCGCTATTGGCATTTAACGCGTTACGCAAAGCAGATATTTGCTGTTCTATTAACAAGAGGCGACTATGGGCAAGCATATTTTTATTGGCGGAAAGTAACCTTGATAATTCATTGGTTTTATTTTTAACTTCTGCAATATAAGGTTGAAACAAGTCACTGTGAGTGAGAAATAACGCTTCAGAAAAAATATCATTTTCTTGAATGATTTTATGAGATTTAGAATGCTTATTATGTTGATCAACCAGTATAGCTTGTTGGTTAAGCTGTTCAATAATAGCCTGGATTTTATTAATTGCACTATGCATAAATAATCTCTATTAGCTTAGCCAAGCTTGATAACCTAAGTTAAGTGACATGATAATTACCACGGTGATAAAAACTGGTCGAATAAATTTCCCGCCAAATTTAATCGCCCAGTGTGCACCTACCCAAGCACCTAGCATAATAAATATTCCCATAGAAATACCTAAAATAAAGTTTACGTGACCTAGATAGATAAAGGTTAATAAGCTGAAAAAGTTACTGACAAAATTGGTCGAACGGGCTAAGCCAGAACTTAATAAAATATCTATTTTATAGAGTACATTTGAAGAACTTACCCAAAATGCACCTGTGCCAGGACCTGCGATACCATCATAAAAGCCGAGAATTAAGCCCTGAATGATCTGTTTAGTCTTTATATAGGTCGTTTTTAGCGGAAGACCTTGCACCTTGTTAATTTTTGAACGAGAAAATAGCGTATATACTGCCGTCAACAGAACTAATACAGGGATGTATTTATCTAAAAACTCAACGGAGAGAAAGTTAACAATTACAGTGCCCGAGATAGCGCCGATAGCGGTAGCAATAATCGCAAGTTTCCAATATTTTGGATCGAAAAGTTTTTTTCTATAAAAAGTAATAGATGCCGTTAATGAACCAAAAGATGCTGCAAGTTTATTAGTGCCTAAAGCAACATGAGGTGGTAAACCAGAAGTCAACAATGTTGGAACTGTCAGCATGCCGCCGCCACCAGCAATAGCGTCAATTAGTCCAGCAATAAATCCGACACTGCATAAAGTTATCCATAAACTGAGGTCTAGGACGGGATCAATAACCATAGAGTTTTTGCCTTTAAAATTAGACGGCTATTATATCATAGGCAATCCTTAATCTTGTCGACATTTATTCCTCTGGTTCGTTGATTTTTAACAATTGGATTGAATCTGAGTATCAATATAAATACTTGAATAGACTTAACTTTACAAGGCGTTAGGTAAGGTGTTGTTTTTAAAAGGTGGTTTTTTATTTGTTCTTCGATAAAAGGAGTTGCAAAGGAGGATAGTTTTTTTTGCTGTATCAAATAACTTAATCATCTGAAGTACAGATAAAGTCGGCTCTAAAAATATAATTGTTGACCTAGTTGTTTGCATATAAATAAGCAAATAAAACCCTATCCATGCAACTATTAGTACAATATTTTAACAGTAATATATTGAGTATCTCAACATACTACTGTGCTAACTATCATGATGCTTTGATACTTAATACTTAAATGCAAGATTTTCTTTAATCCCGTTTATGGTTTTTTTTGAGGGATATAAAATAACTCATTCTATGGAGGGGGGCTTAGTTACATTTAATTCTGTATATTAAGTGTTGCGTGATATTTCGAATATGACAAATTAACTGCTCTAGTGCGCTTGAAAAACATCAGTTGATCGCTTGGTTACAAAATAAGTATTCAAAAATAATGAAAACTGTTTCATTTTGTTTACGCTAAAGGGTGATTTTTAAGTTGTTGTTTTTATGGAGGTATTTTATTTGTTTTACATTGTTATTTACAATATTTTTACAAGTTATTGTTTTTATATAAAAAAAAGCTTGATTTTTTTTGTTTTTATTTTGGTTCTAACTTGTTGTTTCTTAAGAGTATTATTGCTATTTATTGCTACTTATAATTAAGTGTTATTGGCTTTTTATTGATTAAACTTTTTGAAGTGTCTGTTGCTTTCTTATCTTATTGTTTTTAACTGTTATTGTACTGTTTTTATGTTGCGTTTAAGCATTAACTGTGAATAATGTAATTAAAACGTAACTGTTTGTGTTGACCAATTAACAAGATTAAGTTTAATATCTTAGCCGACAGTTCAGGTCTATGACCAAAATGAATTTACAACAAGGCAATATAGCCTTGAATTTAAACACTAGTATCACGAAAGTGATCCAGGGAGTATATATGTATAGCAATAGCAAAGTAGCTAAAGCAGTGCGCATCGCGATGATGTTTGGCGCAGGTGCAGCAGCAACAATTTCTACACAAGCATTTTCAGCTGAAGATGGTGCAGAATCAGTAGAGCGAATCGAAGTAACTGGTTCACGTATTAAACGTACTGATTTAGAAGGCGCAATTCCTGTAACAGTAATTGACCGTGCTGCAATCGATTTTTCTGGTCAAACTTCAGTTTCTGATTTGTTACGTAACACTTCTTTTAACGCTGCTGGTTCTTTCCGTCCACAATCAGGTAGTTCTGCTCAAGGTATCTCACAAGTTAACTTACGTGGTTTAGGTTCAGAGCGTTCTTTGATTTTGGTTGATGGTCGTCGTTTACCTAAGTCACCTTCTACTGGTAACTCACAAGATTTGAACTCGATCCCAATGGCTGCTGTTGAGCGTATCGAAATCTTATCTGATGGTGCTTCTGCTGTTTACGGTTCTGATGCAATTGCCGGTGTAGTTAACATTATTACACGTAAAGATTTCAATGGTGTTGAGCTTCGTTTAGGTGCTGGTAACGTTAGCATACCTTCTGAAGGCGGTGATCGTGAAGAAGGTTCTGCGGTATTTGGTTCTTCTACTGACAAATCTAGTGTAATTGGTGGTGTTTCTTGGAACAGCCGTGACATTATTTTTGAAAATGCTTATAGCTGGGTACAACCAGGCGGTTCAAGCTTTGGTGTAAACTGGGCTAAGCCTACTGGTTATGATGGTACATTCATCAATGAAGATGGTGAGGTTGAAGGTCTTCCCGGTGGTTACAACTCAATTATTTCTGATGCTGAATGTGATGCTTTAGAAAACTTCTTCGCTACAGGTAATGACTTTTGTGCGTATAACTTTAACGCAACGAATGCTAACGAAGCTTCAACAGCTAACACATCAGCATTCTTAAAAGCTGATTATGACATCAATGATGATTGGAGAATCTTCTCTCATACATTGATTTCAAAAACTAAATCTTTTGGTCGTTATGCTCCTACACTAAATGATGCTGGTGCTGGCGCATTTATGTCTGCTGATAGCCCGAACAACCCTACTAACCCAGATAGCCCGTTTTATGAACCATCTGCTGGTGGTCAAGGCGCACAAGAAATCCAATTCCGTCACCGTTTCGCTGCTTTAGGTAACCGTGATAGTGAAGTTGATAACTGGTCAACTGATTTCATGATTGGTGTTGAAGGCGAAATCGGCGAAGTAAGTGTAGATTTTGGTGTTCGTAAAAACAAAACTAAAACTTATGAAATCGGTCGTGGTTACTTAATGGGTACTAATGCTCGTTCAGCTATCGACAGCGGTGCTTACATGGTAAACGACCCGTTTGGAACTCGTTTTACTACAGATGCTGAGCGTAGTGACTATGCTAAAGTATTAAGTGGCTTAAACGTAACTACAGCTCGTATCGGTACTTTCGAACAACAAGAAGTATTCGGTTCTGCTGCGTTTGACGTATTAGAAATGGACGGCGGTACTTTACAAGCTGTTGTTGGTGCTGAATACCGTAAAGAAGATTACTCAGATACTTACGATTCTTTATCTGAAGCTGGTCAAGTTGGTGGCTCTGCTGGTAACAGTGCTGGCGGCGGTCGTAATTTGAAGAGTGCTTTCTTCGAAGCATTATTCCCAGTAATGGACGGTTTAGAATTCACAGTGGCAGGTCGTTACGATAACTACTCTGATTACGGTAGTGACTTCTCTCCTAAAGTTTCTGTTAAGTATGATGTAATGGAAGGTTTGATCTTACGTGCATCTTACGGTGAAGGTTTCCGTGCTCCAACACTAGATATCTTGACAGCTAAGCCTGCTCCAGGTAACCCAAGTGTTTCTGATGATCCATCATGTATTGATTTAGGTTTAACTGCTGGTTGTGATGTACAAGTATCAGCAATTACTCTAGCTAACGCAGAAATGGGTTCTGAGTCATCTCAACAGATCTCTTTAGGTATGGCTTACCAACCTACAGATTGGTTAAACTTCTCAGCTGATTACTACGAAATTGAAATTTCTGACATGATCCGCTTCTTCGGTGCAAACACTATCTTGACACGTGAGCAAACAGGTGACCCAATCCCAGCTGGTTTAGGTGTTACACGTAAAGCTAACGGTGGTATTGATTTAATTACTCAAGGTTACGCTAACGAAGGTAAATGGGAAATTAGTGGTCTTGACTTAAACGTTAACACGACTTTTGATTTTGGTGATGCAGGTACATTAAGACAATCACTACAATTTAGTCATCAGTTCGATAGCAAAATTGATGGTGGTCGTAACACAATTAAAGACACTGGCGAACCTCAACAACGTGCTACTTTAACTAACAGCTACACATGGGAAAACTTAGACCTAACATGGAACATGAACATGATTGGTTCTCAGTATGAAGATGTAACGCAAATTGCTGATGGTAGTGTTGAACGTTCAGGTAACATTGCTACTTGGATCACTCACGATATGCAAGCAACTTACACATTCGACACAGGTACTAAAGTATCTATCGGTGCGCAAAACATATTTGAGAAAGAGCCTCAGTTAAGTCCTTTTGATGGTCGTAACTACAACTTCGACTTATACGATGCATATGGCCGTATCGCTTATGTTCGTGTAGCTCAATCTTTCTAAGATTAAGTAACTTTTAATAGAAGGCGGGTTTTAAACCCCGCCTTTTTTTTATTCCGAGATTTATAAAATGCAACATTGGAACAGTTATTGGTCTAAAACCAAATCTCTTAACAGTTTTGCTGAAGGAGAACATAGTCAGGGTTACACTGGTGCTATCGCGGACTTCTGGAATACTTTATTTTTAACATTGCCGTCAAAGAGCGTTTTACTCGATCTTGCCACTGGTAATGGTGGTTTAGCGGTTCTCGCACAACAATCAAATGCCAACTTTGATGTAGTTGCATCTGATGCTGCTAGTATAAACCCACTAGCCTTATATAGTGCTGAAGATTCAATTTACCCAACGTTAAAAAAAATAAAATTTGTTGCTGAAATGCCTTCTGAGGCATTAACGTTTGATGATAATCAGTTTGATTTAGTCATGAGCCAGTTTGGTTTTGAATATGCGCAAACAGTTGAAGCTTTACAGCAAATTTTTAGGGTACTTAAGCCTGAAGGACGCTTTATAGCATTAGTGCATCATCAAAACTCTTTTATTAGTACTGATTGTCAACATGGTCTTAATGTGATCGAGCGTCTTATGACTAGCAATGGTTTATTTGACCAGTTATTAGACTTTGCCAGACTGTGTCAATCAATCACTGATAAGCATAATTTAAATGACCAGCAAAAAGCAGAATTTAAACAGAAAAATATTAATTTATTAACATTATTTAAATCATTACAGCATGACTGTTCAAATGAAATAGAACTTGATTGGTTTAACTTGTTAGCTAAAGATTTAGTGCCGTTTATAATGAACTGGCAAGAAACAAACGAAGCTAAGGTTAATAAAATCCAACAAAATTTATATTATTTTAAACTTCGCTTGGCTGATCAGTTGCAAGCAGCATGGGGTATTGCAAATGCTGAAGAAATAATAAAATTAGTGAATTTAAAAGGGTATACTGCCAGTTGTGAATCTTTTGAGATATCTCAAGGAACGCTTTGCTGGATTTTAGAAGTAAATTTATAATTTTTAAGTATCTATAAGAATTTATACTATTAGTTGTGGTATCTCATTCACTCTGGGTTTTATAGCGCAATAAATGCTGCTCTCATTGTTTTCCTTTCCATTAGCTTAAGTGGTAGTGATGTCGTCACTGCCTCTACTCTATTGATTATTATTTAATTATCATCTCTCTAAAGTGTTTGTAATTTAGTTCCTATACTCTATATAGTTCTGATAGATACAGTACTACTGACTTTTTACTAATCAAAAGCATGATCTAGTTTATGAAAAGTAAGCCAAAAAAGTTTAAAAAATTAATTTTATAAAATACTAAGCCGTCAGGTGAGTGTGCATATATTCATCTCTAGTACTGAACCAGTCAATGGTATTGTAATACCAATTCTACTGAGTTTCTTCCCACTCAGTGAAATTTAAAAGGTTTAGAGGTACAGGTTCACAGTTCCAGACTGAACCTAAGTACCAATGATATTATTCTAGAAATGGTCGTTAATTGTTTTCTGTTGAAATTTCATATGAACTAGAGGTAAAAGTTGCAGCACTGGACTTCCCATATTTTGCTAGTAACTTTAAAGGCAATACTTTTAACAAATTATTGCCCAAAGAGTCTTACTTAGTTCTTACTGTTTAAAATAAAATACAAAATTAAGACTGAATCATAAGCTAATTTAATAGCTTGAGTAATCATTGTGCTGATGAGGTATTACAGCAATTGAAAAGCTATAGAGAAAGAAGAGGATTAAGGAAGATTAAATAACTAATGTGAGAGCGAATAACGACTTTGATAGTATTTGAGCTAAATTGAAGCAATATAGAGTAGAGTATCTATTCAATTTCATACATCATAGGATATAAAGAATTCGTACAATTATAGTTACAATATTAATTATTAACTCAAGTATTAGTTGAATTCTAGCTACAAAACTATTAATAAATTTCATGTCAGTACGTTATGTTGTTGTGAGTGAATTATGCAGAAAACACCAATAAAAAAAACAATGTTTGAGTAAAACCTAACTTCAACTGTAAATTTTGCTAAAATAAAAGTTAATGGGTTTGATTGAAAATTCATCAAATCATGCGGTTAACACTGCGTATAAGCTATATTTCTATAAAAAAAATTGACTTACTACGAAAGAGTTAGTAAAACATAGATAGCATATATTGTTACTATTAAAAGGAGTGTTTGTAATAACGAAAATTATCGATAATTTTTTAATTAATTTAATATTATCTTCAATTCTCGTTGCAAAAAGGTAATTTCTCTCTTCTGAGTGAAATAAACCGACTTTTTAATGGTCTTAGTTGACAGCTTGGCTGTGGTCTGGGAATATTGCATGGTTTTATTCTAGAGAAATTAAAACTTAAAATGGCAGATTATTAAATTTGCGTTAACAATAAGCTTGTTATCAAAATTCAATAGCAATTGGTTGGGAAATATGTCCAAATTAAGCAAGAAAAGCCTTATCGCATCGACGATAATTGGCGCATTAGCATTTTCAGCAAGTAACTTCGCTGCTACAGATGCATTGACAGAACTACAAAAAGCAGAAGCTCAAATTTTTAAAGCTTCAAGTAAATCACAAAGTAAAATCAACAATATTTACGAGCAAACTCAAGAGCTTTTAGCTGAGTATCGTAATACGATTGATGAAGCTGAAGTGCTTAGCGGCTATAACGATCACGTTCAACTGATGGTTGACGATCAAAAAGCTAATATTAAATCATTAGAAACTCAAATTGCTGGGATTGATAAAACCAAGCAAGGTGTCGTGCCGTTGATGTACAAAATGATTGATACTTTAGAAAAGTTTGTTGACCTTGATGTTCCTATGAACATTGATGCACGTAAAGAGCGTATTGCTGGTTTACGTGATGTAATGGGTGATTCAGATGTTTCTGTTTCTGAGCAGTTTCGCTTAGTACTTGAAGCATATGAAATTGAAGCTAGTTACGGCACTATTTTCGGTGTGTATCAAGGTGAGCTTGACTTAGGTGATCGTATGATCACTGCTGATTTCGTTCACATGGGTCGTATTTCATTTGTTGCACAATCACTTGACATGAAAAATGCTTGGGTTTGGAACAATGATAAACGTGCTTGGGATGCTTTAGGTGATGAATACTTAAAACCTGTTACGGATGCCGTTCGTATGGCACGTAAGCAATTACCACTTGATTTAGCTAAACTTCCAGTATTTGCAGCAGGAGCAAAATAATGAAAAAAGTAATTAATTTTGTCTTACTTGCTGCGTCAATGGCAGTAGCAACATCAGCATCAGCGAATCAATTAGATGACTTGTTAAAGCAAGTAAAATCTGATCGTATTTCTGAAGCTAAGATTGATAGTAAACGTGAGGCTGAATTCACTTCCGCTCGTGCAGATAAGCAAGCCTTATTAAACAAAGCGAAAAAAGAATTAGCGAACCAACAAGCACGTAATAAACGTTTAACTAAAGAGTATGCTGCTAATGAAATTACACTAGCACAAAAAGCTGTTGAGTTAGATAACGCTAAAGGTACGTTAGGTGAAATGTTCGGTGTAAGTCGTGCAGCTGCAGCTAACGCTTATGGTTCAATTGCTACGTCAATTGTTTCAGCTGAATATCCGGGGCGTGGCGAAGTATTAGATGTTATTGCTAACTCTAAGGCGATCCCAGAACTTGAGCAACTTGAAGAGTTATGGTTTGCTTTGCAAACTGAAATGACGCAATCAGGTGAAGTATCTAAGTTTACTACGGAAGTAACTAACTTAGATGGTTCAAAGTCGACTCAATCGGTAACACGTATTGGTACGTTTAACTTAGTGTCTGAAGATGGTTACTTAAATTACAATGATGAAGTCGGTCAAGTTCAGCCACTAGCTAAACAACCTGCTGGCTTTATTGCTGGCGCAGCGGCTTCTTTCTTTGGCGAAACTTCTGGTTATGCCCCTCTTTATGTCGATCCATCTCGTGGTGCTATCTTAACGCTAGAAACGCGTAAGAAAACATTGATGGAATTCTATCATGAAGGTAAAGAAGTTGGTTATGCCATCACAGTGCTTCTTGTTATTGGCCTTTTGATTGCATTAGAGCGTATGATTGTTCTTGGTAGCATGAGTGCTAAAATCAATGCTCAAACGAAGAATCTTGATCAGCCGAACGAGAACAACCCTCTTGGTCGCTTATTAAAAGTTTACTTCGACAATAAGTCGGTTGACGCTGAAACACTTGAACTTAAACTTGATGAAGCTATTTTACGCGAGACACCAAAAGTGGACCGTGGTATTAACTTAATCAAAATGTTCGCTGCAATTGCACCATTGATGGGTCTATTAGGTACAGTAATCGGTATGATTATGACCTTCCAAACGATTACATTATTTGGTACTGGTGACCCGAAAATCATGGCGGGTAACATCTCTCTAGCACTTGTAACAACAGCATTAGGTTTGATTTGTGCATTACCACTTATCTTAATCCACAGTATTGTTGCTGGTAAGAGTAAATCTGTACTACAGAAACTAGATGAGCAAAGTGCTGGCTTAATCGCTGCGATCGCAGAGAAGGAGTCTAAATAATGTTATTCCTGATAGAGCTTTGGGAATCTGTCAGGAGTTTTATTGCGACTGGCGGTAACGTATTATACGTTGTTGCCTTCGCTCTCTTATTGATGTGGATAATGATGATAGAGCGTTATTGGTTTCTATCTAAAACTTATCCTAAAATGAAAGACGATATTGTCGGACGTTGGGATGCGAGAGAAGACACAACTTCTTGGTATGCACATCGAATTAGAGATACTTGGATCTCCGAAGCGACAGAACTACTAGAGCAGCGTATGCTCACAATTAGAACCTTAGTGGCAATGTGTCCACTGATTGGACTACTTGGAACCGTAACCGGCATGATCGGTGTGTTTGAAGTTATGGCACAACAAGGTACAGGTAATCCGCGTCTGATGGCGTCTGGTATATCAATGGCAACAATTCCGACAATGGCGGGTATGGTTGCTGCATTATCAGGTGTGTTTTTCAGTTCAAGGTTAGACGCTAAAGTTAAACTAGCAAAGGCTAAACTGGTTGACAGTTTACCTCATCACTAGAGAGATATTCGAATGGCACGTAAACGTATTCGTGAAGACGAAGAAGCAGCAATTGATATGACACCGATGCTAGACATCGTATTTATCATGTTGATCTTCTTTATCGTTACTACTTCTTTTGTAAAAGAAGCCGGTATTGAAGTTAATAAGCCAAAAGCGGCAAATCAATCTAAACAAAAATCAGCTAATATCTTTATTGCAGTTAAAGATAATGGTGAAATTTGGTTAGATAAACGTCGTGTAGATGTTGAACGCGTAGCGGCTAATATTGAAAAATTATTGGCTGAACAACCAACTGACGTTGTAATCATTCAAGCTGACAAAGATGCCAAACATGGCGTAGTTGTTAAAGTAATGGATGCAATTAAAGAAGCGGGCATAGACAGAATATCTATTGCTGCAGCTAAGGGGTAGTCTATGGTTCGCTTTTTAGTATCTATACTACTAGGCGCCGCAGTAACTTTTGCATTGTTTTCTTTTATGGCATTTCTTGTTTCTAGCGGTGATAGAAACAAGGAAGAGCAGTTAGAGAATATAATTGTTGAAGTTAATACGACGCCACCTAAGTCGCAGGCAGAGAGGCGTCAGCGTGTGCCGCCACCGCCACCGCCACCGCCTAAAACGCCACCTAAGCCTCAAGCTCCTGAGCCTGAGACTAATGCTGA
>TARA_R110002124_G_scaffold101650_1_pt1 | contig 33800 bp, 20 predicted proteins | sample TARA_R110002124 | Tara Oceans TARA_R110002124 (sample SAMEA4397445) | marine metagenome | biome: Polar Biome; feature: [SRF] surface water layer (ENVO:00010504); material: water (ENVO:00002006), including particulate matter (ENVO:01000060) such as... | depth 5 m
TGTTGTGACACTTTGGCCAGCAAATTTCACCCTTATTTTTTCCTTAGGGGCTGCAACTCCCCAAACAGGGACTTCCGTGCCATGTTGCAATACCATATTATCGCAGAATAAATTGGATAGCTCTAATTCTTGCGAATGTGCATTGGATATACTATAAAATAGAAGAACTACTAATGTAAAGATGATTGGCCTTTTCGTCATTGTTAAATATTATCGATTTTATTCCATACTTCCTGCTTCCTGCAGGGGTCAAACGCATTACTTTTAAATTGGCGGCTGCCCTTTTCTCAGCTGCCGAGGTATTGCTCAATCCTTTTTTTGGGCAAAAAGCCAATCCAGTAATCCGGGAGTGTTATAAACCCTGTTCCAAATATCATGTCCCGCAGAATATTCAGTATACTTTGGACTTCCCCCCGCAGCCCTAACGGCCGAAATTACATCTCGTGTTAAATGTACGGGAACGTTCCGATCCTTATCACCATGAAAGGCCCAAATAGGTACGTTGATCATATTATTGGCCATATCCGGATCACCTCCCCCGCAGATGGGTATGGCCGCTGCAAACTTCTCCGGTCGGGACCCAATAAGATGCCAGGTACCGTAACCTCCAAGGGATATCCCCATTACATAGCGTCGCTTTTCATCTATATTAAACTCCTCCTCCAAGGTGTCCATGGCTTCAAAAATCAAGTCAGCAATGCCCTGATGCTTTGGAAGTGCCCTAAAACTAGAGTTTAGCGGACACTGAGGTACTATGATAAATGCAGGATATTTTTCCCTGTTCTCAGGGGTCGATAATAGCTTGGACGGATTAGCCGCGTCCAATTGTATTAGATTGTCGCTCCCCATTCCACCCCCATGGTGTAAGTCTACCACTAAGGGATAATCCTTCTTGCCATCATAATCTTTAGGTATTAATAAGCGATATCTAAGGGTATCGTTTTGTTTATTGACGTAAATTCTAGCTTCAAAAAGTTCCGCCAACTTTAAGGATCTGGCCGTTTTTCCTTTTTTCCATGCATGGCCATTAATTCCTTGATTCATAACGAAAAAAATAGCGATAACCGAAATCACCCCAAGCCCATTCCTGGTACCGGTCAATAATTTGGAAGGCATTGGCACGTCCTTACTATCTAGTGAGTTCAACTCGGCTTTGAAATTCTGGGTATAGAAAATAAGTGTCAAGCTTCCTGCCACAGCTACCCAAGGCAGGGCCATTTCAATACCGATCAGAATAGTATCATTCTTGGTATTCATTTCCCAGAGGTAAAGCCCAATCAAAATACATTGAACCAAAAAACCACTTATTCCTGCCCAAAACAACCAAGGTCTATATCTCGTCTTTGAGCTAAAAAGGCATACCGAATAAAAACAGCCTATACATAAAAACATTACATAGGCCCCAGCAACCATATTTTGCAAAAACCTATTCGTCAATGCCAGATAAATAAATAGGCCATAGGCCAAGGTGGCCACAAGGGAAACCACAATGGCCAATAATGCAAACCTGTAGTTCTTAATCCTATAATACCAAATGAACACCAAATGTAGGGCAACAGCACTTATAATAAGCAAGATAAACCAAGGAACGAAATAATCGTTAAAATAGAAAAACGGGCTACCCCAAATGGAACTAACAAAAATGTGGACTATAGAAAGAACCATATGGAGTCCAACAATAAAGATGGCAAAATCATACAGGTTTCTATGGCCTAAATTGGTCTTCATATATGTTGAGTATTGATTAGTTCTAACCTTAGCTGCTGTTCTTTTACCATTTAGAAAATAATAATCCCTTCATTGTCAATGAGATTTTAATTATGTTTTACCCCTTATTTATTTTAAATCAAGAACTTAATAATATTTAAATATACGGAAATAGGAAAAGGATTAGGTTCAATTCTTTGCACCTGAACTTCAAATTAAAAAACACTGTGCGAAGTAACCTTTTGCCCGTTAAATTTGAACGATTCGAATGATTCCTCAATAAAAAATTCCATCCAGATATTAATGGTTTAAATAAGCGCGAAGAAATGTAAAAGCTATGTCCCGACCATAAATCTTCAAAACCTTAAAGCTGCAGAGTGGTTTGGAATCGGAACTCGAATCCTAATTGGTATAACCCTAAAAATTTTATCGGATAAGTTGTCATATTTTTAAACCTCCTGTAACTAATATATTAGAGACAAGACATGAGTATGGGCAAAGAACTTGAAAACACCTTTTTGGAGGCATTGGAAAATAATCAGCAAAAGTTGCTTAGAATTTGTTCTGTTTACGCCAAAGATGCCGAAGATACCAAAGACCTTTTCCAAGAGGTATTGATCCATATCTGGCAATCCATGCCCAATTTTAAGTCCAACTCTTTACTGTCAACCTGGATATTCCGCATTGCCCTTAATGTTTGCCTTCGCTTTCGTTCCAAGGATATTAAAAAGCAAAAACGCTTTCTTCATATGGATAGCATAGCTATTGCCAACATTGCATCGGAAAAAGAAAATAATGAACAGAATAAACAACTAACACAACTTAGAAATTGTATCAAAACCCTTAACGAGGCCGATAAGGCGGTCATTACGCTCTACCTGGAAGAACTGCCCTATAAAGAGATATCGGGCATATTGGGACTGACGGAAAATACCGTTGCGGTTAAGGTAAAAAGAATCAAAAAGAAATTGTTGAACTGTATAAACCAAGCGTCATGATGGAAGATGAATTGATAAAGATTTGGCAGTCCTCCCCGAATCAGGAGAAGATAAAATTTGAAAAGTCGAAATTGATAATAGAGGTGCAGTCGAGCTTAGATAGAATACAAAGGTCATGGAAGTACATGATTATAAGGGAGACAATAGCAGCTATTATAGCCATTCCCGCATTTTTATTCATTACTTACAATGTACCTTATACAATTTCAAAGATCGGATCGATTTGGATAGTCCTCGCTGTGATTTATATACTTATTCGATTAAAAAGTGCAAAAAAACATAAACCAACGGACTTTACAGAAACTTATATTGACTATTTATATAAAACCAAGGATTATCTAAATGCCCAAAAAAAGTTATTGGATACCGTACTTTATTGGTATGTCCTACCCGTGTTTCCTGGTTATGTTTTAATATTACTGGGATTTATCCACATTCCAGAAAAACGTAAAATAATTATTATTGCTGCTTTAGCCTTCGTAGTAATGGCTATCCTGGCTCACTTTTTGAATAAAAGAGGGGTCAGAAAAGAATTCGACCCAAGATTGAAAAAAATTGACGAACTTATTCAAGTATTGGAAGAATAAAACAAACTGTACTTTTAAACATAAAGAAGATGAAAAACATTATACTACTTTTCACCATTGTACTATGTGCAAACTTGTCCGCCCAGGATTTTGACCAACAAAAATTGGACAGTCTATTTCAACTGATCGAATCGAATCAAAAAGCAATGGGAAGTATTTCCATTTTTGAAAATGGAAAGGAGACCTATCATAATGCGTTCGGCTTTGCCAGCAAGGAAGAGAATTTAAGGGCAAATGACAGGACCAAATATCGAATCGGCTCCATTTCCAAAACCTTTACTGCTACCATCATCATGAACTTGGTAGAAGAAGGTAAATTAAGCTTGACAACCAAACTTTCAGGGTTTTACCCAGAAATCAAGAATGCACAAATAATCACTGTTGAGCAGTTGTTGAAACATCGCAGTGGTATTTTTAATTTTACGAGTGCGGAGGATTTTACATCTTGGATGGAACAGCCCATTTCAAAGGAAGGCCTTGTGAAAAAAATCGTAGCTAACGGCAGTGTTTTCGAGCCCAATGAAAAATTCGAATATTCCAATTCCAATTATGTACTACTTTCCTTCATCGCAGAAAAATTAGAAAACAAAGATTTTGCCCAGCTTATAACAGAGAAGGTCTGCAAACCTTGTGACCTGCAAAATACATACTATGGCTCCAAAATATCTACCACCAATAATGAAGCAAAGTCCTACACAAAATCCAGCGATTGGCAATTGGCCACAGAATCCGATATGTCCATTCCCCAAGGTGCAGGTGCTATTGTTGCTACTCCAAACGACCTGAACAAATTCCTGAACTGTCTTTTCAACCATAAAATTGTTTCGGAGAACACGGTGAAAACAATGATGGAAATCGAAGACGGTTATGGCCTAGGTATGTTTACAGTCCCATTTTACGACAAAAAGGCTTTTGGGCATAATGGGGCCATTGACGGTTTTCAATCCAACTCCTATTATTTTCCATTGGAAGACGTTTCGGTGTCATTTACGGCAAATGGTTTGGCCATGCCCATAAACGATATCATGATCGGCGCGCTGAGTGTTTATTTCGGTAAGGAATATAACCTGCCAGAATTTAAGGCAACAACCGCCTTGAGTTTGAAGTCGGAAGATTTGGACGCCTATCTCGGCATTTATTCAAGCTCTGGTTTTCCTTTAAAAGTCACCATTACAAAGAAAGAAAATGTGTTAATAGGTCAGGCAACAGGCCAACCTTCATTTCCGCTAGAACCCTATGAAAAGGACAAATTCCAATTTTCCATGGCCGGATTGAAACTGGAATTTCTTCCGTTGGACAAAAAAATGATTTTGCGGCAGGCAGGTGGAGAATATGAACTTACCAAGGAGTAAAGAGCGTTGGTCTAATTACCGCCAAGGGAATACAAAGACCGTTTCGGGGAAGAATTCTTCCCCAAAACAAAAATTATTAAAGAAAAATTGTTGAATTTAGAGTTGTCCTAAAAAGGGGAAGGCTACAAGGGACAATACCAATTATTAAGAATATGGAATTAGTTAAAAAATTAAGTAAAGAACTGCCATTTCTAAAAGAAATTGACCAACTTAAGAAAGAGGTTGATAAAGCAAGGCCTTTGGGGAATACTCTGGAAAATATAGTTTTACAAAAACTTAGATTAGATTGGAATTATAATACTAATGCCATAGAAGGCAATTCTTTCACATACGGTGAAACTGTTGCTCTTCTAATGGAAGGTATTACGGTTAAGGGCAAACCCTTCAAAGATGCAATGGATATTAAAGGTCATGATAGCGCTATTGATATTATGATGTCCATTGTGAAAAATGATAGGGAGCTTATTGAAGCTGATATTAGAAATTTACATAAAATACTTTTAGTTGAAAGTTATTATTCTCCTGCGATTACATCTGAGGGACTAGAAACAAGAAAATTGATAAGAATTGGGGAATATAAAAGTTCTCCTAACCATGTTATTACTTCTACAGGTGCTACTCATTATTATACCACTCCAGAAGATACTCCCCTTCGAATGAGAGAGCTTGTAGATTGGTATAACAATATTATTAAAACCGACGATTTTCATCCTATTGTGTTGGCAGCTCTATTTCATCATCGTTTTGTTTCGATACATCCATTTGATGATGGAAATGGAAGAATGACTCGATTACTGACTAATCTAATACTCCTGAAATATGGATATCCAATCTCAGTAATTAAAAATGAAACTAAACAGGATTACTATGTGAGATTATCGCAGGCCGATAATGGAGAGGTTATCCCAATAATTGAATTAATAGCAGCTACAGTAAAAGATTCCCTTGATGTTTACATAAAAGCAATTAATGGAGAAGATATTTCAAGCCCATCGGATATTGATAAAGAAATTGCAATATTTAAACTTAAACTTGATGTGTCAATGGAGCAAGTTAAAGAAAGAGATTCGGCTTTAATGGTTAATGTAGCCTTCGAAATTTTTTCTCATCTAAAATCAAAGCTGGATAAATTTGCTTATTTGTTTCAGTCTAATCAAGAAATTATAAGAGATAAAAGAGGGGGAACTAGTTCTGCTTTAGTAACTAATCAATTTGAAACTCTCACTCTTTTTAAAGAATCTTATGAAAAATCCATTCATCGGAATAATAGTGTTTCATACCTATACATACTGCAAAAGGATTTAAAAGGAAATGGCACCAATGTATCAAGTGAGTTAGAAATCAAATATTTAAATAAGACCTATGAGGTTAATTTTCAAGGCAATAAGGTAACAAAATTGTATGGAGATAAAATTCTTAACTCAGAAATTGTTAAACTTATTGAAATAATTGCAAGGTATTATATGAAATCGATAAAAGCAATTTACGAGCACGAGCAGAAGAAATCTTAGTTATTACTCCTAAATTAATATGATTGTAAAAACATTATACAATATTTAGTCGCCTTTTTTAAAATTTTGTCCCCTGATTCGTCCCCTAGAATAAAAAAAGCCCCGTAAACGTAGTGTTTACAGGGCTTGTCAACCGTTTTCCGTGGTCCCACCTGGGCTCGAACCAGGGACCACCTGATTATGAGTCAGTCCGTATATGGTTTAATATGGCTCTATATGTACTAAAATGCCCATTTTACTGGCTTTTTTTATATCTTTAAAGTCAGAATAAACCCCTTCAAACCAAAAAAAGCACGCAGAAAGCACGCAGGAAAAATTAAAATATTATTATGGCTACAATTAAGGTTACCCTCGATAAACGCTTATCCGGAAGGACTAAAAATAATAAATTTCCATTGGTATTGCACATTGGTCACAAGCGAAAAACACGCAATGTTCCGTTCAATTTACATTTAAAGCAAAATCAATACAATAACAAAACGGGCAAAATTAGCGGAATATTGAACGCTGTAAGACATACCAAACGCACACAAAAAATATTCTCAGATGTGGATTTATGGATTGATGAAAACGAGGGCGAAATCAAAAAATGGGAAATGGATCGTTTAAAATCAGAAATTGAACAACGCTTTTTTAATATCTCTCCATCTAGAACCATCTTAAACCATGGGGGGAAATATCTTTCTCGCTTGCGTCTGGAACAACGATTTTCCACTGCCAGTTCCTACGAGGATGCATTAAAGTCCTTAATTAAATTTAGGAGACATTTAAAAGGAATGGCGGACACTAAAATAAAAACACTTTATGAAATCAAAGACGACGAAATGGTGCCTCTTGATGAATTCCAGAATCTAGATATTGAAATAAAGGCAATAGATTATGGTTTTTCAAAGGATTTTAAGGCCTATTTAAGCAATCGCTATGCATCAAAAAATACGCCAGCAATTTTCCTGAGAAGTTTACAAGCTATTATGAACGATGCGGGAAAGACTTTTGAAGAATTAAGAAGCCATAAGCCTTTATCAAATATCAAAAAAAAGAGCCATGCGAATGTCCCTTCTCCACTTGATTTGGAAGATATTCATAAAATCCGCATGTTGGAATTGAAACCAAATACACCCATTTGGGACAATCGTAATTATCTGTTATTCATGTTCAATAATATGGGAATGAATTTTTTTGATATGGCAATATTGAAGCGTTTCCAGTTTGAGGATAATCGAATCAAGTATTTTCGAAAAAAAACTCATTATGAAGGGGATTATTTTAGCGTACTGCAAAGTGATGAATCATTAAAAATTATTAATCATTATTTAAACGGTCAAACAGATAACGAATACCTATTTCCTATCATACCTGAAAATACTTCACCAGAACGCTTACATAAAGTAAACAAAGCAAAAGCAAAAATTTTTAATGAGTATGCAGCAAGAATTGCCGCTTTGTTGGGGATAGAAAAAAAGATTACTACGTACACTCTTCGAGACACATGGACAAATATTGGTCTTGACATGGGAATAGACATCCGTAAAATATCGTCTGGACTTGGTCATTCGAGCGTTCAAGTGACCGAAAAACACTATGGCAAAATCGTTACTACAAAAATACTCGATGAAATTAATGCCAAGATTACAAAAGTGCAAGGTTCGTAAAAAATAATTGGATAGTTCTTTAAATGGTGGTAAAGCTCCAATTGTTGCATACAAAATGGTTGGGTTAAAAACTTCTATCATTTTCTATATTGATAGATTTCTGTTTAATTACTTTCATTCAGTTTACTTAATCTAAATCATTCTTAATTAAGAAATTACCACTTATCTTAAATACTCGTATTCTTATTTAAGTATTTTGGAGTAAAACCCAAAACATAACTGGGTATATCTCCTTCTGTCGAATTTCCTTAGTATTTAGGTAGATAGAACCTAATAGGACATCTAAAGTATTTTACCCTCTTTCTCCCCTATCCACAATTAAGGCCCCATAGGAGTTTGGTATCATGGTGCCGCACCACGATATAGGGCTGTTCCCTATAACCCATATGTTCCATGTAATTTTTGGACAGTTCAAAAAAGACCATATCGTCCAACTGTTCGCCACGGGCAAGATTAAGGGTAACATGTACGTACCGTTTTTCGGAATCATGCCGATTGCCAAGATAGTAGAGGACCCTTCCAAAAAACTTAGTATTGGTATCGGTATCAGAATAAGTGTTCTGGAAGCCGAGTATGGTGTTATCAGCCTTGCCCAAGACATAGCACGCCCTGCACATTGCTCCTATAAAGTATCCTTGCTATCATTTTTAATCTTTGGTGTTGATGGTTTCTACCTAGATTTATATCACTTACCTGCCAAAGACAGGGTTTTCACTTCGTAAGAAGTAGGGGTTTTGCGTTGCGCAAAACATAACTTGCTATCTTCTCCGAAGATTAATATTTCCAATTCTTTTTTTAATGATATATTACTCAAAACAGATGGGTCTGTTTTATTCCAACTCCAAAACAAAAATACCTTCCGAATGCGTAAATCCTATGTGCATATATACATATACCCATATATTTATATTTACATATTTCAATATATCCCGACAGCAGCATTCCCTATATTATTTATTCTTTGGAGGGTTTAATTGTACAAGTGCAACCTGGAGGCTATGGAACATTTCAACGGCTAAAAATAAATGTGGTTAGGGAGAAAAAGGGCAAGCGGTTTTTCACCGCTTGTGCTTTTCAGCGGCCGAGGAGGTCTGCAAAACTGGAACGGAAAGATTTCCCAAGCGGACCAGCTTAGCGTCTCCGCTTGGGGAGGATTGGAGCGGAAGGGTTGCCCGACTTCCGCAGGGATTGGAAATCTGAGTAGACGATAAAGTGGTTCTAATTTTGAAATATGTCTGTTGCATTGAAGTGTGGAGGATATTGGCTTCATAACATTTGAAACTTGTCGATGCCGAGTCCAAATCTCTCATCCATAAGTCTGTCCTTACCTGATTTAACAATTTAAATTAGCTGAAGATGTGTGTACTCTTGATAAAGGGATAAAAATGATGAAGCGTTTTGGGTACTTGGAGTATAAACTTTTTCAATAATTACCATTGCATCGCTAGCTGTTTCAAAGTCCAAAAAGGCAACCACTCCGATTCCTGCGGCCATAGTGTTTGCTTCCAAGATCGATGCCACAAAAGAATTGGAAATCGCTATTCCGTTGTGCTTTTCGACCAATCTCTTGACTTAATAGCTTGTACAGTACTTAAAACTGGATTCGGTCTAAGCTTTTAATTAAATTATGCCAGTTATGATTTGTTTTGTAATTCAAGTTTGAATCCCATTTTTTTTGGAAAGAGAAGGCTATCTGGCTATCCATTGTGTTGATCAAAAAATGGCCAATGCTCTAGTGTCGCCAATTTTCGTCATAATCGATGTTCTTGATCCGGTCATTTATAGTCTTTATTATGGATCTCCTTTGAAGAAAGATCTTGTCTCTCCTGTCAATGAACACTTTATCGTGTTGTTCCAGATACTAATGGCAAGGTGCCATCGCTTACAATAATAAAATTTCCAATCCTACCCCATTTAAGAGACCTCTATTCTTTGGATTAATATACAAAATTCGGTTCAAAACACGACCAATCCCATACCCGGTTAATCGAATAATAATAAAGGTTTAAGAATTGGCTATCACATTATAACTACATATTGCATTCATTTAAACCATAGTTGATCTCGTTAATCTCTTTGGTTTAAGAGAAGAACATGGCGTGAAATAAGGAACTAATAGTCCCTATTCAAGTGATCGTAAAATTTAAATTAATTTTAAGATCTTGATGTTATGCATTGTAGGTTACACCAGATCTATTCTTTAAACGACCTATCTATTTTGAAGCAACCCTTCTTAAAAATCTTGCTGTTTTTTTCGATATTTCCTTCGGTCTGTACTTTATTTTTCTTGGAGATTTCCCAAACAACTCCTTAAACCAAACACAAGCCGCAAGGTAACAACCGTTATCATTAGCATGAAACCGATCATTAGAGTTCCAAAGATCAAGTTCTTTTCTTTTCTCAAATGATCTTTTGAAGGCATCACCAGAGGGTAAAATAGTTGAATCATAACGTTCAGAAAGAACTTGGTAATTTTTTCTCAGTCCTTGGTACATTTGATCTGATGTAATACCGAACTCATATAATCTAGGGCAATCTGGGGCATAGGCCCAGGTTTCATGTATGTAAATTTTTGCTTGAGATGCGAATTTATTTACGTAATCACGAATTTCATCGGCATATGGCTGATAGGATTCAGCTTTATAACTAAGATGACTCACCTGCTGAATGGTAACAATATCCCATTCATCAGTTAATAACCATTCCTTTAACGTCTTGCCATTATATGTTTTAAGAACTGGATCCAATTCACTTTGCCTAATTAGGTCTGCATGTTTTTCCAAATTGCACCCCCCTATGTTGGCTTTGCCAATAATTATATTGCACCCTTTTACCGATTCTGTAATTTGTTTCAAATATTTGCATGCATTATCTGCAAAACTATTACCAATGGTCAAAATCCGGATGGTGTCCGAGACATAATTCGGAAGATCTTTGTCAAAAGACCTAACTTGATTAGTGAAAAATATAAATAATAGAATTATGTAAAAATTAATAACTTGTTTTTTCATAGACCGATTCATTTTTAGGTTATTTCACTTCACCACTATTTGATGATTTAAGGGAGGAGCTGGAAAGTCAAAATTTTAATTTTCTACCTTTTTCAAGAGTTTCATGCAATGCCCAATATGTATATGTTTTGTAAAAATTGTTTTTCAGTGTTCCATTATCTGCACACTGTTTCAGTTGAACGTACTTGTCATGTACTAAATCAGGAATTGTTGTTAGAAAAGGGGCTATTTGTTGAAATGTTCTAGCAGCATATAAGGAAAGTGGATCATGCACAGAGTTTAAATGTTTTAAGAGTGTTGAGATTGAGTCTTGTTTTCCAAATTGGATTAAACATTTTGCCGCTTCAATTTGAACCGTTGGAAATGAATCATATAACATATTTTCCATTACAAGAATTATTTCAGAATTCGTGCCTCCTTTAGCCTGAATGGTTATTAAAGTCCAATATCTTACAAATCCATTGGGATCCTGGAGTCCTTTTAAAATTAAACCATCATCAATTTTCGATTCTAGCATCCAATCACAAGTTTCAAGTATTCGTTCAATAGGTAAAACAGATGGGTCGTGCGCAATGGCATAGGGCGTGGAATTTGCAGATAGCCTGATCATTTCCGGTTCAGGCATTAGACCAGTATCAAAGCTTTTCATCATTTCATCTTTCAACCTTCCTCTCATTATTTTTATGGTTTTTTGAAATGTTGGATCATATGCCAGATTATATGTTTCATCTGGATCCTTTTGGACATCGTACAACTCTTCCGGCATACGATTTTTTGCGAATAAGGTCAACTGTTCTTGTGTTAAACCTGGGGAGTTCCTAAATTTTTCCAATTCTACCATTATTGCAGATTGGTCTGTATAAAAATTGGGTTGTAAAAGGGGTGAAAAAGGAAAGAAATTCCGAACATAACGATATTCTTTTGTTCTAATCGATCTTGTCATTTCATATCCTTCGTCCACTCTATCTGATGTAGCAAAAACATAGGGTGTTTTTGCCACTTCTCTGTTAGAAATAAACGCATGTCCCGGCCAAGTTTCAGGTTTATCAATGCCTGCAATTTCCAGCATAGTTGGTGCGAAATCTATAAAACTTACCATTTGATCATCGATGGTGCCCGGCGAACGATTGAATTTAACTGCTAACTTCTGTGGTATATGGACCAACATGGGTATTTTCAACCCCGAATCGTATAATGCTCTTTTGGAACGTGGCATACCCGTTCCATGATCTGAGAAAAATATTACAATGGTATTATCCTCAAGGCCGTCGCCCTTCAGTTCCTTCAGAATTTGACCAAACTGATAATCCATAATTGCAACATTGGTATAATATCTGGCCCATAACTTACGAATCACAGGTGAATCCGGATAATATGAAGGAAGAACCAAAGTTTCAGGATCTATTTTTTCGATATCCCCTAAATACTTGTCTATACGCGCATTATAAATTGAATCGTTACCAAAAATACCAGATTGATGTGTAATCCCTAAATTAAACACACTAAAAAACGGTTGATCTTTTTCGCGATTTTTCCAATGGGCATTTTTTGATGAGTCGCTCCAAAGCTCATCTTCTGTGAAATTATAATCCTCTTTGTAGTTATTGACCGCATAATAACCTATCTCACGAAGATATTTAGGGAAAGGTTTAATTACGTTTGGAATGTCTACTTCAGAACGTAAATGTTGCGTGCCTATGGTAGTAGCATAATAACCTGTAATAATACTTGATCTTGCCGGTGAACAAACGGGAGCAGTGGAAAAAGCATTTGAAAATAAAATGCTTTTCTTGGCAAATTTGTCCAAATTGGGCGTGGAAGCATTTACATCACCGTAGCATCCCAACATGGTTGTAATATCTTCACAGCTAACCCATAGAATATTGGGTTTGTCTTGCTGAAAATTTGCTTGAAGATCAAAGGTTCCAAAAAGTATCAATAGGGATATTATAACTCTCATTGTTTAAAATTTATTTTGCTATTTTTCCGGTGCAAATTTTGCACTGAAATAATTCGTTATTAATAACTTGGGAAGGAAAATGCGATGTACCTGTCTCCAGATTTGGATCCAATTTTCCCCCCACCGCAGGCAATCACGACAAATTGTCGGCCGTCCACCTCATAAACCGCGGGAGTCGCAAACCCAGGAACGGGAAGGTCCGCTTCCCAGAGAATTTTTCCATTGTCCTTGTCGAATGCCCTGATTTTTGAATCTTTGGTCGCCGCTATAAACACAAGCCCGCCCTTGGTAACCACCGGACCTCCATAATTCTCGGTGCCAGTAGGGGGGATTCCCTTTTCCGAAAGTTCCTTGTATTCACCTAACGGAACCTTCCATACTAATTTCCCAGAGGATAGATCTACCGCATTTAATGTTCCCCAGGGAGGAGTAATCCCCGGATAGCCGTTTTTGTCCAAAAACCTATTGTAACCTGTCATTGTATACGGAACTTCGTCCATTATGCTCTTTTTCCTTGTTTCTTCCATGGCTTCCTCTTTGGGTTCCAGGTCGGAAGTTATAGCGGCTTCCTTATCTAGGATATCCTGGAGAAAGGCAAGCAAAGCGGTTTTCTCGTTATCCTTTAGTTGGCCAAAAGCGGGCATTCTGTTTTTACCATTCTCAATAATATCTAAGATGTGTTCATTTGAATATTTATCGGATATTCCCTCCAATGATGGAAAGGATTCTCCGTTCCCCTTCCTATCCGGTCCATGGCATGCTAAACAATACTTATTATAAACCTGGTTTCCAATTCCCTTGAGCGATATGTCCTCGCCCGAATCCTTGGGCACATCTATCATGGTAAGCGACCAGGGCAGTTCGGTACTATTCACATACATGACCTGTGTCTCGGGGTCGAAGGCAGCACCACCCCATTCTCCCCCTCCATCAAAGCCAGGAAAGATCCAACCCCCTTCTTTACTTGGGGGAGAAAACTTTTTCACATTCCTGATCATTTTAAACTTTTCCAAAAGCTCTTCGTGCTGCTCGGGTTCCAACCCCCAAACATCCTCTTCGGTAAACTTTTGCCTTGCAAATGGTTCCGGTAAGGCAGGTATTGGCTGTGTCGGCCAAGGCTCTTCACCGGGCAGAGCATTTTGTGGTACCGGTATCTCCTCTATTGGGAAAACAGGCTCGCCCGTTTTTCTGTCAAAAACAAAAATGTAGCCGTGTTTGGTTATTTGCGCCACCGCCTCCACAGTTTCACCCTCCTTGGTTAATGTAACCAGGTTAGGATTGGCCGAAAGATCCCTATCCCACAGGTCGTGGTGCACGATTTGATAATGCCATAAATATTTACCGGAAGTTGCTTCCAATGCAATTAAAGAGTTGCCAAATAAGTTCGTTCCTTTTCTGAATCCGCCATAAAAATCACCTGACACCGAACCTGTAGGTACATATAGTATCCCGTTGTTAGAGTCCAAGGACATTCCCGCCCAATTATTGGCTCCACCCAATTTTTTCCAAGCTTCTTTATCTGGCCACGATTCATAGCCAAATTCACCCGGATGAGGTATGGTATGAAAAACCCAACGCAACTTACCTGATCGAGTATCATAAGCGCGTATATGCCCAGGTGCTGCATCGGCCGTTTCCGCAACTCTCATCGATACTACCAGAAGATCTCCGTACGTAATCCCAGGAGAGGTGCTGGCTATAAATGGATTGAAGTCTTTCTCAGGCCTATCCAGATTTTCCGATAGATCTAGGCATCCCTCCTTTCCAAATGTTGTTACAAGAGTACCTTTTTTTGCATCCACACAAAATGTCTTTTGACCGGCACTATAAAAAATCCTTTGTTCCTCCCCACTTTCATTTTCCCAATAAACTACTCCTCTAATTATATTGTAATATTTATTGGGACTAGCGGTAGTTGGTCCCATTTTAGCAGGATCGAACGACCACAATTGTTTTCCTGTTTTGGCATTTAGAGCAAAAAGCTTTGACTTGGGAGAGGTTCCATAAAGTACTCCATCGACTATTATGGGGTTGCACTGGTTTTGGGAACGATTGTTGGTATCTTTATCATTTGAAGTATAGGTCCAAGCTACTTTGAGGTCTTGAACATTTCCCTTATTAATTTGGTCCAGTAAAGAATATCGTGCAGCGTCTTTGGTACCTGCATAATTCTCCCAAGCCAAGTAATCATCCACTTTTTCTTTTTTACTACTAGTTTCCTTACAGGACCCCAAAACAATTATAACACAGAATAAGATGGTTATCGCTTTCATAACTTTCATTGATTCTATTCTCTACTTAATAGTTTGACTTAAAATACTTCCATTTCTATTTTCTACTTCTTCCGCTATATTCTATTTCCCTTAGTTCCGCTTTTAGTTCAGTTACCATTTTGGGATATTGGTAATAAAGATTAGTGGCTTCGGACGTATCCTTAATTAGGTTGTACAATTGTCCTGGAGGATTGCCATGATCCTCTGGATAGTTCCATTTATGAGGGAGCATCGAAATATTTTGTTTTTCGTCCCAATGTATACCACCCCCACCTTGACCCGCAATAAATTTCCATTCCCCTCGTCGTATTGCCATTAAGCCAGAGGTCGCATCAAGAACCACACTCTGCCTTTGCGGCTTTTCTGGTTTCGTCTGAAGTAGTTCGGATAGAAAACTAAAACTGTCTTCACCAGCGTTATATGGTAAAGTTATATCGTTAAGATCTGCTATTGTGGCAAAAAAATCGGTCAGGGCCACGATGGCATTTGAACGACTACCTGGTTTAATCCTATCGGGCCAGCGAATCGCCAATGGAACATGCACCCCCCCTTCAAAGACTTCGGTTTTTTGTCCGAAAAAGGGGCCGTTGATTTTATGTCCGTTTATTTCGATAAATTGTGAGGCCTTATAATTCTTCACCCCCCCATTATCACTTGACAAGATCACAATTGTATTTTGTGATAGGCCTTTTCTTTCCAATGCATCCAAAACCTGCCCTACAGACCAATCGAACTCATTGATAAAATCACCGTAAACCCCTATTTCACTTATCCCTTGAAATTTAGGGTTGGGTTTTAATGGAGCATGTACGTTTCTATGTGCGAAGTAGAGAAAAAAAGGTTCTTCATTTTGTTTGTTGATATAGTCTACTGCATTTTCAGTTAGATGGACTGCAAGATCATCATGGTCATATCTTGCGCCTACGTTCCCTATGAACTTGTGGTCAGGTACACCTATCCTATCGAGGTAAGTCGACCTATTTTTCCATCGGTCATCTAGAACTACCTCCATGTCCTCACCTTTCCCCAATCCTACAACATGATAGTTTTCTATATACACATTTGGTTTTTGACCAGTATGTGGTATCCCATAGAAATAATCAAATCCGACTTCCAAAGGGCCTGGACGTAGTTCTTTATTAAAGTCCGGTCCCTTAAGGTCATCCCAATTCTTTGCACCAGGAGTTCCGAATCCAAGGTGCCACTTGCCAATAATGGCTGTTTTATATCCTACTGATTTCAAAACCTTTGGCAAAGTAACCCTTGTTGTATCTATAAGCAAAGGGTCGTTGGCCCAAACAGTAGTGTGGCCGTTCCAGGTACGCCAAGCATATCTCCCACACATAAGGGAATATCTGGATGGTGTACAAACAGAATGAGGTGCGTAAGCGTTGTTAAAGACTATTCCCTCACTGGCCAGCCTATCTATGTTGGGAGTATTTACTTTTTTTGCTCCATTGAAACTTACATCCCCATAACCCAGATCATCGGCAAAAATAAAAACTATATTCGGCTTTTTATTTTTGGATACTACTTCTATTTTGTGATCAATTTTATTCTTACAGCTGACAGTTGCAAGAATTGATAATAATAAAATTGCAGGTATGGTGACTATTTTCACTTCCAAAAGACTCTGATTCAACACCTGTTTCATGATAAACATTATATTTTGAATAAGTCCCATAGTCATAATTCAAGTTATTAAACTTATTTAAACAAAAAAAGCGTGGCCTAGGTTCAGTTTTTTGCCTAAATTTGTCCGATTTTGATTTGTTAATTGTGTTACGGTTAAAATCAATTTATATCGAGAAGCGTGGCCGCGCTTCTCGATTTTTTATCATTTTGGATTAACGCAATAAACAGCTGGATGGCCTTTTGTCCAAAAAAATTATTTCAACTGAGCTAAACTCTTCCAGTCTCCACTGAAATAGGCCCTTGCTATAGCTTTATCATTATTTTTTCCACTAGTTCTTCTATCCATCTCAAGAAAGTCTTGAAACAAATAAAACTGCAACCAGTACCCGTTGTTATACTTTTGACGGGTGGATTTTGGGTTCATTAAGAGCGCATACCAACTTAAATCCATTCCCATTCCCTTTGCCAAGGTTGCCGCCTCCAAAGCCTTATCCCAAAGATTATCTGCAACTTTTCCTTTTAGATTTCTAAAGTCCTGATATTCCATTTTTTTGGATTCGATTATGGAACAACGATCATCCAAGCCTAGATCAATTAATGAATACTTCTGCTCCATAGTCTTGTCTCCGTCCAAATCAAATTCTATAACATCAATAAAACCATTGTTATTGGAATCTGAATATTTTACTACAGGGAACGGATCTTTAACCTCCCTAGATAACCTTCCAGGACCATATCCATCATATAACCCGCCCATACCGTGATAATAATAAGCATTTTGGTCAATCCTCCAGTATCCCAATTCTGCTCCGTATAAATGAATTCTTCCATCAAAATTGCTGATATAAAGATTACCCTTACCAGAGTTGTCCAAATCCCATTCGGCCCGATCCCCTATAACATCAGCTTGTTGATTATTGTCCAAACCACCTTTACGAATTCCAGTTAGATAGGGGTCCAAGGGGTCATATAACTCAACCCTTTCCCATCGGGTACAATCATCATCTTCGTCATAAACAAAATAAACCTCGCTCCACTTGCCCCTATCATAGATTAAATCCACAGCTGAGTCATGATCAGGATATATTAATTCGGTCAGTTGACGAACTCTGGGATCCATAAAAAATTTATCGCTTTCCGGTAAGCCTCGCATGCTTGGAAATTGATGTTTTTGATCCAAATAGGAAAATCCCTCACCTCTAAAACTTAAGGTTATATCAAAATCGATTTCGTTTCCAGGAAAATTATCATTATCAAGGTCATAGGTTATTGACACCCAACTTATGTTCCCTGTTAGCCTAGTTAAATAATTGTCCCCCGGCACCCCACGGACCGGGATATCGAGAAATCTTATCGCATATTCGGTAAGCCCATCTTTATCGGGATCATAAAAAAGGAAAGGGTTTTCCCAGTTTAATCTTAGATCATTCATTTTTTCTGGGGAAGTATGTATTTTAAGAAATAGACTTTTCCCGTGATAATCTTCATAAAAATCACCTTTTCCATCATGAATCCATGCTCGAAGTTTGAAGGTGTTCCAGTCAATATAATTCATAACATTATCCTTGTCCAGATCCATACTGATCATTAAATGACCCGGGCCCCACGGCTTTTCTTTATTAGCCTCCTCAGCATATTCTGCATAAATCTGCATGTCCGCTATATTGTCGTTGTCATTGTCTACCCAGTCTACGACGACATCGGAATACGATCCATAAAGACCATCCCTGTTTAGGTCTACCATCAAACAATCACTATCGGAATCTCCTTGAAAATCTCCCTGTTTCATGTCATCATCATCGTCAATCCAACGAATTGGGATATTATTCCAAGTTAAAGATTCCAAAACATCCGGATCGCCATCATTATCCAGATCCAAATACGTGTTTGCTTGCTTATTTAATGACGGTACTAACCGTAAAGGATTCAATAATGAATGGAAAGCCGTTTCGTTTTTCCCATTTATGACTTGTCCCTGCGCATGGAACGAGGAAAATATGAACAGGCAAGTTGCAAGAATAAATTTCATTACTTTTATAACAAAAGTTTTTTTATTACACGATTCCATAACCAAAAGAAGGTTTTACTAATAAATTTTCAATTAAATTATTTTCACTATTTCTTATTTAACAATTCCTCAAACCCCTTGGAAATTTTTAATATCTCATCACTATCCGCCACTGGCTTGCCAATCTGGTTATCAGGAATTTTTGATGCCAATACTTTAATATTGTTAATAGCTTCTTGCACTACAGGTTTAAGTTCAGGATGGGATTTTAGTAATTTTAAGCCCATAAATGCCGTGATATGACTTTTCCATATAAGACCTGTCTGTAGCAGTAATGTATAGCGTTCTTGCAAATCGTCATAATCCTTCTTATCAATTTTTCCTTGTAGTGACAAAAGCTTCCAAAGTGATTTTTGGATAAGTTGAACAGCCTCGTCTTTTTCTCCCAGGACAATACTAAACGTTTCCATATCCGGATTCATTAATTTCTCGGTAATATCCAGATATTCCCCATTGTACCACTTGTTTATATAGGATATATGAGAATTGGCGTATTCAAAAGAAGGCAGCCAACTATGTCTTGTAAACCATACACCCTGTGGGAAAAGTAATTTGTTAACTATATCAAAGGACGGTTGCAATAGGTCTATTATTTCCCTTGAACTATCTACCCCGTATCGTTCTTTCGCCCAATCGGACCATATTGCTTCTGGTGTTATTTCAGGATTTTGAGTGATTTTTGACAGCGTATAAATGTTTATTTCATTTGGCGTAAATAGGGCATCGAAGTTGGCATGATTCAATCTTACATTATATCCGACCACCTCTGGTGATTTCATTGCATACTTCCATCTGAAGGAAAAGTATTCGGGGGAGGTATAGGGAATATGATTTCTTCCAGTGTATTCTGAGGAGCCATCAAACTCAATGATCTGTCTTTTATTTTTAAATGCCCCTATCAAAGGATTGTGCGGATAAAAAGGCTGCCAATCGTGTGGAATGCATTTAGATTGCACAATAATCTCGTCACTTACTTTATCCAAACCTTGTTTCAGCCACTCCAACTCCTCTGGTTCATAGACAAATGTCCTTACAATAAAATCCTTCTTATATTTCTTGCATCCTTTGTAAATAGAGCCAATCAATTTTGAGAAACGATCTGGCATTGAAAGTTTTGAGGCTACTTCTGTATTATCAAATATTTTAAATTCGGTTTCATGAAAAGTCATCATTAAACCATCAAATTGGGGAAAGTCAATAAACATCTTAATATACCTATCCTCTAACCAATGCCAAAAACCCGGGGTATCCATTTGGACAATTCCGTTTTTAATATATTCGTCGGGCACATCGGCCAATTCGTGAGTCCATATCCATACTTTTAAATTTTTGCTCTGGGCGTATTCTGTTAATTCCTGTAATTTCTTGCCCACTCCTCCTTTTTCAGTTTTCCTACGACTAGTACCATAGAGTTGCATTGTATTCCAAATCATTTCATGGGAAAACACTATGGTATTTATATCATAATCCGGCGCCTTATCCATAACTTTTTTGCAATAGTCCATATCCAGGCTATGAAGCTGCCAAGACCTTATACCAATTTTCGGACTCGCTATTAATATACTATTGCAAACAAAAAGAGCCACAAGAAGGGTTATATTTCGAATAATCATAATTAAAACAGGTATTAATTCAAAAACGGGCATTCCAATAAGGGAAGTTTAATTGTCACCAGTCCATAGTAGTAATAAGAAAAATCCGTAACCCTATAACCGACCACACCTACTTTGCACCTATGAAATACCCGTTAATAATTAGTTCTTAATATCCAGGATTTTGTTCCAAAACAGCCCCGGTATTTTTCTGTATTTCACTAATCGGAATAGGAAAAAGATTCTGATAGTCTTCCATATGTTCTCCAACAACTGGATTTAGGGTTTTTATTCTCTCCACTGCTTTTCCAAGTCTCATCAAAGTAATTAGACGAAACTCTTCATAGTAAAGCTCTCTCATTCGTTCATCTAAGATATAGTCGATATCTACCTCACCCGCAGTTACATCGGGTGCGGTGGCCCTTCTCCTTACCGCATTGATATCCTCAGCGGCTGCGGCTGTATTGCCGTTTCCTAAATGTGCTTCCGCCCTTAACAGATAAGTTTCAGCCAAACGAATTTCCATATGATCCCTATAAGTTGTTCCTGCTTGTGCAGTTAACGCTCCCGGTACGCTCTGGTCTTGGTGCCAAAATTCAATCGGATCTAAACCTGGGGTTACCGCTTTCATTATAATTGGATAAAAACGTTGAAGAGTATCGACTTCAGTTACCTTTACCAAAGGCAGATTATCTGCAATAACCCATTGGCCATTAAATTCATTGGCAGGATTCATCACTTGAACATCGCGAACAATATTATGACTGGAATTACGCATATCTTGGTCAAATCCGCTTTTTTCCCATACTGTCCTTCTAAAATATGGGCTAGGTCCAGAATAGCCAACGCCCCTATTCGCTATATAGGTATTTGGTTGGTTTAAAACGGTTTCTGTTGATCCATCACTTTGAATAATTTCTGCACTATGCAGAACGGGGCAAATATTCCGAGCTAAGGAATAATCCCTATTAACTCCACCTCCTGGGGTATTATAGGCCCATTGAATGACCCAAAGTGATTCCCTATTTCCACTAGATCTATTTTGATTGCCCTTTCGAAAGAGATCCCAATAAACGTCTCCTCCAAAATCGGGATCATTTACTCTTGACCCAAACCTTTGGGTCATTAGCGCCGTATTTGGATCATCTATAACTTTTGATGCCGCAGCAATGGCATCCTGCCACCTTCCCAACGAGATATATACTTCAGACAATACATGACTTGCGACAAGGTTGCTTATTTTAAAATCATAGACCTCATCTATTCCATCCAGGTTAGCGGTGGCAAATTCAAGGTCTTTAGCACACTGCTCATAAATAGCCTGCCTACTTGCCCTAACATAATCCCTATTTGGTGCTTTAGTTTCTTCTAAAACCAAGGGTACTCCCCCAAATAAATTGGCCAAAATATTATATGCCAGTCCTCTAAAGAACATAGCCTCTGCCTGAACTTTTACTTTTTCTTCATCGGTTAATTGGGAAGCTACTTCATCCGACCTTCCTATTATTACGTTTGCATCGTATATAAGTTTATAAAAGGCTTCCCATAAGCTTAGCACCTCCTCTGTAGAAGAAGGTGTTAACCTAGTATTTACCTGCCTTGTTCCTTGAGCGTAGTAGTAGCTCAGGGCTATATCGGAAATATCCCAAAACGTCCTTGGCGTACGTTGCGCATACATATAATCTCTGTAATCACTGTAGAGGGTAAGGAGCGCCGCATCAAAATCTTCAGATGTGACATACGAATTTTCGGGGGCATAAAAATCCAATGGTTGTTCATTCAAAAATTCATCTTCATTACAAGATTGGCTAATGAAGCCAACCAAGATTACTAACACAGAAAATCTCAATGTTAAAATCAAACGGTTATATCTAATTTTGGTTATCATTTTCGTAATATTTTATATTAAAAATCAACATTTAAACCCAGTGCTATACTTCTCAAAACAGGTCGTCCGTTTTTGGAAATTCCTGTGCCTGTCTCTGGGTCTAATCCAGGATACTTGGTAAACGTGGCCAAATTTTTCCCAGATAGAATCAACTTTAATCTTTGAATCTTGAATTTATTCAATACTTCCGGATTAAAACTATATGAAATTGATACATCTTGTAAACGGACAAAACTTCTTTCCATAGTTTCTATTCCTCGTTGGCCGGGAGCAACTATGGCGCCGATCCTTTCATATCTTGCATCCGGATTTTCTGGTAACCAAGCATCATAACTTGATGGAAAGCTCCAGTTATAGTGGTTGCCCGACCCGTAACTGTTAAACCCGCCAGCCGTCTCAGATTGATCGTTCAATTGGGTATAGTATCCCTTTCCTCCCTGTATGGAATTTATGAAAGCAAAGAAAGACCAATTCTTATAGGTAAAGGTATTGCCAATACTAAACCTATAATTAGGGGAACCATATCCCAATATTTTATAGTCATTTACTTGATCTATTTCCCCATCACCGTTCTGATCAACAATAACATAAGAACCGAAATCTGCCCCAGTTGGTACATTATCGCCCAATTGGTATAGATCCCCAGTAATTTCATAATTGTAAATAACATCCAACGGTTCGCCTATAAACAATCCTTCCGTAACCAGATCATCTTCCTGGCCATCACCATCATTATCCAATCCCAATAGTTCCTCCAATGAGTCCCTATTTCGAGAAAATGAAAAGTCGGTCTGCCATGAAAAATCATTTGTTTTTATATTTACGGTCGATAGGAATACTTCAAAACCACTATTGTGTAGCTTTCCAAGATTATCCGGAAATTTGGAATATCGGCTTATGGAAGGAACATCCACATCATACAGCAGATCTTTAGTATCATTATTGTAATAATCTACAGTCCCGGAAATCCTTGAGTCGAAAAAGGCAAAATCAAGACCTAGATCAAGTCCAGTGGTCGTTTCCCATTTTAAATCACTACTAGCCAAACTACTAATACTCTTTGTATAAAGCGGTATGTCTCCAGCGTTTATATAATTATAACCATCGGATACCTTAGCCAAAGTTTGATATCTACCAATAGTCCTGTTACCTGTTGACCCGTAGCCGGCACGCAATTTTAAATAATTGACATTCTCCAAAGATGACATAAACGATTCCTGTGAGACCACCCACCCCAAAGCTAAGGAAGGAAATACTCCAAATTTATTTGCAGTGCTAAATCCAGAAAATCCATCACGCCTTATAGTCCCAGTGAATAAATATTTACTGTCGAAGGTGTATAGAAGCCTGGCCATAGAATATAGACTAGACTCCTCCCAAGCACCGGATTGAGCTCCCTGAAGGGTAGCATCTCCAGATTGAAGATTATTATATCCCAAGGTAGAATTTGGAAAATTCCTACTGCTTGCCCTGGTATATTCATTGGATCTTGTTTCAAAACCATATAATAAGGTAAGATCTACTTTATGTTTTTCATTAAAGACCCGATTATATGAAAGAATATTATCGCTCAGTATACTATGGTTCTCCTGGTTAAACTTTTCACCGTAACCCTGCCCGTTTCCAAAGTATTTATCAAAATAATAGTCATGGTTCCATACCAAATTATTGGCTAAATTTATTTTATAAGATAATCCTTTAAGAAAAGGGAAATCGATCTTTACAAAGGCATTTGCAAACAAATTGTTTCTGACATCATCATTATCAGCTTCCAACGCTGCTATACTTGCAAACCCGGAATTTGGAAAATTCAATTCCCCATCCTCCCTATAGGCCGAAATATATGGGGGCAACCACCTTGTAACTGGAGCAAGTTCTCTCCCGGAATAATCGCTGGAGGTGAAAAATGACTGCAATCCAACTGTTAACCAATCTGTAATTTTGTTGTCTATATTTACCCGGGCATTGTATCTCTTGTAGCCTTCATTTAACATATAGCCCTGCACATCAGAAATACCAAGCGACAACAGATAATTTGTCTTTTGAGTATGGCCAGAGATGCTAAGATTATGATTTGAGGTATACAATGAACTATTGGTAACCAGTTGGTCCCAATCTGTCTCATTTCCATTTTGCCAATTTGCGATCTGTTCAGTGTCCTTAAAATTTGTTGTAAGAGAATAATTCGGATTGGGCTGTAAATATCCAGATTCCTCTGTTCTACTTTGGAATACATCAAAAGTAAGAACTCTTTCGAACCAACCCTCCCCGTCCAGTGGCCTAAATTCTTTTGTAGGTGATTGCATTGAAACATTACTACTATAACTGATAGTAGGTTTCTCCTCTCCAGACTTTCCTGTTTTTGAAGTTAAAATTATTACCCCGTTGGACGCTTGAGATCCGTATACCGCAGCGGCACTATTATCTTTTAATACATCAACAGATGCTAGATCATTCGGGTTTATATCTATTAAACTCCCCCTATAAATCACTCCATCAAGAACTATCAATGGGTTTTGTGCTCCTGAAATAGAGGTTCTTCCTCTTATGGATATATTAGGTTCCCCACCTGCAGTAGTTATTGTCCCGACATTTAGACCTGGAACAGATCCCTGTAAGGATTGGGCAATTGAGACATTGGGTTGATCTTGAAATGAACTGATATCTGCACGAACAACTGAGCCGGTAAGATCGCTCTTTTTTGCAGAGCCATATCCCACAACCACAACTTCATCCAAACCAGCAGCACTTTCGGAAAGGGAAATACTAAGACTGTATTGACCTCCCACCTCTATCTCCTTAGTGGCAAACCCTACATATGATACAACAAGTATTGCATTTTCATCATTTAAGGAAATTGAAAAATTTCCGTCAAAATCCGTTTGGGTACCATTTGCAGTTCCTTTTTCAACTATACTTGTGCCCGGTAAAGGGACTCCTTGGGTATCTGTCACTGTTCCTGACACAGAGAACTGGGGCAGAACGTTTCTTGAACCACCAGCAATTCCTTCACCCTCTTTGGAGTTTGTCACATGGGTTGAAGGCTTAAGAACAATTTGTTTCTTTACCACAGTATAAGAAATACTCCTCCCCCTAAAAATAAGATCTAATATCTCCTTAATTGGTGTATCTGTCACATCGAGAGAAACTTTTTTTTGTAAATCCATTTCTTCAGTATTATAAAAGAAATTGAACTTGCTTTGAGCCTCAATTTTACCCAATACACTCGCAATTGATTCATTGGAAATATGAAGAGTGAGCTTTTTATCCTGTGCATAGGAGTTAGCCCGTACATTGAACAATACCAATAGAAACAGGAGGACTGAAAGTTTCATGGTTCGGTTTTTTTTGAGTACGTTTTCCGCCAAAATGGAAAACCAATGGTTTTTTTGCATAATTTCAATAATTTTGATTAGTTAATTATGTTACGGTTAATAATCTATTTATATCGGATAAGCATGGCCGTGCCTTTCGATATTTTATTAATATTTTTTCTATCTCATTCTCTACGTTATTTTTTATTGTTTATTATGATTTTATTATGTTCAATTTCGTAATCGAATCCAGCACTTTCTTTGAAGGTATCCAAGAGGTCGGAAATAGATTCGTCTTTAAAGGAGCCCTTAAATTTCATGGAATCAAGTGCTCCGTAATTATTTTCAACCTCCACACCATAATGTCTCTCGATTTTTAGCACAATCTCTTTGAACAGCTCATCGTTAAAGGAGAGCGACCCTTCCATCCAGTTCAGATAATCACTGATATGTACAGATTTCACTGACACGTCGTTCTCCTGAATAGTGGCTTTCTCTCCTGGCGCAATTATGGTCGGAGAATCCTGCACTTGCCCTCTGTACACAGCAACACTGCCCTCCGCAAGTACTGCAAATTTTTCACTTTCTTTATAGGAACTAACCACAAAGTGGGTACCCAATACCTTTATTCCTATTTCAGAAGAAGTTACTAAAAAGGGGCGCGCTTCGTCCTTAGCGACTTCAAAATATGCCTCGCCCTCCAAAAAAACCTGTCTTTCCTTGCCTGCGAGGAAATTTGTTGGAAAACGAAGAGATGAACCTGAATTAATAAATACCATGGTACCATCGGAAAGGATTATTTGAAACTTCTTTCCATGGGGAACAATGACTTCGTTGAACACCACCTCTTCCACTAGATTGTTTTTTATATATCTTATCTGCGCACCATTTTGTTGTGCGACTAATTTTCCGGCCTTGTTGGCAAGAACCTGTTCTCCTTTAGCATCAATTGGTACCGACTCTCCATCGGGCATTTTTAGAATAACGGGGGAATCCTTGGCCACAATCTCTATACTCTTAACAATAGGTGTAACCTTTGACATCTGGTGCCAAACACCGACCCCGACAAGAAGTCCCAAAAATATTGCAGCATATTTCAAATACAATCTGTACATATTTTTCACGGGTACATTCTTACCGTCAACATCGGACTTTATCCTAGACCAAATTCTTTCAATGACATCTTCATCGCAATCCAGTACTGTCCAAAGCTGTTTTTTACCCTGAAAGGAATTCAAATAACTATCCAGCAACTCGATTTCCCGTTCTGAACATTCGTTTCGGGTATACTTATCAAATAATCTTCTTAACTCTTTCTTCTTCATTCTTATACTACAATATTAACCTTGGCACATAGAATCCGGAAAACACATAAAGCTGTCCATTTTTATAGTACCATAATTGATGCTTTGGTACACCTCCAAATCAAACTTTTTTTACAATTCTATAAAAAACTACTCCTTCTATCCCATTTTTAACCTCAAAACAATTGAAAAAGAGATAGTATGGAATAAATTACCTCCTTTGCACTAAACCATTTTTTTTTAGCACCTTTCTGAACGATTACACAGGCCGGCTGCTAAATAACTTCCAACAATACAATTTTTAATCCTTCTAACATGTAAACATCAATTCTAACATGTCGAATATCAATCGGCCCAGTCATCCGTTCTAAAAGAAGATGCAGGGAGTCCCGCAGTATTATATAAATCCCCCACTACAAAATCATCGAAAGCATATCTTACAGCGACAGGTTTGTCCATATCAGGTACTACTAAAGTAATTCCTTTGTTGGTAATATAAGCCTTGGCGGGTTGAAACTTTCTATTTTCATTTGCAACAGTAAAATGGGATAGCTCCTTTCCAAAAGATGTTAATCCTTTCTCGGCATTATTAAAAGTGAGATGAATTAATTTACCCTCCACAACCATACCTTTCAAGGTTGGACCTGAAGAGGAAATCCCACTAATACCATATGTTTGGTTTAATGCCAAGAAAGCCAAGCGTTCTCCAGCCAATTCTTTATTTGCTGGATGGATGTTATTTTCTTCACCTGCATCCATCAGAGTGGCCATTCCCATATTGGGCAAAGCCTTTTCTGCATTTAACTGGGATTCTCTAAGAAAAGCGGAATTTATGCCACCTCGATAGGCAAAAGGAGCAATTTGTGCGTAATAGAATGGAAAATCGCCTATATTCCAAGCCTTTCTCCAACTATCAACAAGTCCTGGCAGTAATTTTAAATATTTGTCCGGTTCCTCCTTATTGGATTCGCCTTGGTACCAAATAGCTCCTTTAATAGCATAAGGGATCATAGGCTTTATCATTGCGTTGTACAAAACAGTTGGTGCCTGTTGGGTAAACTCTTTGGGATAATTTTCAGGACGCTGTATCCAATCAAATATTTTTATTCCATTTTCAGAAATCCAGGGCTCAATTCGCGTACCTCCCCAACTACTAGATATAACTCCAATAGGTACATTTAATGATTTTTGTAAAAGCTTGGCAAAATAATATGCTGTAGCACTAAAAACTGCCACATTTTCTGGTGAACATTCCAACCACTCTCCATTAAAATCATCTTTGGGAGTAAGGCTTTTATCTTTTTCTACCGTAAACAATCTAATGTATTGATTTTGTGATGTCGCAATTGCATGGTTCGAACCTAGAACTGGCTGATTTCTATACCCCAACATATGCATCCACATATTGGACTGCCCTGAACATAACCAAACCTCCCCGATTAAAATATCATTAAGTTGAAATTCTTTACCATCAGAAATGGTAATTGTATAGGGTCCACCTGCCGTGGGTGTTTTAATTTTGATTGCCCAATCCCCATTTTTGTCGGAATTTGTTATGTAGGTCCTGTCTTCCCAAGAACATTTCACCTGAACCTTTTCATTTAATGATGCTTTCCCCCAAATAGACGTTTCAGTATGTTGCTGCAATACCATATGATCATTGAAGATAGATGGCAATTTTATGTCTGCTCTAACGAAAGTTGAAATCATTATAAAAATAATGACAAGTACTATTGGTGTTGGTTTACTATTCAATTTCATATCTATTAATTTTATGATTTTACTTCTTTTTGATTATGACTAATGCTCCTGCGGTGTACATAGATTTTACGGGTAACTTGTCAAGACCTGTATAGGTCACACTCTCTTTCCACCGTGCATTTTCAATATCTAAATAATCTAAGGTATATGTGCCTTTATTACCTTGAATATCCAGAAGAACACTACCTTCTGCGGGAAAATATACTAAGTAGTTTTGATCTGGTGAAGCTGATACATAGGCCTCGTTTTCATCACACTCCAAGAGTATTTTTAATTGGGGCTTCATTTCCCAAAGCTTTAATTTATCTTCTGTCATCCTAACAGATCTGATACAATTTTTTGAAACAGCACTTAATCCTAAACCACTTGGTGGTCTATGAAATCTACTTGATGCAAGCCCTCCTATTATATTCCTGAAAAAACAACTAACCGCATGAGTCGTATGAATATCTCTTTCCTTGTGGATTTTTGATGGCGAAGTATCATTACCATAAATTTTTACGCTATTTACTGGCCTCGGCTGCTTAGCTAGATAATCTATTACTTTTTGTGCTTCGTCCCAGTTTTTATAATTTCCATTCCAACTATTCTGTGAAATATCTGCAAAATCATATATTTCAGGATGATCAAATGTTCGTAAGTGCTGGTTATGGGAGAGATCGTGCGCATCCCACATTTCCGTAAGATATATTTTCTTCTTACCTGCCTTTTCCCTCAAATATACGGCCCAGTGCTTAGACCACTCTTCACTGCCACTGGTTTCATTGTCCATACAATAAATCACATGGTCATATTCAAGAGAAATGCTAAGCATTTTATTTACAAATCCCTCCTGATAATCCAATACTACGTCAATATTATTCAGTTCTGGAATTGTATAAAAAAAAGGTTGTCTATTGGTTCCTGGATGTAAAGGATATTCTTTTTGAAAACCAGACCCCGAGTAATCATAATTGATATTATTTATTGGATTATAGGGGTTAGAAGCCCAATTTTCTCGAGAAAAATCAAACCTATCCCAAATTTCAATCTGCACTATGATATCTCTTTTCTTTGTCTCTTCTAAGAAACTTGCAAAACGATTCCAATATTCATTATTCCACCGTGAAAGGTCATATTTGCCATTTTCCAATTGTTCAAATGGGTATACTTCAAAGCCACTATTCTTTCTATCACTCATGGTATTACGAACATAATTTGCTCCTACACTTTTCATTTCATCTAAATGTGGTATCAAGTCCTCATTAGTCCATTGAAAAAGGTTGTCATCATCGCTACCCCCGAGTAAAAGAACCGGTTTACCATTGTATTCCCAATAACTTGGATAATCATTACTGATTTTTATTCCCAATTTAATATCACCAGACTTAGACTGATTATTACAGCCCAAAAAGCAAGTAATGAAAAGCAATCTTATCAAAAAATTCAATTGATTTATTTTCATAGTTCATTAAAGAATTCAATTTGCACATTCATAGCACGCTAGGTTTCTCGATTTTATTTAGTCTATATACATCCTAAAGTTTACGGAATATGCAATACATGAATCACAGAACCGTTTTTGCAATTTCCAATTTTGATTGTCAGTCGTTATTTTCATTCTTTGATCAATGGATACAAAGATTTGCGGCCATTTGATTTTGGAGTTTGTACTTCTGAATTACAATTGGTAAGAATAAGAAGACATATAATTACATGCATTTCAATTTTTTCTAATTGTGCACTACTAATTGATGGTACTTAGAATAAATCCAATTTCAAATATGTTTTATGGGTCAGTTGACAGTAACAATTTACCATTACTGAATTCCAAATATTGATCAACCGTATAAAAGGTTTTATCATATTTGTCGTAAAGCCTTCCATCATCCTCGACTGGTACGGTCCAATTGTTGCCCCAGGAGTCTTCCGTATGTTTCATCCAGTGTTCAAGGGTATCGCTCATCTTTTCCTCAATGCCCTTATATTGCATATTGCCCAAAAGATTATTCAGTTCGTATGGATCCTCATTAACATCGTATAATACCCAAGGTTTTGATTCATATTTGGCGTACATATATTCTTTGGTTCGAAGACCACGCCAACCTGCGGGCAAATCTTGTTTTTTATATGGGCCCAATATTTCAAAATATACCGCCTTTGGTCCTTTTTCCTTTTTCCCCAATATTACAGGTGAAAGATCGCTTCCCTGCATTTCTTTATTTGTTGGGATACCACACAGAGACAAAAGCGTTGGGGCCATATCCACATGGCTAAATAATTCCTGAGTTTTTGACCCGGCCTTGATTTTATCCGGATACTTTATAATACCTGGAACCCTTATCGATTCTTCCCAAGGCTTACGCTTTAATAATTTTCCCTGCGACCCCAGCATATCTCCATGATCCGAAGTAAACAGTACAATAGTGTTTTCCTCCTTCCCCTGTTCCTTTAAAACTTTCAACAATCTACCTACTTGATCGTCCACGGCGGTCATCATGGCATAATATTCCGCAATACTCTCCCTAGTACCATTCACTATACCTTCTTCCCAATTGACGCGCATGGTAATTTCATCCTCGTTGTACAGGTCCCTATATTTTTTGGGTGCCTTATATGGGTTGTGTGGAGGTCCAGGAGCTATCATTAAAAAAAAGGGATCACTTGATGTATTTTTCAAGAACTTGATGGCTTCATCCGTCCAAACGACAGGTTCAAAATCATAAATTGCAAGTGGTTCTGGGCCATCCTTAAAATATGATCCTCCAAAATGGTTATGATTACATTCATTGGCGGCCCAAAACTGAAACCCCTGCCGCCGTGGTCCAGGAGGAATATATCCAGGGTGACGAGGCCCACCATCCAAGTGCCATTTGCCTATAAAACCTGTTTTATAACCTTCATTTTGAAACAATTCAGCGATAGTGACCTTTTCCTCCTTCAATCGCAGGTCGTTGGCCACCATACCATTTTTATGGGCATATTCACCTGTAAGGATAGTAGCCCTTGCGGGGCAACATACAGGAGAGTTTGCAAAAGTGTTCTTTAATAAAAGCCCCTCGCTTGCCAATTGATCTATGTGAGGTGTTTTTACATCAGTATTTCCCATACAGCCCAGATCGAACCCACGCCATTGATCTGGCATTATCAATATTACATTGGGTCTGTCCTTTTGAGAAGTCTTAATTTCGGTGATAGTTTTACAGCCTAGCAACGTGACCATTACCAACCCCAGTAAAAATTGGTTTCTTTGTGCTTTTGTCTTCATTTGAAAGATTTTGTCCTTAATATATCTATTGAAAATTCCAATATTCTTTTTTATTTGTACTTAAACTTCGAATGTTCAATAGGGCTATAATCTTTTTTCTCTAGGTTGTAATTCTGTTAATTCTGCAATTTTAATTGGATCTCCGGATTCGATACTCTTTCTTGCAGCAATTCCAATCAAAACAGACATAACCCCGTCCCTTATACCCGCAGATCGGCCAAAAGGATCTGATGATTCCGGGTTTTTAAATATTTTATCGTGGAGTGCCACATCTCCACCACCATGGCCTGCACGAGTAAATGGAACTTTTACCACTTCATAATCCTTCCAAAGTTTGTGTACAAATATGGGTTCATACTTATCTTCTTCCTGCGAGGTTTGATCCATCTCATTAGCGTGCATTTCCGCTTGATTTATATTTACAGATTTTTCATACGGAATATCTAAACGGGCTTCCAATCTTCCTTCTGTTCCATTAAAGGCAACCCTCCAACCCTCAAAAGGGGAGTAAGTGGTAAGCGAATAGTTTAAGACTACATCATTCTTATATTTTACCTGTGCGGACATTTTATCGTAAATATTGATGTCTTTTCTAAACAAGCAATTATCTCTAATGTATCCATCATATTTTTCGTTTTGAACATAGAGGTCCATAGAACGTTTATCTTTATTGATATCCCAGTAAAAATCACATTCAGTTTTAAAATTACAATTCCTGCAACTTTGACCTCGGAAAGGACCATTTTCACCATATTTTTCCAAAGCCCCGTATGCAAATACTTCACTGGGGTCAGAGTCTATCCACCAATTCAGGAGATCAAAATGATGTGTAGATTTATGTACCCATAATGTCCCGCCAGCTTCCCGTAGTCCATGCCACCTTCTAAAATAGGAAGCACCATGGTATGTATTTAAATACCAATGAAAATCTACTGATGTTATTTTTCCAATAGCATTATTACTGAGCAATTCCTTTATTTTTGTGTTATAGGGACTCCATCTATAATTAAAGCCTACGATTAAATTTTTGTTCGACCTTCTTTCAGCATCAATTATTTCTTGACATTTATTTTCATCAATGGTCAAAGGTTTTTCGGTCAATACATCACACCCAAAGTCCAATCCCTTTATAATAAAATCGTGGTGTGTGGAATCTTTGGTAGTTACAATTACTAAATCAGGTCTTGTTTTCTCGATCATTTTATTAAAATCAACAAAAGTTGGACAGGAGACACCCATATATTTTTTGCCATATTCCAATCTTCCGGGATTTATATCGCATAACCCAACAAATTCAAGAATGTCTGAATATTGCTCTACGAGTCTCCGGCCCCAAAAGCTTGTACCCCTTATTCCTGTTCCTACCAATACAACTCTTAGTTTCTCTTTTTTTGAACTAAAACTGAATGCCGAAAGTGGCATAGCTGTGCTGGCTGCTAATAAACTAATTGATGTCAAAAATTTTCTTCTGGATTTTTTCATAGTTAATATTTTTAAATAAAAGTCATCTTGACTTCTTTATTAAAGCAAAATGTGTTCATTCCGATTTACTCTAATTCAAATTCAGCTGATAAGGGCAAGTTCCTGGAAGAATTACCAAGCAAGATCTTAAACTTACCAGCTTCGGCGACCCAATCCTTTTTTTGGTCGTCATAATAGGAAAATGCTTCCTTATCCAAAGTAAATTCGACACTACTGGATGCACCTGGATCCAGCGTAATTCTTTTAAAACCCTTAAGCTCCTTTATTGGACGATCTAGACTGGAAACCTCATCTGTTATATACAACTGTATAACTTCCGATCCTCTCCTATCTCCTGAATTTTTCACGGTACAGGACACCTTAATCTCTTGAGTATTATTTATTTTCTCCTGATTTAGTTTAATATGACTAATGGAAAAGGCAGTATATGAAAGGCCATATCCAAAAGGAAATAATGG
>TARA_R110002124_G_scaffold39533_6_pt1 | contig 33793 bp, 24 predicted proteins | sample TARA_R110002124 | Tara Oceans TARA_R110002124 (sample SAMEA4397445) | marine metagenome | biome: Polar Biome; feature: [SRF] surface water layer (ENVO:00010504); material: water (ENVO:00002006), including particulate matter (ENVO:01000060) such as... | depth 5 m
GATAGATTGTCTATTGTAAAAGTAGTCCTAAATTTATGGGTTGGGTTTTGGGGGTGTAAAACCAAAAGGGAAAAAAAATAAATGCTATAAATTTACTTTTTTAGGATGGGTACTAGATTTTATATTAGAACTAATTTATATTTCTTTGAAAACTCCTATTAATTGTCTAATTTTACAAAAAGAAAATTACGTTAATAATCGTGATTTTTGATTGTCAATTGTCGTATGGTCTCTTTGATTTTTACCATACGCTAAGGTACCAATGAGGGCAATACATTCTGTTTTCATTGTCGTTTTTACAGATTAGTTTAATGCACTAGTCTGGTTTTTATTGAATTATTTCTATTGTTTTTTTAGTTTAACTATTTCGTTTTCTAATATATAGGCAATTGATTTTTACACTATAGTAAATCTTTTTGGAAGCTTGTTCCTGAAAATGAAAATGGGACAAATCAAATTTTGGTATAATTATTGTAAGAAAATAAAAAGGTAGTAGCAAATCAAAATCAGGCCAAGTCAACAGGACTCATGCCAATACAATTTTGAATGGAGTTATTTTAAGATTGGAAAAATCACCTATTGAAGAATTGAAAATATTTAGAAACAATTCATTTAATCTACTGTTCTAAAGAAGATAAAAGACTGTTTAACGTAATTCACTGATAAATTAAAACTGAGAAGTTTTGATAATTTTTACGAGAAATACCGGCGAGTTAATTAATGCTATTTCTTAATTCCATTTTGTAAACTGTTTAGCCTGTTTGTAATCTGCCTAAAAATCGAAGTCGACGAATTGAAGTTGGCTAACTTTTAATAGAGTCATCTGTACGTGTAATAAAAAATAGTAATTGAAAAAACCTCAATCATAAGTTTAACCAGTATTTTTCAATAGGGTTTGCCGAAATTTCGGAGCGTGATTCTATTCTATGATAGAATGTCTATAGTTTTTTCGGGTTTAATTAATTGAATCTAAAGGTTTATGGATTACTGAAGTGTTTAAATATTTCCTAGTTATGAGAAAATCAATAAATAATCTATTTAAATTCAGTTTTGTCCTACTGTTGTTGGCAGGCTGTAATCTGTTTTCCCCTGAAAAAATTACTAAAATTGATGAAGAGGATCAAGTTTTATCAATTCCTTCAGGATTTGACTTTAGCACCTATCAAGATGTAACGATCAATATTTCTGATAATGCGACTTATGCAAAATACGATGTGTATGCTTATTCTGATGAATTGTTTGATGCAGGTACAGAGACCTATGAGAATGAGTTTGGGGAGACTGTTACCGAAACCATTTACAAGTCTGATGTTTTAGAAAAATTGATTTTTAGCGGTGTTCCTAGTAATGGGGTACTAAAGCAAACTATTAATCTACCTAATTTCTATAACAAGGTTTATATAAGAAGAAACAAGCATTTAAGCTTTTCGTCTTCCATAGAAGACATTATTGACCAAGAAGTAAATTATACTTTTTCAGAAAGCGGTGCCAATGAAAGGTCGTTAGCAGGGCAAACTGTGACCGATTATTTATACAGTGTTAATGGAGAAGGACAGTTGTTTCAAATTGATCCATTGACAGGTGAACTTACTGATTTGTCAAATATGCCTATGGGTAGTTTTACCTGTGCCATTGACCAGGAAAATAAGATGCTCTATTCTATTGGAAGGTCCAAGCCTTATCCTTTAATGAAATATTCTATCGTCGAAGATTCTTGGGAAATAGTCGCGAATCTGGGTATTGGCGGACCTAGGTTAGGTTATAATCCGAATGATGGTTTATTGTATTTTTCCAATAATGGCGCAAAGCTATACACTTTTGATCCTTCCACAGGAGAAAGAGTAAGTGTCAAAGATATTTTAGGACTTCACAATACAACAGGTGGTGATTTGGATTTTGCTGAAGATGGCACACTTTTCCTATGTACTTTCTCAGGCCTTTATAGGTTAGATCTAAACGATGATGGTGATTATCAAAGTACAAGAATAAGCGCTGACAACTTGCCATTTACACCAACCTCCATGACATTTGATTCCAATCAGGAGTTATGGTTAGCAGAAGCATCGGCCAATGCGGATTTGATAGTAATGGATACAGAGACGGGTGGTTGGGAGTATAAATATGGTTCAAGGGCCAATAACAATACTGCTTTTGGAAGAAAGATAAATGACTTGACTACTTTTAGGGTGTATTCAGATAATGTTGATGAAACTGATTCTGATGGTGATGGAATATTGGATCAGGATGATGCGTTTCCAGATGATGCAGAAGCCGCTTTTGAGTCTTTTACACCTAGTAAATACGGAAAAGGAACAATCGCTTTTGAGGATTTATGGCCATCAACGGGCGATTATGACTTTAACGATGCTGTTTTAAGTTACCAGGCCATCGCTGTTTTAAACGCCGACAATTTAGCTGTTCGTTTAGACTTTGTTTGTAATATAAAAGCCAATGGAGCTGGGTATACCAATGGAATTGGATTTGAAATCGAAGGACTGGATCCTTCTCAAATCGAAAGTGTATCTGGTCCTGTATTAACCCATGGTTTTATAAATGTAAGTTCAAATGGTACAGAAGCAGGGCAGGACAATGCGGTTATTATTTTAGCAGATGATGTTGATAATATATTAAATGAAACTACGATCTCTATTCGATTTGTAGATCCAATAAGTACCAGCGATTTGGGGGTTGCACCTTTTAATCCGTTTATTATTGTAAATAAACAGAGAGAAAAAGAGATTCATTTGCCATATAGACATATAACAAGCTTAGGTGACCAAAGCGTTGCCTTCACAGGGGATAATAAAGATACTGATGGTAATTTTATTTCGGAAAATGGATTTCCTTGGGCTATAAGTATTATTCACGATTTTAAAGTACCAAAAGAAAAAGTTGATATCACTTCGGCTTATAACTTTTTTAGTTCTTGGGCAGAATCTGGAGGATCGAATAATGTAGATTGGTATAAAGACAATCCAGGGAATAGAAATGATGATTTATTGGAATAAAATCATTCTTTAAATTCTAACTCATATTTAATAAAAATACCCCAAAGTACTTCTTTGGGGTATTTTTTTGACCTAAAAAAACAAGCTTAATTAATTGAATATGATGTTAGGAGGAATTGATGGTTTTTGTTTTTGAAAAAAAAGTGGTTAATGCCGGCTTTTAAAAGTGCTAAAAAAAAACATTAGCCTCCTTATTTTTTGAACAAGTTTATGGTGTAGGTATATTGCTTTTTTAAAACAATATGCTCCCTGTTGTTCTTAATTAACTGAAAAAAATACTATGAAAGTAATAATAATTGGTGGTACAGGTCACATTGGTACCTATTTGGTTCCTCGTCTTATAAAAGCTGGCCATACTGTGGTCTGTGTAAGTCGTCAGCAGGCTGAGCCTTATGTTAATGACGAAACCTGGACATCAGTTGAATATGTTACGATTGATCGAACAAAAGCTGAAGAAAATGGCGATTTTGCCTCTCGAATATTAGCCTTGAAAGGAGATGTTGTTATTGATTTAATTTGCTTTACAACAGAGAGCGCACGTAATCTTGCAGAGGCGCTAAATGGCAAGATTCAGCATTTCCTACATTGTGGGAGTATGTGGGTGCATGGTTACAGTGAACAAATACCAACCACAGAAAATCAAAAGCGCAATCCTTTTGGTGAATATGGAATTGATAAAGCAAAGATCGAGGCGTACTTGCTTGCCTTTCATAAAGAGTCAGGATTTCCAGTTACAATTCTGCATCCTGGTCATATTACCGGGCCGGGTTGGTTGCCTATTAATCCTGCGGGGCATCTTGATCCTGAGATTTTTATACGCTTGGCTAAAGGTGAGGAAATCGTATTGCCCAATTTCGGTATGGAAACAGTTCATCATGTTCATGCCGATGATGTTGCTCAAGCATTTATCAAGGCCATTGAAAACAAAAAGAATTCCATAGGTGAAAGTTTTCATGTTGTTTCAGAGCAAGCTCTGACCTTGCGAGGTTTTGCAGAGGGAGTAGCAAGGGTATTTGGGCGTGAGGCAAAATTGAAATTCTTACCCTGGGAGGAATGGGGAAAAGTCAATAATCCAAGGAATAAGGAATTGACCTGGGATCATATTGCCCATAGTCCCTGCGGAAGCATTGCAAAGGCCAAGCAATTGTTGAACTACCAACCGAAATACAGTTCTCTGGAAGCGGTTCAGGAAGCCATTGAGCACTATTTTAATAAATTAGGTATACAAGTAGGCCCTAATCAGGAAGGGAAATAGTAGTTAAATAGGAAATCTGTCTTTCCAATGGATAGGATTCCCATAGCTATGGGAGTCCTTATTTGCTACTTTCTAAAGTTTGCAATTTCCTCTATTGTTGGTTGAGGCTTAGCTTTTTCCAAGTAGTGCTCCCATTTTGATAATAATTGAAACGATCTATGGAGCCAAACTTGTCTTTTTCAAAATAAAACACCGCATTGACATTAGGTCTAAAAAAAGTCAAAGAATGGTCATAGAGTACCTCGTAAATTGCTCCATTCCAGGATTGTTCGAAAAGTAGTCTGCCAGCTTCTGTTTTTACTTTTATTCGAATATCATTTCCGTACTTAAGTCCCTCTACCTGCTGGTAAGTTCCTTCCAATGTTATTAGAAAGGGAACATTAACATGTCCTTCGGTGCGATCTTCGGGAAAGATCACTTTCCGAATGCGCATGTCATACTCAAGGTTGGAGGCCAAAAGATAAAACTGTTCTACACCCGGAGGTAATTGGTAGATGGTGTTCCGTTCTTCTGGCCATCGGGTACCATCATAGATACTAACATAGCCTGCTCCAATAACCTTAAACCCGAAATACGCAATAGACAATCTATTACGTGCATAAATCGCTTCAAAATCAGCCACTTCGTTGCTGTTTTCAATTTCACCATAGCGGAGCTATGCAAAAAATTCCAAACACGACCCCACCCGTTAATCCTGAATATTGGGTTAAAAAAAAATCATTGGTACAATTTCCTCCCATTATCAACAAAGCCCCTGGCTTATCCCCCAATTGCTGCGTATAACCTTGAGGGATACTCAATGAAAATAGTGTTAAGAATAGTAGGGTGTATATGTTAATTTTCAAGGACTTATGAATTAATTGAGGTGCCCAAAATAGTTAAAATAAAATCAATAAATGAGTTGTAATTCATGCCCTGTGATGCATACAATTGTGTCAGTAGACGGGTCCTTCTTGTTGTTTATTCGAGAGAGATGCTGATGTTTTCTTAAGATGCAATTCAGGTAATACAACCCTAATTTCCTGATTCGAATTTTCTTCTTTCCAATATACGATAAAGTTTACTTTTGTTGAGAAAAAGCGAGATAAGGGCTGTGATATAGGTTTATCACAGCCCTTAATTCTTTAGATTTTACTTACAGTTTTTCAATGACCTTATTTATTAATTCTGTTGTGGAGCTGTAATCTTGATCATTTTCTTTGGCTATTTCTATAGCCTGCTTTGCCAATTTTAAAGATTGTGTGTAATCTCCTGTTTTATAAAGCAGCGCAGCGTAAGTGTCTGTATTTGAATAGGTTTTTTCTAATTTCATTGAGCGTAAAACCCATTCTTTTGCCAACTCTAATTTTTCTACGTCATCCTCATTGCTATATATTCCCCATGCAAGAGAATTTAAATCCCTTGAACTGTCCCATATGAAATTAATGTCTTTGATTCGATCTGTTTGTAATAAACGATAGGGATAAAGAGAATAGCTCACCACCGCATCTGAGATCATCCCATCAACTAAATACAGTACTAAGGGGGCAGAGGTAACATTGAATACATTGTCAAAGCCCTTTTCATCCTCCCCTAAGTTAGCATGGAGGTTTATTGCCTTGTCCCAATTCTGGTGGTGCCCCTCGTCTAATATATCGACTAAGTTTTCTTCAGCGTCCACATTTATGGTTATTAAATTGAGCATCGATAAATCACAATCCATATAACGGTTGATTAAATTGATGCAGGGATAGCACCATTTACCGCTCCAGGTGATAACCATTGTGGGCAGTGATTTGTCCAAGTCGTAATTGTCGTAGACATTACTAAATGAAAAAGTTTCTTCACTTTTGATGTCCGTTACATTAACATCTATCTGGCTATATGATTGATTGATAGTGATGAAAAATAAAAAAAATACAAATACTGAAATAGCTTTTTTCATGAGGTAATTGTTTAAATGTTTGTTAGGTGACGGGTGTTTTTTGACAAAATTTAGTCCTTCTTTTCCCTGCTGTTTTTTGGTGAGCATTATCCTGTTTGAAAATGGTGTCATTGATTTGGAGCAAGTCAGTGAGCTTTTCGAAAAAGGACAACATCAGTAAGTTGAAAAAAAACTTTGTTTATAATTAAAAGTTCAAAATACTATTTTTCAGTGGTTTGTTATAGCAATGAATAAAAAAAATAGCTGTTTGGTAAAAAAAGTATATCATTGACGGTAATGTTGCCTTATTTTCTGCTATAATGCTGACAAAATCTCAAGTTAGCGTCAATACGCAACATTTCCCTATGTTTTCGTATCCTGGTTATATGAAATGTACATTTTTCTTTATGTAGCTGAATAATTATCATTTCTGTGTAAAATGAATTGGATCTTTTCTTTGTCCTCTTTTACTTCGTTAAGTATCCAAGAATCTTCGTTTTCACCCTGCTCCAGGATCCAGTTCCTTTTAGGATCAACCAATAGTTTTTTGATGTTCCGCGGAAATGCATTGGCCGAACGGGCTTTTTCCCAAATGCTTATCGTTCTAAATATTTCATATTTCTGAGGACAACTTTCTACCTCTTTTTGGTTCAACTCTAAACTATAGGTAGTGCCAAGGCCTACAGATATGGCTTGTATATGTGAATATTGTTCAACCGTTGAGTTGGCATTGATCGCAAAATTACGGCCCATACCAACAGGGAAGAAATTGGCATATGTCACATCCCTAAGGTCTTTACCCTGACTGGTACTGCTACCCCATTCTCTGGTCTCTACATCATACAAATTCTTTCCTCCTCCAACATTCCATATACTTTGATAATGCCATGAACCCTCCGATAATGTGGCCCCAGTAAAGCGAATGGGTGGAATTCCATGTGCCGCTGCTCTTTCAAACATTTTTCGAAAAAATCGTTTTGCGGAATAGTATCCATGGCCGTTGTTAAACAAAAACTCCTGTCCATCAAAGTCATAATAACCTAGTCCATTGATGAAACATACATCTGCGTAGTATGCTGCAATTTTGTCCTGAAGTTCCATATTGGGAATCAGTCCATCATAACCGTAATTTAAAGTTACCTGTAACTTGTAAATGGTGTCATTTTCAGCGTGGTGGAGAGGCTTTGTTCCCCAATACCCACGTTTTACATTTAAAAGCCTGTAGGGTTTGCTTTCTGAAACGCCCAGATAATAAATGAGTTCCTTGCCGATTTTTATCATATTCAAATTCTCCGCATGGCCTTCCCAACTTGCGATTTCATCCAAATGTGTTGGATCATCTACCACAATAAGGGTGTCGTCGGGGCTGATGGAGTTTACCAACAATCGTTTTTGCTGGTAACAAAGGCTATCGCTTGGGATTGGGCTGGCATCTTTGGTCCCGGGAGCTAGTGCAGTTGTAATGGTAGTTCTACCAATTGTAATCCCATATTTGGCTGCCATTTCGGAAAATTCCTTGTGGGATTTATTTCCAGAGCTGAGCTGTATAGGTTTTCTCTCAAAATCGCTCCCATCAATATAGCCTCCATTTCCTCGATCAGGTCTGACGAATCCTTGGTCATACATACTGATTGTCTTAAATCCCATTTGGGAAGTATAGGAGATGATGCTGTCATTTAAGCCTCCGTGGGTCATGGCATCTGGCACAAAAGCAGAAGGATCTTTCACCCATTTTTCATTAATGGTAGGGTAGGGCAAGCCTTCTGACAATACAATGTTTTGAATAACATCCATCAAGGCAAGGCTGTCTGGACTACCCCACAATGCAATTGAGGAGCCGATATAATCAATGCCGGGCAATGGTTGAACTTCCAAATGATTAGGCGTATTCACTGCCATATTGGGAATCAAAGAATAATAGACCTCCCTTTTTTTAGTCCGATCTCTTGACTGGTAATTTATGGAGATTCTTCCTTTGTCGTCAACGGTAGCCGCATTGCCATACATTATTCTGAAGTAAGGTTCTTTGTGGGCATAAAAAGCAACATCGTTGATGCCATCTCCACCAAGCGTGAAAACCTGGCCTTCATGCAAGGAGTCAGGTAAGGGGTAAATTGAAGGGTCAGGGGAATGAATAATGTACTGAAATGGAGCGGCATCGGCTATGGTTTCTGAAGTGCCTCCCAGTGTGTTGTCATCCAGGGCAAGCATTCCAATGGCGTAATTGACCAATTCGCTGCTGTCTCTTGCAACGCCGATGATTTCACCAAAAAGGTTGGTGATATTGGTGTGGTAAGGACCCCATTGTACACCTTCAATGCCTTCGGATTGGCTAAGGGATTCAAGGGTGAATTTGAAATATTTGTTTTTCGTTTCCAGGCTAATTTGGGCCACAGAGCCATTGGAGAAATCAAGTGTTATTGCATTTTCTGCCTCATTAAATATTGCCTTAATTGGCTTATAATAGACTTGCTTTTCACCATCATAAAGGCACATTAAAGGAGAAGGTTTATCTGCTGGGCTAAATTCCCGATGTGGAGACAGGGTATTGTTTTTCATGCTGGTGATAAAGCCCTTGTCATCAATCTTGATTTCAAAATACGAGGTACTAAAATTACCCTTTTCCTTGTTTGAACAATTGCTTATCAAAAAAATGAGAAGTAGCCATCCGGTAAAGTGTCTAAAATTATTGCCAATCATAATGTAATTCTTAATTAATCAGGTTACTTTGAAAGAAAGTGGTTGTTCAGTAATCATCTGCCCTCTAGCCCTTGGCTTTTTCACGTTTACTTATTAAAAATAGCTTGTCGTTTTCGTTTTTAGCCAGTTTTATTGCCAAGTCCAAATGCTCCGTTTGCTTTTTCGGATCTATTCCATTGTATAACTCAGCTAGAAGGGAATGGTAAAGATGGTTCTTCTTTAAGTCTATTTTCAGAGCTTCCTTCAATGCCGTCACCTTACTTTCAGCCATAGCCAAAGCATAGGTCCTGTTTAAGGCCGTAATGGGTGAGTATTCGATTAGCAGTAGACGGTTGTAAAATTGTAGAATGTTATTCCATTTATCTTTTTCGGCCACTTTTATTCTTGAATGCCAAAAAGCTATCCCTGCCTCCAAATGATATTTTGATATCTGTTCGCTTTTTGCTGAATAGCGAAGGTAAGTTTCGCCTTTTTGAATTAGCTCAGCGTCCCACTTTGTTTTGTCCTGTTCTTTATAGATGACCTGCTGTCCGGACTGATCAAGCCTTGCGTCAAATCTCGATGAATGAAAACAGAATAATGCCATCAATGCGTTCGCTCTTGGGACATTGGTTTTCTCATTTTCGGTCAGGATGTAGAGTAGGCGCATTGCTTCCAAACATAGGTCTTTACTGAGTGAATTGGAAGATGTGGAGGAATAATAGCCCTCATTAAATAGGAGGTATAATATTGAAAGCACATTGTCCAACCTGTTTTCCAGACTTGAGTTCGAGGGAAAGGACAAGTCTATATTGTTTTCCCGCAAAGCTGTTTTTGCCCTATGGAGTCTTTTGTTGATTGTATCCTTTGAACATAATAAGGCACTGGAAATTTCTTCCACGCCAAAACCACAAAGTATTCTTAAGGCAAGAGCGATTTGTAATTCATTGCTATTAATAGGATTGCAAACAGCAAATAACATTTGTAATTGGCTGTCATTGATGTTTTCTTCCGAAAGGTCAAGCTCCAATTCGTAGCTGGTTGATTGATTGTGCTTTAGGTCGTTGGATATTTTCTCGTTGAAAATTTTTGTCCTCTTGAAATAATCCCTCGTTTTGTTTTTGGCAACAAAATACAACCAAGCTGTAGGCTCTTCAGGAATACCCTTAAGTCCCCAAGTTTCGCTTGCCAAAAGAAAAGTATCATTAACAATGTCCTCCGCGATTTCAATGTGGGCTATTCCAAACAATTTACAGAGTACAGAAATGATTTTCCTGTACTCTGTTTTGAATAAATGAGGAATGAGTTCCTTTTCTTGCATAGCCAATTATACACCAAACTGTGTTAGATGATGGTCCAGATCCTTATAATAGAAATTGTTCCATCCATTACACTTAATTCTACAAATCAGTTGAATACCATTACATCCCTAATTTCAACCTTTCCGCCCATTAAAAGTGTTGGGCAACCTTCGGAAAGTTTAACAGCATCGGCAAGGTTATCGGCTTTTACAATAATATAACCACCAACGATTTCTTTTACTTCAGCATAGGGTCCATCGCTGACTACTCCGTTGGCATTTACAGTTTGGCATTCATAGCCCAACGCATTGGTGCTAACGAATTTTCCTTGTGCAGCAATTCCTCCAATCCAATCCTGCCATTGTTTGACCATTGCTTGCATTTGCTCTGGGGATGGTTGAGGCTGATCAGCTTTCTCATTTCTGAAAATCATCATAAATTCTTTCATAATTTCTATAGTTTTTAATTTATACCTCTATGACGATTGAACTTCATAAGATAGGACATCGCGTGCACTTTTTTTGCGAGTAATTTTTTTTAACACTTGTTTAATGGCTTAACTAGGTGAGGTAGCTGTTTGATTTTTTTGGGTAATCTATATTCAAAATAATAATTTATGTACACGGAGGTGCTTGTGTTTTTGGGTGTCTAAAATACTAATTATCAATAAGGTACTGTATGGTAAATTTGCTTTTCTAAATAATAATACTCAATTTCTTCATGATTCCTTGACTGAAATTTTCAATCAAGGGGAAAACATAGCACCTGAGTAAAAGCGTTTAAGCCGTATAAAAGTAATTATCCTAAAGAAATATAGTTTTAAAATAATACTAGTGATAGAAGAAAAAAGGTTAAACGCACTCAGGTATAAATCGGTTTTTCATTGAATTCAACATGTTAATCCTATAAAGATCATGAAAAAATCTAAATTCAAGGTGAACTTTAGGGAAAATCACCTAGTGGCTGTGCCGGAGTTCAGGAACCTTTGCACAAACCTTTACGAAAGGCCATGCTTAACGCTACTAAAGGTGGGGGAAACACAACCTTATTCGATGCGGCCAAATAGTTAGTGAAACGCATTGAATAAGGTTTAAATGATATAAACCTTAAACTGAGTATTTACAGAATAATCGATGAGAGTATGGAAGAATATTATAAAAGCTTTCCTCCCTTTTAAAAGCATTTATAAGCTTCTCTATAGGTTATAGGTAATTGTTCAAAAAAAAATCTACTTATGAAAACGGGGGTTTTTCTATTATTCGCTATTTACTTAATCGTTCCAGCGCTAAATGCACAGACATTTACAGGTAGTTTTGATTTAGTCGTAAACCATTATTATCCTAATGGAAATGAACGTATTGATACGATCTCTTATTTTTTTGGGAAGGATAAAACTGCAATTATCATTTATGGAAAAAGGAGAGACCCTGACATGCGCATGGTATTTAGCCCGAAGGATTCTACCATTACGAATCTTTTTGAAATGAATGGAAAGAAAACTGGCTACATCCTGCCTATGGATGAAAAACATTGGCCAGGTATGCAATATGCATTGCGACCATATAATGCTGGGCCTCGGAAAAAACTGAATTATACTGGAAATGAAACCACATTAGAAGGGTATCACTGTCGAGAGGTTTTAGCTGACAATGGGAAATATTCTGCTACAATCATGCTTGCAGAAGATATAAAATTATCTATGTCAAGTGTGTTTAGTTATCAAAGTGTAGGTGCAGGTAAGTCCCAAGATGAATCGGGTCTATTTGACAAATTTGGTGTTCAAGAGTTGCCATTAGAATTGAATTTAAAAAGCAAAGAGGAGAAAGCCAATGTGATAATTCGAGTGGTTAATTTTAATAAGGCTTTTCCTGATACTATTTTTAGTACAGAGAGCCATTCATTAAGTAAAGTGGAATAATTAATTCCCTAAAAACCCGAGTTCGCCTTAAGGTCTTTTAAAAAAGACTAAATCAACACTGCCCACCCCTTTTGGGGGCTAATGAAGCGGGAGAGGGTGCGGTAGTCCGGTTCTGTTTGGGATTTTTCAATTTCACCAACTAATTGTATTTCCCATTTGAATCAATTGCATTTTTTATATGGGCCAAATGGTGGTTACAATGCCAGGCATAATTCCCAATGGTTTCTGCCAGATTGAATTTTTCTCCGTGTTCGGGGTGTATAAATTCCAACCTCATTTGTTTATCTGTAAGGCTTTTTAGAAGAATTATCCATTTTTTATGCAGTCCGCTTAATAAATTCAGAGAATAGCTGATGTCGTCATCTTTCGAATCAATCAATTCAGCCCACCTGTCTTCATAATAGGGTTTAATTATTGGCATATCTTCTGTTAGTGCCAGTTTAAATCGAATGAAGCTGTTCATATGGCTGTCACTGCAATGGTGTACTACTTGCTTTAAAGACCAACCACCTGGTCTATACCTCCAATTGAGCTTTTCAATGGGGATATCATGGGTTAGGTTTTCAATCTTAGCTGGGAAATCTTCAATTTCACTAATCCATTTTGTAATTAAATCACTATTAGGGCTTTTATTGGGTATATATTCTCCAATGGGGAATTTGAGTTTTTGGATATTCATGGTGGTTGATTGGCTATAGTGTACAATGATTGTAAAATAAAGAATAGCATTCCGAAAGGTGCATTGGCTTTATTAGTAGACCGCACAAGAGCGCTATAAGGTGAATTTAAAATAAAAATTTGACCCTTCCTACGGACGAAATGATTGCTCGGGCAATTGCTCTGTCTCAGGTATTATCTGCTCCTTTATCTTTTGATGGTAATTTTCCTTCTAAAATTTCCAGGATTTGTTCTTTGAGTACAATATTGATCCCTAGGCTTTCAGTGGATACCCCATTCTTCAATTTATAAGTGTATTTTGGCTCATTGTTTACCAGATTGGTCTCAAAGCAATTGAAGAAAATATTATTGTTAGTTTCTAATTCTTCTGCTATCTTTAAGATATGAGAAGAAATAATGAAAGTACTGCCCTGAAGCTTTGCTAGTGCATTAATAATTAGAGAAGATGCACTGGCTGCATCTTTAACATTGGTTCCTCTAAATAACTCATCAAAAATCACAACCAACCTTTTGTTGTTCTTTAATTGCTTTGCAACCTCTTTGACCCTCATCACTTCACTGTAGAAATGACTCAAGCCGAGATTCAAATCATCCGATAAATTTATTGTCGTAACCAGACCGTCGAATTGGGAAATCTTCATTTTTGATGCTGGTACAGGAAAACCTAAATGAGCCAGGTACACCGCAATACCAAAGGCTTTGAGAAAACTGGACTTTCCTGCCATGTTAGCACCTGTAAGAAAACATATATTCTCTTTTTCAGAAAAGTAAAAATTGTTGGCAACTGCATTTTGGATTTTAGGGTGAATAAGCCCTTCTAATTCAATATGTGTTTTTAAACTGTTTGTATATTCAGGGAAATTAAAATTCAAATGCTTACTTTCTTTTCCGATTGTATAAAATGCCTCTAATTGATAAAAAATGTCAAGAAGCTGGGCTATATCTTGTTTAAGTGTTTTCCGTAGAAGGAAATCATAAGAAGAAATAGGCACGAAATAGGAGTGCTGGTCAAACCCATCATCAAATTCACGTAGGTTTTTTTTATTGATTGTTTCTTGAATATTAAAAGCAATTGAGGAAAGGTAGGAAGGGGGGGTTAATTTTTGAATTTCAGTTGAGAGTTGATCCATATCTTTCAGGAAATCATGGACAAATCGAATTCCTGTTTCCTTTATATAATAATCATTGGATTCACGCCATTTGTTTTTGACAAATGAAAGAAAAGTGTCAAGAAGGGTATCTGAAGAAATGATAACGCTTGATTCATAATAGAAACTGATAAAATCTAACTGCTTCTTATTAATGGTTAGTATTTCATCATGTTCTTGAAAAAACCTTATGGTCTCTTGTCTGTTTTTCAATGTTGGCGTATGGCATGTTGGAGTAAGAAACAACTTCTCAAGTTGTGCTTTCCCGCCTTTTGTTTCAGGACTTCCGAAGATCGAGAAAAAACTATTTTGACCATGAACATTATTAAGTTCAAGATCCTTTAAGGTTTGTTTATCAGCGGTAAATGGTTCAACTTCTTCTTCATATTTAGAAGATTTTTCAGGAGGTAGGTAATTGTATTCTTCCAGTTGTTTCCTGTCATTGATGTGTCTGCATACTCCTTGGTCAATTAGACATAAATGATCACTTACTTCCATTAAATTAACATAATCATGATCCGTAAGTATTATGCCTTTCTCTTTTCGGTAAGTATTGATTAGTGCTTTAATTTCAGATTTAAAAAGTGGTTCCAGAGCCGAAAATGGTTCATCTAGTAAAACAAAGGAGACAGGTAAATTCAGTAATAATAGGACTTCAAAATACCTCCTTTCACCACCCGATAATGCGGTTGTCTTTTTAGTTAAATGGGGTTTTATTTTATTGTGCGAAAAGATTCTTTTGCGAATATTTCTGTCGGAAAAATAAATTCTAATTATTTGAGCTACTGATTGATTCTTAGGAAGGAATTGATTTTGTGGAAGATAGGCAACCAGATTCCCCTCTTTAAAAGGCATATCAAAAACTTTATTGTCGAACCTAATGTTCTTATTATCGGCATCAGTAGATCCAAAAATTATTTTTAACAAGGTTGATTTCCCCGCTCCATTTCTCCCTAGAATACCTATTACCTCGTTGGTCTTACATTTTAGATAGACATCTGAAAGTAAATGGTTAAACCCATAGGTTTTGATTATACTGTCTACTTCTAAGGTTCGTTCGGTCACGATTAAAAGAGGGAAAAATAAACGAATGAAAGGAGAATATAGATAACGAAGGAAATACCAATTAATTTTACCTTAGTTAAGCCAAGGTTGTAATAAAATCCCCATTGATTTGCATTGCGCTGTTGAAAGAAATATAGGGATAGCGCTAAACCAACGGTTGGTAGGCAGAAGAAAAAACCATCAAAAAATGGCATGTCGTTAACATAATACCATAAACCTGCCAAAACTGAGAAAGGAATATTGAATCCGCTTATTTGTTTGTAGAAGAATAAAAATGCTTGCATAATAGGTTTCAAATTTTAACCAAACTTCATGGTTATGAGAAACTACATTCCTTAAAACGCTAAAATTCAAAGGTCTTGTGTGTGCTTTGAATAGTGAATATAAATCAAATAGTTGACTGCTCCAATAAGAGATTTTCCTGAACCTGCTTTTTTCGTTGTACTTTACTTTTATAATAATCTCACCCACGATAGTAATTGCTGGTTTTGCCCGTTGTAGCGGATCAGTAGGGGAATAGGTTGTTTGTTGGCTAATTTGAGTTTAATCCTACAAGGCATATTTTAGGGATAAATAGGAGAAAATGGTTTTTATTTTTATTTTTGGTACAATGACAGATGAAAAAGAAAAACAGCCAAATAATCCTTTGCACGGAATCCGACTAGTGGATGTTTTAGATTATTTGGTACAAAAATACGGTTTTAAGGAATTGGGAGAGCGGATTAAAATTCGCTGCTTTACAAACAATCCAACACTCAAATCTTCTTTGACTTTTTTAAGAAAAACGCCATGGGCAAGGGAAAAGGTAGAGGAGCTTTATATAAAGACTAAGAATAGAGAATCAGCGAACTGATTTTTCCAATGCAGATAAAGGCAATATTGTATTTTTATCACGGGCATTGACCAATTATGGAAAAAAAAGCTGGTACAGTGGTCAAATACCATTAAAAATCAGTATACTATAAAAGACTTTTACATTTTTATTAAAAGAGAAGTTCATAATTTTAAACCTAAAATAGATCAATTCATAACAGATGACCATGAAATCACCAAAAAATGAGAATCAGGAGAATTCCAGACGTTCTTTTATTAAGAATGCTGCGATAGCTTCTTCAATTGCGTTCGTTCCCAGGCATGTTTTGGGTGGCGTAGGATTTACGGCTCCTAGTGACCAGTTGAATATAGCAGCCATTGGAGCTGGAGGTAAAGGTGCCAGTGACATTAAAAATGCTTCAGTTAACGGTAGAGAGCGAATTATAGCATTGTGTGATGTAGATTTCAACGGATCTGCAAAACGCTCCGTTGAAAACTTCCCTAAAGCCAAGCTTTATGCAGATTTCAGGGAAATGCTGGACAAAGAAAAGGACATTGATGCGGTAACCATTTCTACTCCCGATCATGTTCATGGTCCGGCAGCTTCTTATGCCATGCAAAGAGGAGTGCATGTGTATGTGCAAAAGCCAATGACTCATAATATTCAGGAAGCCAGAATGCTCACGCAAATGGCTAGAGATAAGAAAATTGTAACCCAAATGGGAAACCAGGGTGGTTCTAATCCGCTTTTGAACATGGTTCAAGGTTGGATCGATAGTGATAAAATTGGTAAGGTATCTAAAGTACAGGTTTGGACCAACAGACCTGTATGGCCTCAAGGAATTCCATTTCCTAAACCAGAACCTTCCAAAAAACCTGACAATTTAAACTGGGACCTGTGGTTAGGCCCTGCAGAATACATTCCTTACACCCCAAATCTTCATCCATTCAACTGGAGAGGCTGGTGGGATTATGGAACTGGTGCTTTGGGAGATGTGGGATGTCACTTGATTGATATACCTTTCAGAACATTAGGATTGAAGTATCCAACTGATGCTGAATGTAGTGTAGCTTCTATCTATACAGATATGTGGACAGCAGATTATTACCCAAAAAGTTGTCCACCAGCTTCATTCATTACCCTTCATTTTGATGCTACTACCAAAAGTAGGTCGCCAATAGAAATGACCTGGAGTGATGGAGGTATCAAACCATCTCATCCGGATATTATCCCTGCTGACAGTGATATTGGAGGAAGAGACAGTGCCAATGGTGTATTGATAATCGGAGAGAAAGGAATCATTTCTACCAATATAAATGATAGCTCTCCATTGATGCCTAAGTTGTATTTGAATGATGGAACAACTGACTTTGGTCCTGAAGTTGAAAAATCAGATGAACCAGAATATGGTCACCAACGCAAATGGGTGGATGCTTGTAAAGCAGGATTCAATAGCCCTGAACACAAAGCGTTAACTTCCTCTTTTGATTATGCAGGTCCAATGACTGAAACAGTCTTGATGGGTAACCTTGCCACTAGAAGTTATATGCTTCAAAGAGAAAATAGTGCAGGTAAAGCTGAATTCTTCGGAAGGAAAAAGCTATTGTGGGATGGTGAAAACATGAGAATTACCAACTTAGAAGAAGCCAACCAATTTGTAGGTAGAAATCACAGAGAAGGATTTAAGGTTTGATTCAAGTAACCTTATATAAATATTAAAAAATGCCACCTTTCATTATAAGGTGGCATTTTTTTTAGGCGAAATTTAGCGCTAGTTTTATCTCAAGAAATAAATCCAGACTTTACCAATGTTAGCCCAAGGTATTTATACAATTCAATACCCAGTAATTTCTTTCAGTAAATTGAAGAACCCTCTTTTCCTATCCGAAGAGATAGACCAATCTACAGGCATACTTTGGTAGCCTTCCTCGAAGCCATCATCTTTCATACGGAAATCAAAATAACCCCATGAAGCATAGGAGGAGACAGAAGCGATCATGTTATTGTAATCTTTGTCAAAATCAAAATGGTCATCCTCATTAAAGAGTATAGGCATTTTATGATAGCCCTTTACAGCTCTGGTTTGGGCTACCATCTCTTCGATCATTTTAGGCTCAGCAACCCCATTTCCATGAATTAAAATAAAGTCAGCGGCTTGAACTACATTGGGTAGGGGAATAAACCTACCACCATAGCTGGTGCTGACGTAGTACCTGTATCCATTCCTTTCAATGGATTTAGCTCTTAATATCAGTTCATGAACCCTTTCCGGTTGTAAGATTTTGTGAACATACCTGACATTGCACTCATTATTGATTTCTATGATTACATTTTTATAATTGTGATCATGAAGCCAATTGATGGTAAGGTCTACTGCTTTGATTACAGCCGCCTCGTTCTCAAGCCTATGGTCTTGACCAAAATAAAACAACCCCAAAATGGGCACCATCTCAAGTCGATCTGCCTCATCGAGTACTTTCTTTAACCGTGCCATGTAGGCCGGTCTTAACTCCCCCTGGGCTGTAAAAGCTGAGTTGTGCCAAGGCTGGTTTTTGCTGTATCCTTCAGGGCTTCCACCTTGAAGGTTAATGGTAAAAGAAAGCAGTCCGTGCGCTTTCCAATCATTCATGTGCTGCACAAATTCTGAGGTGTTTCTATCTGCATCCCATTTACCTGTGTCAGGATATTTCCACCTCTCGATTGTTTCTGGGTTCAAGTCGTCAAATACGCCTTGCACCATTCGGGCATTCATTAATAGTCCCTCGATTTTCAGCCCCTTCCATTTTTGACCGGCATAGGTAGGCTTTCCATTAATATAAAACTTCTCTCCCTTTATTTTTACCTTGGTTTGAGAATAAGAGTGTGAAAAGGAGAATAAAATAAGCAAACCCATTAAAGTGCTCACTGATTTTCTCCAGTGGAAGATGTTTCCTAGATGGCTCATACTTCATTTGGATCTGGGTGCATAAAAGGCGCTCGGTATTTTCTGGTTAAGAGTCGCGTGGCTTCTTCGTCACCGACAATTACTCTCTTCTGAGGATCATAAGTCAATGGCCTTCCTAATTTCATAGACATATTGGCCATGATACAGCTGGCGGTAGAAATATGCCCTTCTTCAATATCAGCAACAGGTCTTCCACCCTGTTCAATAGCTTGAATAAAGTTTTTCATGTGGGCCCTAGTAGCTGGTGCAGCTTGAAGTTCAATGTCCTTTTCCTTGAGGTCTTCAGGGTACTTTTCTTTTTCAAAAACCACATCACCCTTTATGGTCTCGCCTTTACCTTGTGGAATAAATTCATATTTCATAACGGAGGCTTTTAGGGTGCCTTTGTCTCCATAGATTATATAGGCCCATGGGTATTCTGGGTCTTGAGGAGTTCCCCAGGAGCGATGGTTCCAAACACAATCCAAGTCATCGTAGTGAAAGGTAGCTGTTTGGGTATCTGCAATGGTAGATTTACCCCCTTTTTGAACGTATATGCCACCAGTAGCATATACACTTTTTGGCCAACCCAATCCAAGCGTCCATCGAACCGCATCAAACATATGAACACACATGTCACCAGTGATTCCATTGCTGTATTCCATCATGGTGCGCCACCATCTTCTATGAGGAAGACCGTCAAAAGGCCTCATAGGGCCAGGGCCTACCCATAGGTCATAGTCGAAAAAATCAGGTACGGGTTGAATTTCAGGGCTGCCATTGGCTCTCATATGATAATAGCAACACATTTCCGCATGAGAAACTTTACCTAATAACCCTTTATCAACAATGTTCTTTTTCGCTTCAACAAGGTGAGGTGTACTTCTTCTTTGGGTGCCTATTTGCACCACTTTATTGTGTTTTCTGGCTGCAGCTAAAATTGCTTCACCTTCCATTACATCCACACTAATGGGTTTTTGTAGGTATACATGTGCACCGGAGTGGATGGCATCTATTGCATGAAGTGCGTGCCAATGATCAGGACTTCCTACCAAAACAATATCAAGCTCATTTTCATCGAGCATTTTCCGGTAGTGCTTGTATTTTTTTGGTGTTTTACCTGACTTTTGTCTCTGACTTATCAGTTTGCCTGCCTCATCTAGTAAATGGGAATCAGGGTCAGCTATACCTATAACATCTATGTCTGCCACTTGGATAAGTCTGAAAAGATCACTTTTCCCATACCATCCAGTGCCAATCAATCCTACTTTGTATTTTTTAGCCTTTGCGGAGAAGGCCATTGATGGCACTCCTACACTGGCCAAGGTGGCAAAAGCGGTGCTTCCTTTGATAAATTTTCTTCGGTCTAACTTTAATGGGTTCATTTATTATATGGAGTTTGTCTACATTAAAGATTCAATATATAAAAATTATCCCTCAGAGAAAGTCTTTCTTTCTTGAATAATGAAATTTTAGAGAAATTTCTTTCAAAGGGGAATTACTTGTGGTAATTTTCAGGAATAACAATATATACCTCAACCAAATCAAATTTTAATGATGCAAAAAGCAACCATTTTTCTATTTTTTGTGATTATATCTTTGCTTTCACAATCAGTGTACAGTCAGGCAAATAGCTCGTTTTTGGATCCTCCTAAGGTGTTTCCGTTTTCAAAGTATGAATCCCGGCATAACTTGGAGAGCCGAAAGTTTTCAGGTATTTCTTCCTTAGCTATTGATGAGAAAAATGGAGATTTTTATGCAGTCTGGTACGCAGGGATTAGTCCCGATGAAGATGAAAATAACTATGTCGTTCTTTCCTCTAGCTCAGACAAAGGAGAGACTTGGAATGAAATGTTAGTTGTAGATCCCGATGGTGGAGGTATGGTGAGAGCATTTGACCCTGAAGTTTGGGTAGACCCATTGGGTAAGGTGTGGGTGTTTTGGGCACAAGCAGTGGATAAAGACGCGAAAATAGGTGGAGTATGGGCCATTATTGGAGAAAAGTCCGGTAACGGGCCAATTGAATGGGCTGCCCCAAGAAGATTGACGGATGGAGTGATGATGTGTAAACCATTCGTAATGAACGATGGAAATTGGGTTTTACCGGCATCTACCTGGAGGGAAACTGATAATAGCGCTAAAATGGTAGTCTCAAATGACCAAGGAAAGACCTGGAAGGTACGTGGAGGAGTGCATGTACCCAAAGAATTCAGGTCTTTTGATGAGCATCACTTTATTGAAAAAAATGATGGTAAACTATGGGCACTGTTAAGGACAAAGTATGGGATTGGAGAAAGTTATTCTAGTGATTCTGGGAAGACTTGGTCTGACCTTAAGGAATCCCAATTAGCACATCCTAGTGCTAGATTTTTTATTCGCCGTTTACAATCAGGAAACCTACTATTGGTAAAACATGGACCAATTTCCATCAAAACCAAAAGAAGTCATTTAATGGCATTTATCTCTAAAGATGATGGAGCAACTTGGTCAAGAGGGCTTTTGTTGGATGAAAGGATTAATGTCTCTTATCCTGATGGGCAACAAACTGCTGATGGTACTATTTATATTACCTACGACCGCAATAGAACAATTGACCAACAGCTTTTAATGACCCATTTTAAAGAGGAGGACATTTTTAATGAGGCTTACGATGAACAAATGGTGGAAATTTATAATAATAGAAGAATCATCAGTACGAAAAAAGATTAGTTGATTGATGAATACCTTTAATTGGTTTTGGATTGTATTAATTACTATAGCGCTTTTTGAGTCGAGTATAGTATTTGGTCAAGAGCGCTATAGGACAGTCCTTGATTCTCCTTGGGAGCGTCATACCATTGATGATTCTTCATTGGGTTCGGATGGCACTAAATTTTCAGATGTCAATAATGATGGAAAGCTTGATCTGATTACAGGTTGGGAAGAAGGAGGTATATCGCGTATTTACCTGCAGCCTGATAATACCAAAGAAAAGTGGCCATATATAACGTTGCCCTCTCCTGATGTGGAGGATGCTTTTGTTTCAGATCTAAATGGGGATGGTTTTATGGATTTGATCACCTTGTCTGAAGGAGATCACCAGCGGATTACGATTCATTGGGCACCTGCTGATGCAACGGATTATTTAGATGCCCAAAAATGGATTTCTAAAGATATCCCTATTACAATAGGTAAAACGAAGTGGATGTTTGGACGACCTATTAATTTGGATGGGAAAAATGGTTTGGACCTGGTAGTGGGATCTAAGGATCCAAATGGAACTTTGGGATGGCTGGAAGCACCTGAAAATCCCCTAATAATGGAAGATTGGAAATACCATGAGATCTCTAGCCTAGGTTGGGTAATGTCCATAGAGCTTTTGGACATGAATACTGATGGGGAAGTGGATGTGGTGATTACAGATCGAAAAGGAGATTTGCGAGGTTTGAGATGGCTGGAAAACCCAGGGAGAAATTCTTTAACCAATGCCTGGGAAAATCATTTTTTAGGCATCAGAGATGGGGAACCAATGTTTATGGATTTCTATGAAGCCAAAATGAATCAAAAAGAAATTAATTTTATTGTTCCGGTAGTTCAGCATGGATGGGAGCATTTTGTGAAAAACGAAGAGGTATGGGAGCATTACACTCTGCAATTCCCTGACTTTGTAGGGGATAGGGCTAAATCAGTAAAAATAGGAGATATCAATGGTGATGGAATGCTGGATTTGACCGCAACATTTTCAGAATCATTAGGTAAATCCGGAGTAATCGCAATGATGAATTTCCAAACTGACTTGCCTTACTTTATAGATATTAGTGGAAAGGAAGGTGTAAAATATGACTTTATACTTTTGAAAGATTTAGATGGAGATGGAGATTTGGATTTGATTACATCCGAGGAGACTGCAGCGGATGGATCAAAGAAAGGTTTGGGCGTAATTTGGTATGAAAACCCGATCAAATAAAATGTTTACCGTTACTGTTTTTTTTTAAGTAATATAGGCCTGATTATGGGGAAATCGAGTAATACTCCCAATGGTTAGTCTAATTTTTACTGAAATATAATAAAACCAAATAACTAATTATAAAATACTGACTGATAATGAGCAAAGAGATATACCTGATTGCCAGTGGCGATTTAAGACTTTCAGCCAATCAAACTTGTTGGCCTGCACAAAAAGAAATGGAAGACAGTCTCCAGGGAGTTTTTGATGACCTGGGAATTAAAGTCATCAGGGCACATAAAATTGATGAAAAAAAAGGTCATGGTTTTATCGATTCCCAAAAAATGGGAATGGAAGTATTTAGAAATATAGATCCCGAGAAACCATTAATCGTAGCAGAGAGTGTATGGCAGTTTTCACACCATGTATTGGCAGGATTGACTACGCACAAAGGACCTATTTTGACCATTGCCAACTGGAGTGGTCAATGGCCTGGTTTAGTAGGAATGCTTAATCTCAATGGATCCCTAACCAAAGCTGGTGTGCCTTATTCTACGATATGGAGCAAGGATTTTAAAGACAGCTTCTTTTTAAATGGATTTAAAGAATGGTTGGAATCTGGGAAAATTTCTCATGATCTAAGCCATGTAAAAGCCTTTGACCCACGCAGTATTCCTGCCAAATCTTTGGAAACAGGAACTTCACTTGCCAAGGAATTTAGAAAAAACAAAGCCATAATGGGCGTGTTTGATGAAGGTTGTATGGGCATGTTTAATGCCATTATCCCTGATCATTTGTTGCACAAAACTGGTCTTTTCAAAGAAAGGTTAAGTCAGTCCACTTTGTATGCAGCCATGCGAAATGTTTCTACAGAAGAAGCCGAAGGTGTATTGCAGTGGTTGTTAGACAAGGGTTTAACTTTTAATTGGGGAACCAAACCAGAAACAGAACTTACAAAGGAACAAACCCTTGAGCAATGCAAAATGTATGTGGCTGCACTTAGGTTGGCCAATAAGTTTGGCTGTGACACTATAGGTATTCAATACCAGCAAGGGCTTAACGAACTAACTCCGGCCAGTGATTTGGTAGAGGGTTTGTTAAACAATACAGAAAGACCTCCAGTGCTTGATGAGCAGGGAGATGAAATAATTGCAGGTAAAGCACTCCCTCATTTCAATGAAGTGGATGAATGTGCAGGACTTGACAGTTTGCTAACTTACAAACTTTGGGAAAAACTTGGTTTGGTAGGAGACAATACCCTTCATGATTTAAGGTATGGAGAAAACTTCACAGTAAACGGCAAGGAAGAATTTGTATGGGTTTTCCTTATTTCAGGCGCAGCACCTCCGTCCCATTTTACAGGTGGATTTAAAGGGGCGAGCAGTGACAGGCAACCACCTATGTATTTTCCATTAGGTGGAGGAAGTTTAAAAGGAGTAAGCAAACCTGGCCATATCGTTTGGAGTCGGGTTTTTGTGATGGATGACCAATTGCATTGTGATCTTGGTACAGGAAGGGTCGTAGAACTTCCTGAAGAAGAAACTCAAAGAAGGTGGGAGATGACCACTCCTGAGTGGCCTATTATGCACGGTGTATTGGATGGTGTGAATCGCGATCAAATGATGGCAAGGCACAAGGCAAATCACATTCATGTGGTTTATGCAAATGATAAAGACAGTGCGCTTGAAGCATGCTATGCAAAGGCAGCTGCAATGAATGAATTGGGAATCAAAACGTCACTTTGTGGCCTTTAATATGAGAAAAACCACACTTACAGTACTTGCATTAACAGCTGGACTAATGCTGAATTCCTGCGGAGGAAGCAATGAAAAAAAGGCTGAAGTCCAAGAAGATGTTCAATTGGAACCAAATGACATCACTGGAAATTATCATCTTCCGGAAAAACAAAAAGTAGGCGAAGGTCCATTGGTACACGCTGAACTTATCTATCCATTGGATGATAGACCTACACCTCAAGTTCACGCTTCTACATTGGTGGAAACTCCATCAGGAATAGTAGCGGCTTTCTTTTCAGGAACACATGAAAAAAACCCTGATGTAGGAATTAGGGTGACTCATTTGGAGAATGGAAAATGGACAAGACCTGTAGAAGTAGCAAATGGGGTTCAAAATGCAAATTTGAGGTATCCCACTTGGAATCCAGTATTGTTTCAGCCTAAGGATGGTCCTTTAATGCTATTTTACAAAGTAGGTCCTGACCCTAGAACTTGGTGGGGCATGTTGATCACCTCGGATGATGATGGTAAAACTTGGTCTGAGCCTAGAAAGCTTGGGGAAGATCCAGCCATTGGTCCTCTTTTAGGCCCAGTAAAAAACAAGGCTGTTCAACTTGAAGATGGAACTATAATCGCTCCAACAAGTACAGAGTTTATAAAAGATGAGGACACCTTCTGGATGGTTCACTTTGAAATCAGTAAAGACAATGGGAAGACTTGGGAGGTTGTAGGACCTATCAATGATGGAGTCGAGTTTGATGCGATTCAGCCTAGTATATTGTTTCACCAAGACGGATCGCTACAGATTTTATGTCGTACCCGTCAGGATGTGATTTCAGAAAGTTGGTCTACTGACAACGGACAAACCTGGTCTCCGATGAAGGCCACTTCACTGCCAAATCCTAATTCGGGTACAGATGCCGTGACTTTAGCCGATGGAAGACAACTTTTGATCTATAACCATAGTACCAAAGAAGGAAAAGAGCCTAAAGGAAGAAATATGCTGAATTTGGCCATTTCTGATGATGGAAAAAACTGGACACCGTTTATGACTCTTGAAAACGAGCCCAACGAATCAGGTTATAGCTATCCAGCCATTATACAAAGTAAGGATGGAATGGTACACATGACTTATACTTACGATAGAAAGACGGTTAAATATGTGGTTGTAGACCCCAGTAAAATTTAATACAGACATATAATACTAGACTGTTGCAGGTATTATTTCAATACCCAATTACATACATAATTTAAGAAATGCATAGAGATTTGAAAAAAGAGCCATTGAGAGGGGTAATTCCTCCGATGGCTACCCTTTTGCTGGACGATAATCAGCTAGATAAAGAAGGAACTGCCCAACTAATAGAGCATCTTATAGCTGGTGGAGTTCATGGTATTTTTATTCTTGGTACTACCGGGGAGTGTACCAACATTTCTTACCAATTAAGGAGAGAGCTAATAACCTTGTCTTGTGAGAAAGTAAATGGAAGAGTTCCCGTATTGGTTGGGATTACGGATACTTCTCTAGAAGAGAGTCTGGCTTTAAGCCGTTTGTCAAAAGAAGCAGGCGCTGCAGCAGTAGTAGCAGCTCCACCTTATTATTATGGCTTAGGAGAAAGTGAGTTAATAACTTATTTCAATAAGCTTGCCGATGCCTTACCGCTTCCATTGTACTTGTACAATATGCCCTCGCATACCAAAACAATGATGACGCAAAAAGCTGTTTTGGAATTGTCCAAACACCCTAATGTTTATGGGCTTAAGGACAGTTCAGGACAAGCTGTGTTTTTCAATGCCATGATTTATGCTTTCAGGAATAGACCTGATTTCACCTTACTTGTTGGACCTGAAGAAATGATGGCTTCCACAGTTTTGATGGGTGGAAATGGTGGCGTAAGTGGTGGGGCCAATGTCTTCCCGAAACTTTTTGTAGACCTGTATAATGCTGCTGACAAAGGAGATTTAAAAGAGGTTGCAAGACTTCAGGAAATGGTGATGGAATTGGCCGATGAAATTTATGCCATGGGCTCTTATGGTTCTAGTTTCCTTAAAGGATTAAAGGCTTCCATGTCTATCATAGGAATCGGCAGTGGCTACCTGGCTACACCGCTATCAGCATTCGATAAAGATCAAATTGAAGTAATTAAGAAGAAATTGACTGGGCTCGCAGCCTATAAACAGTACATATAACCCCATTTATGCCATAGCTTTTAAAATCCGTAGTGAAGCTAATATAGAAGCCGTCAATTGTTGTAGGTTTAACTCTTCCCCTTAGTCTGATTTTTATTTAGTCACTTGGAATTAAGAATGCTATGGCATAATCAGTTTAAAAGCCTGAAATAATCATTTAAAAAGTAAAAAGAATGGATTTATCCCTTATTGATTTAGTTGTATTTTTGTCCTATATGTTGGCTATAATCCTTTTTGGAGCCTCCTTTTATTTCAAAAAGCGGTCTGCAGACGATTATATTACAGGAGGAGGCCGATTGCCTTCCTGGGCCATAGGGATGTCCATTTTTGCGACTTTTGTGAGTAGTATCAGCTTTTTAGCACTTCCTGGGAATGCCTATTTGTCCAATTGGAGTGGATTTGTGTTTAGCCTTTCCATTCCAATAGCAGCAATTTTAGCAGTCAAGTTTTTTGTTCCTCTTTATAGGGGAATAAAAAATCCTTCGGCCTATTATTACCTTGAAACTAAGTTTGGGCCATGGGCTAGGACCTATGCTTCTATATGTTACTTGTTGACGCAATTGGCAAGAATGGGCGCCATAATGTACTTATTGGCTTTGCCAATGAATGTCATGTTTGGTTGGAGTATTCCTGTCATCATCATCATTACAGGGGTAAGTGTACTTATTTACTCGATTATGGGTGGATTTGAGGCTGTGATCTGGACAGATGCCATTCAGGGGATAGTGCTTATAACAGGTGCATTGGCTTGTTTGTTGATCATTATGTTCTCTATGCCAGAGGGGCCTGGACAAGTATTCACTATCGGAGCTGAGCATGATAAGTTTAGCTTGGGTAGTATGGGTTTTAGCTTGTCTGAGAGTACTTTCTGGGTGATATTGATTTATGGGCTATTTATAAATTTACAGAATTTTGGTGTTGATCAAAATTACGTACAACGGTACCTTAGTGCCAAATCAGATAAGGAAGCAGTGAAGTCAACCTTGTTGGGGAGTCTTTTATATGTACCTGTTTCATTATTGTTTTTCTTTATTGGGACAGCACTTTTTGCTTACTACCAGGCGATGCCAGAGTTATTGCCGGAGGCATTTAGCGGGAAAGATCAGGCTGACAAGGTTTTTCCTTATTTTATAGTAAGTGGTTTACCTGTTGGGATGACAGGATTGCTTATTGCTTCGATTTTTGCGGCAGGTATGAGTACTATTTCTACAAGTATAAACAGTTCTGCTACTATTATACTTACTGATCATTATAAGAAATACATTTCACCAGAGGTAGGCGGAAAAGCTGAAATGAGAGTTTTGCTTTTCTCTTCATTTGTTATGGGGCTATTGGCTATTGTAGTGGCCATTGCATTCAATGGTGTGCAAAGTGCATTGGATGCTTGGTGGGCCTTGTCAGCAATATTTAGCGGAGGTATCCTTGGTTTGTTTTTACTTGGATTTATTGGTAAAAATATCAAACAAAAATACGCTGCTATAGGAGTAGCCCTAGGTGTCCTAGTAATAGGCTGGATGAGTTTGTCTCCTGTCTTACTAGAGGAAGGCATGAAGTTTAGAAGTACTTTTCACGCCAATCTGACAATTGTATTTGGTACTGTCGTCATCTTTTTGGTTGGCTTTCTATTCTCTGCTATCGCCAATAGAAAAAGCTAATCACTGCTAATAATAATATTATCAGACTTTAATGTTGATTTACTCTTTTTGAATTCCTCTTGAAGAGTAAATCAGCATGCTGATAATGATTAACAAAATAAATAAAACAGCGTATTCAAATTGTAACCAAATATCAGATCGAGCTTTGATTCGATAACTAAGATTGGTCAGTTTTTGGCCTTCTAATAATTGAATTTTGGACAGTTCTCTAAGATCATTGAATACACGCTCAAAATCCGAATTGAATCTTTGAACACTGGTTTCGTAATTTTTTTGCGTAGCCACCTGATCACTGAAATAACTCTGTATTTCTAACTTTTCTGAGACCAAATGTTTGAAATCATTAAGATATTTTTCTTCCTTGGGAGTGAGATAGGTGCGTTCAAAGCCTGAGATAATCGCAAGGATTTGCTCATGATAGTCCACTACCTGGTTTTTCACTGATAAATATTGCTCTATAGATTCAGTATTGGCAACCAATAAGCGCATTCTAAAGAGAAGCTCTGTGATATTAAAAATATAGTCTTGAACCACCAACCTGTCTTCATAAACTGTCACAAAGGATGCTTCTAACTCATCTACATTGCTTTTGTCAACCAGACTTTTAGCGAAAATGAGAAATAAAACAAGAATTAAGGCAATGGCGATTTTTGTCTTGAATGCAAAGAAGGTTTTTCCTGTCATATTTCCTTAACTAAAGATTTATATATAATTAACCGGTTTTATAGGTTTGTTTTTAAATGAGTAGGTACGTGTACCGTCTTAATTAAATCAATGTATTAAATAAGTCATTAATTTCTGATTTATCAATGAAAGAGAATAATATTTCTATCCCTTAGATGTAGGCAGAAGGTAATGTGAAAGTGAAATTAGTACCTACACCTTTCTCACTATATACCTTCACTTCACCTCCATTTTTCGAGATAAAATCTTTGGTAAGTTTCAAACCTAAACCAGTTCCTTTCTCTCCCTCCGTTCCATATTGTGGCTTTCCTCCCAGTTCTTTTGAAAAAAGATTGTTTAATGCCTCTTTAGACATGCCAATGCCATTGTCTTTAATAGAAATTTCCCAAAAATCATAGCCATGTCTTTTACTTGAAATTACTATTTTACCTCCTTTGTTCGTAAATTTCAAGGCATTGTTCATAATGTTTCTTATAATAAGGTTGATTTGATCCTTGTCAGCAAAGCAAATGGTGTTCTCCTCTAATTCATCAATGATTTCTATCTTTTTACTCTCAGAAATGGGTTCGTTTAAATCGATGTTCTCTTCTACAATTTTATGAATAGAAATGGTAACAGGATCTGTCACAATTCCTTTCATTTGCCCTTTGGCCCAGTTAAGTAAATTGATAAGGGTAAAATGAACTTGTTCTACCTCATTCCGCAGTTGTTTTGCAACTGTCAAAAACTCATTTTGACTTAACTTTTCATCCATCACATATTGCATTAGCCCTTTTAAGCTGTTAATAGGGCTTTTTAGGTCGTGACCTACAATGCTGAAGAGCTTGTCTTTTGTCTCATTTACTAAGAAAAGTTGGTTGGTTATTTGCTCGTTTTCATTTTTTTGTTGCAGTAGCTTTTTATTTAATATCTCCAATTCATTCTTCTGACGAGTGACAAAAGCTTTGGCTTTTATTTGTGATTTTATTGATCTTATAGCTAATATGAAAGCGATTAACAATATTACAAGAATGATAGTAACTCCAATGCGGAAGTTTTTCTCCATCCTCTTATCATTTAGAAGTTCCTTTTCTATTTGGATTTGAAGGAACTCAGCTTCCTTTCTGTCAAATTCATATTTTTCACTAATCTCTTGAATTAGTTTCTCAGTTTCTAGATTTACGATACTGTCTTGGTAAGCTTTATGTAATTTGAAATGATAGAGCGCCTGAGTGTTATTGTTCTCCATCTCATAAACTTGGCTAAGCAGGAGATGACTTTTGTTGATATTGCTCTTGATATCGCTTTCCACAAAAATGGTTAAGCTTTTCTGAATATTTTCTTTGGCCTGCCTTAGCCTTTTTAGATTCATTTGTGCTTCACCAATACCAAGTAAATCATAACCTATGCCTACCTCATCGCCCCTTTCTTTATCGATAAGGAGCGCTTTTTCAAAATAGGCCAAGGCCTCATTATATTCTTCTTTAATTAATAAAATTTCAGCGATATTGAAATAGCTTACAGATATTAGTTGCCGGTTGTTTATTCTTAAACCTAACTTCAAAGCTGCATTGAATTGCTTTTTGGCTTCATCTAAGTCGCCTTTTTCTTTATTTATAAGGGCTATATTAATTCTTGAGGAAGCAATTCCTGTATTGTCTTTAAATTCTTCCCTAATTTTTAAGGCTCGGGAATGATAGTCCAAAGCCTTGTCCAAATCACCAAAATCCATAAAAACCAAACCTAGGTTATTCAAAGTTTTACTTTGTTCCAATTTGGATAAGTGTTCTTCTTTAATCCCCAGGGCTTTTAAATAATAGATGACAGCATCGGAGTAATTGCCTCTTTCGTAATTGTTAAGCCCTATGCTATTGTAAATATTAGCCAATCCCAACCAATATTGGTTTTTCTCAGCGATAGACAAGCCCTCCTCGAAATAATTCATGGCCTGATCGTACTCTCCCTTAACATTGTGGTAAGCGCCGATATTTCTATAGGCATCAACCTTTCCTATGGCATAGCCTATTTGTTCGCTTGCCTTCAAGCTTTTCATTGCCAGTAAAAAGGTGCTATCCGGATTTATATTGTAGTAGCGTTCACCTAGGCGGTTCAATTGGTCTATATATTCAAAATTAGGAGTGAAATTCTCGTAATTTTCGATGGCTTGTATTTGATCTATTTGGCTGCGGAGTGTTTCGGTCTGAGCAAATATGGAATGCGTTGCAAATACTACTGAAAATGCGACAGAAGTAGTGAAAAAAAATTTTAAATTTAAAAGCGCAGTCAATGGTATTTCTGTTTTTTTAGTAGTAAGCGAATTCCAGTTTTTATCAATCCATCTTGTACAATCGATAGATATTTTGATTTGCAAGTTTTCAGATGCCTTGAATTGTCAAGGTCAAATAATTCCCATTGTACTTTTATTAGGGATTTAACTACTATTAGTGGTATTTAGTTTGTTATTTCCCTAGAATACGATGTAATCAATGAAAGGTGCCATCGTTTATTCTTTTTGGCACAAAACTCTTTCATGCTTTTAATAGATAGAAAGCATTATCAATTTGACTTTTCTAAGTGCAGTCATCTCCTGATTATAAGTCAAAAATCACTACTGTTGGTTAGGGAGCTATTTTTTGACTTATCGGATTAATGACAAAGTTATTGCTAAAATATTAATTTTTATATATTAATTAGCCAATTTTAGAGTTATAGTAACATTAATTTCTATAATTTATTTAATCTACTTAAATTAATTCTTTAAGTTGTTGTCTGTTAAGCCATTGTGTTTTTTTTATTTTCTTACACTTGCTTTTATTAGGTACTTCTGTTTTAAAAAAACAAATATTTCCGATAGGTGGATAATGGCATTTCGATTGATTTTAGCCTTTTATTTTTTTGAATAAAAGTAATCTCTCAATAAGGTAAAGAAATGTTAATAGGGGTATAAAATCGCTTTTAAACTGAGTCTTAAAATGATAATCCTAATTCTGAACTTTGACTTTCCTTTATTATGGATTTTAATAGTAAGCTATTTTAAAAAAAATAATAAAGATAGGTTAGTGAGTAAATTTTTAAATGCTTGAAATTTATTTTTAGCTTTAAGGTTCAAAATTGAATATACAAATACAATGAAAAATACCAACCCAACCTCAACTGAAGCATGGAAAATGCTTTCTGATGCTACAGCAAAATCAATTGAATTAAAATCCTTATTCGGAAAAGACCCTCAGCGCTTCCAGAAATTCAGTGTCCGCTTCAATGATATCTTACTCGATTATTCCAAAAACCGAATAGATGAGGAAATTCTTTCTTCCCTTTTCGATTTGGCAAATCAGACCAACCTCAGTGAAGCGATTGAGGATATGTTTGTAGGCAAAGCCATTAATGGCACTGAAGGACGGTCAGTTCTTCATACTGCATTGAGAAACAGATCCAATGATCCCGTTTATGTAGAAGGAAAGGATGTAATGCCAAAGGTCAATGAGGTGTTGAATAAAATGAAGGTTTTCTCTGAGAAGGTCTCCAATGGAGAATGGAAAGGTTATACTGGTAAACCAATAGAATCCCTTGTCAATATTGGTATTGGAGGGAGCGATCTTGGTCCTGTAATGGTGACAGAAGCATTGAAACCTTATCAGCATTCGCATATTAAAACGCATTTTGTTTCTAATGTAGACGGTTCCCATATCACAGAGGTATTAAAACAGGTAAACCCTGAAACTACTTTGTTTTTTATTGCCTCTAAAACCTTTACAACTCAAGAAACAATGACCAATGCGCACACCGCAAGAAGTTGGTTTTTAGAGCATGCCGAAAATGAGTCGGAGGTAGCCAAACATTTCATCGCACTTTCTACTAATGGAAAGGCGGTTAGTGAGTTTGGTATAGACCTTGACAATATGTTTGAATTCTGGGATTGGGTAGGAGGAAGGTATTCCTTATGGTCCGCAATTGGCTTGACCATTGCTTGCGCTGTGGGCTTTGATAATTTCAGAAAACTCTTAGAGGGAGCTCATGACATGGACAAACATTTCAGAACAGAGTCGTTTGATAAAAACCTTCCTGTACTACTCGCATTAATTGGAATTTGGAACACCAACTTTCTTGGTGCTGCTTCAGAGACCATATTGCCCTATGATCAATACATGCACCGCTTTCCAGCCTATTTTCAACAAGGAAACATGGAAAGTAATGGCAAATATACAGATAGAGAAGGCAACAAAGTAAACTATTCAACAGGCCCTGTCATTTGGGGTGAGCCGGGAACCAATGGACAACATGCTTTTTACCAATTGATTCATCAGGGTACGCAGTTAATACCTTGCGATTTTATCGCACCTGCTCAAACGCATAACCCGGTGAGTGACCATCATGCCAAGCTAATGTCAAACTTTTTTGCGCAGACAGAAGCTTTAATGAATGGTAAATCTCTTGAAGAGGTTAAAGAAGAGATGAAAAAAGAAGGAAAATCTCCTGAGACAATTGAAAAGATTGCACCACACAGGGTTTTTGAAGGGAATAGGCCTACCAATTCCATTTTGGTTAAGAAAATAAACCCTTCCACTCTAGGCGCTTTAATTGCCATGTACGAACATAAAATATTTGTTCAAGGTGTGATTTGGAATATTTTCAGTTTCGACCAATGGGGAGTTGAGTTAGGTAAAGTTCTTGCGAAATCAATACTTCCTGAATTGAAATCTGATGAAGAGGTAAGCTCGCATGACTCTTCTACCAATGGGTTGATCAATGCATTTAAAGATTTCAGAAAAGCATAAGCTGATTCAGTCAATATTCATTCAATTGACTGTTTAGAAGAAAAAAACCTGTACTGACTGTTGTTAATTTTTACAGGTTTTTTTTTAATCCATGGAAAGTGATTTATCACTTAATTAAACCCGGATTATGTAATAGGATTTCTCCGCCCTGACAATG
>TARA_R110002124_G_scaffold188441_2_pt1 | contig 33723 bp, 32 predicted proteins | sample TARA_R110002124 | Tara Oceans TARA_R110002124 (sample SAMEA4397445) | marine metagenome | biome: Polar Biome; feature: [SRF] surface water layer (ENVO:00010504); material: water (ENVO:00002006), including particulate matter (ENVO:01000060) such as... | depth 5 m
GGTTATTATGTGAGGTTTATCAAGATTTTACTTTGATAATAAGCCATTCTCAGCCCTTTATTATCATCCTTTCTCTCTCTCTAAAGCACTCTTTATAAGTATTTTAAATACTGAAAATATTTTCTGAAATTTCCACTTATAATTTAAATGATTTTTTATATTTGTCGCTTATTTAAATCTTTCTTAGATTAAATCTAAATAATGTTTAAATTTGTGTCCATGATAATCTTCCTCTAAAGTAATACTGATAGAAGGAAGGTTTTTGGGGATAGAATTAAGTGCCAGTTTGAAGGGAATTGATGTTGCATTTCAATTCTGTTGGGGGTATACAATAAAACTGAAAAGGACAGTTGGTATTCCATAACCTACTTGGCGATATGAAAATATAAAAATATTTGAGCATGGAACTAACTTGAATGGGTTACTTCCTATTGTTGTTTATAAACCAATACAAGCAAGGAAATGACAAAGCAGAAAAACAATACATCATGGCAGAAAACCAGGAAATTCTTCAATGATGTTCACCTGTGGGGAGGTTTGATAAGTGGTATCGTTTTACTAGTGGTTTGCCTTACTGGTACCATTTATGTTTACAACACTGAGATTAGAGAGTGGAATGCTTCACATCTTTATAAAGTAGACCACAGTGAAGGTATGTTAAAGCTTTCTCCTGATGAATTGCTTGATAAAAACAGGGATCTTATAAAAGGGGATATAACAGGAGTGAAAATTTCATCTGATGACGATAGAAGCTTCCAGGTTACAGCAAGGGAAAAAGGAGACAAAAGCCGTTTTGGAACCACTTATTTTGTAAATCCATATACAGGAGAATTGTTGGGAAATAGCAAGGAAGAAAATGCTGCAGCTACTTTTATGGGCTACATGTTTAGCCTGCACCGTTGGTTATTGCTTGACAAAATTGAAGCACCAATTTTTGAAGGATTGGAGAATAGAAAGTTAGGAAGCTATATCACAGGAGCCTGTACTATTCTTTTTACAATAGGTGTTTTGACAGGATTGGTAATATGGGTACCCCGTAAAGCAAAAAACTGGCGTCAAGGTTTGAAAATCAAATTCAATAGCAACTGGAAGCGCATAAACCATGACCTTCATAACTCACTTGCCTTTTATTCTGCGATTATACTTTTTCTAATGGGGGTTACCGGACCATTCTTTTCCTTTCCTTGGTACAGGGAAGCCTTGCAGAAATCTTTGGGAACCTATAAGGAGCGTAGTGTGAGAGCGCCAGGGCCTAGTGCTGGTGAGGGGAAAAAGGGAGCAGATAAAGACCAAGCTAAAATAGAAATGTTGCCACTTGAAGATTATTTGTACAGTGTTGACCAAACCTTGGATTATGTAGGTGAATACACTGTAAGCTTACCAAAGGACGGGGCTTCAAAGATTAATATTAGCAAGAAAAGAGCAGGCTTCTTTGCTCCTGCTGCATCGGATAAGCTGGTCCTTGATGTGGCAAGCGCCAAGGTGATTGAGGCTGATATTTTTAAAGAGAAACCATTTAATGAAAGGGTTTCTGGCTCAATTAAGGCCCTGCATTTAGGGGATGTGTATGGTTCTTTCTCGAAGTTACTCTATTTTATTTCTTGTTTGATTGCAACCAGTCTTCCTGTGACCGGAACCCTGATATGGATCAATAAGATGAAGAAACCAAAGAAAAAGAACAAGAGAAAAACAGCAACCGTTTGATGAATTTTACGAGAGGCTGGATATTAAGTATTTAACCACTCACTTGAAATAGTATCTTTAGCTTTAATTGGCTTAAATGAAGTGTTAAGTAGAAAAAAAGATTTCTAATAACGGTTAGTTAAGAATTGATAAATGCAGGCATATAGTAATGCCTGCATTTTTTTTGTTTTGGGTTATGCTTTTTGTCCCTTCTTCTAGAAAAAAAGATAGTAAGCAATTCCTACAAAAAGCAGAAAGGAAATCCTGCCCAGCCAATAATTGAGCTTGGTCCAGCGGATTAATTGATTGATTTTAAGATTCACCTCTTCGGAGTCGCTTTGGTCAATGAGTTGGGACAACTCTTTTACAGAGTAGCGCAGGGAAATGCTTTGTTTGTTAATGGACAATTTGTGTTTCTTTAAAAGCGCAGAAACTTTAAAATAAATCTTGAATCCAACAATTACATGAATTACAAATAGAACATATACAATGTATAGAAAAGTCATGTTTTTTAGCGAATAGGCCCTAGCAAAAAGCTTTTGTCAATGTTTGAATGTAAGAAATTTAATTTGAATTGAAAGGTAGCTCCGAAAATGAAAAAACTTAGTTGAAGCATTTTATTCACAATTAAGCTTTTATTTTATTCTGAGACGAAATGAACAAGAAGTGCGTCTTAAACTAAGAAAGAAACTCATATATTATGAAAAAGTACCACATTTTTCTCATTCTACCATTATTCTTCTTATGGATAAGCTGTGTAGAGGAGGAGGTCATCGAAGCCCAAAACCTTTATGGCAATTGGGAAAACTATTTTTATCTTGAAAATCAGGACTTGAACAAAGTAGATACCTATGTGTTTGATTTAGACGGAAAGTATTATAGAAGCATAACTTTCAAAGACCCTGAAACCAATCAAATTTTGGGTTATTCCATTTATTTGATGGGGAATTATGTTTTGGAAGGGAATGAGTTGGTATTGAATGAAGAAAGCAGGCTTTTTAACTTAGGGGAGGAGCTTTATGAAGATATTGAAGGTCTTTCAGAATTAGATGTTGTAGAAAATACAGCTGTAAGTTTAGCATTTAAAAGTAGCAGGCAAATTTTGGAAATCACCAAAACTTGTAGTCCTTTATTATCGAGTATTTGTATTCCTGTTACCAGCTATAATCGAAAAGAATATAATTTGATTACTCTGTTTTAATTTAAACCGGTAGATCCATTAAATGAGCTTTTCATTTCAAGTCCTCTAATTGTCTTTTATATTGTAATATTTCCATATAGAATTGGGTGGTTTTATTGTCTAATCCTTGTTCATGATACGTGAAAAGTATTATTTTCTTCGAAGTGGAATCCAGATTTCCTCTTCTGAAGAAGGGGAGTTGTTGCTATATTTTTCTCCCATCACCTGAAAGTGAGGCCTGTCATCCAATTGGAATTGGGATTCGGGAATCCAGGTTCCGTAGATGTATTCAAAGACGCTATGGTCTGTACTTGGTCCTTTATAATTAAACACTGCGAACAGCCCTCCTTTTAACAAAAACGGTGTTAGCTCTTGGTGTATTTCTTTGCCATTTTCTACCTCCATACATGCCCACTGGTCAAATTCCTTTGAAGGATCAAAGGCGGAATAAAAGTAGGAGGCTTCGTAAACTTGTAATGCGATGAACTCCTGTGGTTTGTTACTCGAGATTGTGTGTAGGATGTTCATAAACTTTTTCCAAAGCTCAGGAGTTTTATTGTTATTCACACTCATACGGCAACTTATGCCTAGCAGATGTTTGTCTTTGATATTTACTATTTTCGGTTGCATTGGTTGTGGTAGCCCTCCTAATTGGGATCTTTGATTGAAATAAGCTTTTTGAGTTGCTCACTGAGGTCCGAATACTCATCGATATCATTTAACCTTTCTAAAAGATGTACTTTAAGTTGAAGCATCTTGGCAATATTCATTGTTTCCGCAAATACTGATTCTGTACTCCATTGGATGTTTTCAAACAAGCGGGGATCGTTTTTATTTAGTCCTATCAGGTAGTAGCCTCCATCTTTGGCTGGTCCTAAGACCAAATCATTCTTGTCCAAACTGCTTAAAGCTTCCTCAATATGACTATTCTTAAGCTCCAGACAATCAGTTCCAATAATTAAAACCTGATCGTAATTTTCTTCGAAAGCTTTAGAAAAGGCATTGTACATTTTATCTCCCAGGTTATTTCCTTCCTGAGGAAAAAAATAATAATTGTTGCCAGGATATTCGGTTTTATTGATAGTCCCTTCATGAAATACCAAGGTATCTGCTGGTATTGTTGTCAACAATTGATGCGTGTAGTTTAACAAATAGGTATAAATATAAACGGCTTTATCATTGCCGATAGTAGCCGCAAGGCGAGTTTTTACTTTTCCTGGCGCAGGAAATTTTTGAAATACAATAATGGCCTGTTTCATAGATGCTTCAAAATTACAGGAAAATAGGAGAAGGCATAAAAAAGCCAAGGCATGTTTTCCGTTAATAACCAATAATAACTATCGGGTATTGCAGGTAGTGCCTTGGCTTCGTTTATTGCAAAGGAGGATTAAACTCCGGTATTCTATCCTTTAAAGGGAAATTACTCACCTCCTCCTTGCCTTCCTCCTCTTTTTTTACGCATTTGGGACCTTCCTTCTTTTTGTTCAGCTTCCCATTTTTCTTTCTGCTCAGGGGTAAGGATGGCTTCCAGTTTTTGCTGGTGTGCTTCCCTTGCCGCCTTCATTTCTTCTCTATTTTCTTTTTGAGATTCTTTTCGACTATTGGCTTGCTCAAGAAATAAAGCGTTGATTTGTTTTTCCTGCTCTTCAGTAAGGTCTAGTTTCTCATCCATCCTTTGGGTCATCCTTTCGGCCATTTTCTCTGGATTAATTTCTCTGTCGCCTTGTCTTTGTGCTTGTACGTGCACCACGGTAGCTACTACCAGTGCACAAATCATTATTACCTTTTTCATATTTGTTACCATTTTTGGTTTGTATAGCTGTTAGACCAGAAGTAACTGTACAGGTTTAATGTTCAGGTGTTAAGGAATGTTAAAAATATTAAACGCCTTAATTTTTATCTTCTACTAACTCTTCTCTGTCTTTGGGTTTCACGTAGGTAGGTCTGATAAGTAACCTTAATGAAGGATCGAAAGCCAGGTAGTTCCAAGACCAATCAAGGAAGATAAATATTCTGTTTTTTACACCAAGGATGGCCATTAGGTGAACAAATAACCAAATAAGCCAAGCAAGTACACCCTGAAGTTTCATAAAAGGTAGATCAACCACAGCAAGCTTTCTTCCTACAGTAGCCATACTGCCAAGGTCTTTGTACTTAAAGGCTTTTGATGGTTTGTCTTTTAGTTTGGCCAGAAAGTTTTTTGCCAAGTTATCCGCTTGCTGAATGGCTACTTGGGCTACCTGTGGGTGCCCTTTAGGGTAATCGGGCAGTTGTTGCAAACAAAGGTCCCCAAGGGCATATATGTTGCTCGCATCTTTCACAAGGTTGTATTCATCTACAAGTAAGCGGCCATTCTTGAACTTTTGAACGTCCAAAATACCTTCAATGCCATTGGGCTTTATTCCTGCCGCCCAAAGCAAGGTGTTCGTTTGAATACCTGATTCACCTTTGATAATAACATTTAGACCATCATAATCTTCTACCGCAGTTTGAAGCATGACTTTTACTTTAAGGCTTTCCAGGTACTCTTTAGCTTTCTGCCCTGAAGATGACGACATGCCTGCTAGAAGAGAAGGCCCTGCTTCTATCAAAACGACCTTCATGTTTTCAAAGTTAAGCTGTGGATAGTCCTTTGGGAAAACTTTGTTTCTTAGCTCAGCCATGGCACCTGCTAACTCAACCCCTGTTGGTCCACCGCCTACTATTACTACATTCATCAATGCTTTTCTCTTTTCAATATCAGCGATGTTGATGGCCCTTTCATAGTTTGAAATGATTTTGTTTCGTATAAACAAAGCTTCAGAAACAGACTTCATGGGAACGCTGTTGTCCATTATATTTTTCATTCCAAAGTAATTGGTGTCTGCTCCCATGGCCAGAATCAGGTAATCATAATCAATATAGCCAATGTCGGTATAAAGGCGATTTTTACTTTGATCGATTCTTTGTGCTTCCGCCATTCGGAAGGTTACATTTGGTGTATTGTGAAAAACCTTCCTTAGAGGAAAGGAGATGGCACTTGGTTCCAGACCTGCAGTGGCTACCTGATAGAATAGGGGTTGAAATTGGTGATAGTTGTTCTTGTCCAATAATATCACTTGGTAGTCCTTGTTTTTTAATTCCCTGGCCAATTTGAGGCCAGCAAATCCTGCACCTATGACTACAATTCTTGGAAGAGATAATTCGGGAAGGTTTGGAAGAGCTTGGTCCATTACTAAAAACTTTTAAATGAGGTTGTATTACCTAGAAATAAAACGTATATCGTGGGCCATAGTTCAACAATTACCCAAAACCTTAAAATTGGAATACTCATGCTTAGTTTTGTTGGTATGTTAGTCCTATCGAAAAATTTATTTATTTTTACAAACCGGAAAAATAAAAACTTATGGGAAGAGCATTTGAATTTAGAAAAGAAAGAAAATTCAAAAGATGGAATCAAATGTCCAAAGTGTTTACACGCTTGGGCAAGGAAATTGTTATGGCTGTAAAGGCTGGCGGACCTGACCCATCTAATAACACAAAATTAAAGACAGTTATACAGAATGCCAAGGGCGCATCAATGCCTAAGGACAGGATAGAAGCAGCTATCGCGAGGGCTAGTAATAAGGATGAAAAAGATTACGAAGAAGTTGTCTACGAGGGATATGGTCCCCATGGCATAGCTGTAATCGTTGAAACCTCAACTGACAATATCAACAGAACTGTAGCCAATGTGAGACATTATTTTTCCAAAGCTGGAGGCTCTTTGGGCACCACTGGTTCTGTAAGCTTTATGTTTGAACACAAAGCTGTATTCCGATTTTTAAAAGCTGATTATGATTTGGAAGAACTGGAATTGGAATTGATTGATTTTGGTTTGGAAGATATTGATGAGAATGAAGGTGAGATCTTTGTCTATACTGCCTTTGAGGATTTTGGTAACATGCAAAAAGCACTTGAAGACAAAGGAGTAGAGGTCATAAGTGCAGAAATGCAACGCTTTCCAATGTCTACTACCGAACTCACTAGTGAACAAGAAGCCGACATCAACAAAATGATAGAGCGGATAGAAGAGGACGATGATGTAAACCACGTTTACCACAACATGTCCTAAACCAGGTATTTTCAAATTTAATTCACATAATGGCATTCCCGAAAAGAAGAAATTTACAGGAACAAAAAAGACAGAAATTAGTAATTGTAGGCAGTAAAAATCCTGTGAAAATTAAGAGTTCTGAAAATGCTTTCTCTAATATATTTGATGATAGTTTTATTGTTCAGGGTCTGAATGTTGACTCTAAAGTTAGTGCTCAGCCCATGGGGGATGTAGAAACTTATACGGGGGCCTATAACCGGGCCTTTGCCTCCAAAAATGCTTTTCCAGAAGCGGATTTTTGGGTGGGTATAGAAGGAGGAGTTGATCATGTTGGTGAGCAAATGGTTGCTTTTGCATGGATGGTCATACTGAATAATGAGAATACTATAGGGAAAGCCAAGACCGCGTCTTTTTTTCTTCCAGAAGCCATAAATAAAATGGTAAGCGAAGGAATGGAACTGGGAGAAGCAGATGATAAATTGTTTAGGCAAAGAAACTCCAAAGAAAATGGAGGAGCTGTAGGCATCCTTACTAATGGGGTTATCAGTAGGGCAGATTATTATCAGCAGGCCTTGTCATTGGCCCTTATTCCCTTCCTTAAAAAGGAGTTCTATTAATAAACGCAATGACTCATAGATATTATCAATTGGATTTTATTATTAATAGTATCTATCTTTGATTTATAATTAAACCAAAAGTTTTATGCTACAAGAATTAGAATCAGATAATTTAGGACAAGTCATTAAAGACAATGAAAAGGTAGTGGTTCAATATGGTGCTACTTGGTGTGGCAACTGTAGAATTATGAAACCCAAAATGAAAAGGTTAAGTAAAGAATACGATGGGATTACCTTTTTATATGTGGATGCAGAGAAGCTACCGGAATCCAGAAAATTAGCCGAAGTGAACAACCTGCCGACTTTCGCGGTCTTTAATGGAGGAACACTCGTAAATCAAATACAGACAAATAAAGAAGACGCTTTAAAAACATTGATCAATGAGGTTGCCGATAATTAAGCATGTACTGGGTTTTATTGAAGAGAATGATGAGGACTGGGTGGTAGAAACCATTGAACTCCTGGAATCAATGACGGAGATAAGTACTTTGAAGGATGAGGAATTGGACGTTATGGGAGAATTGCTTTCAAACTTGTATGGCTCCCTGGAAGTTCAAAAAATGATCAAGGAGGAGGGGATGGATAAAAAGGAGGCCATGAATGCCTTTTTAAAAAGGGTAATGGGCTCCATTGATAAATAAATTTTTAATTGGATAAGTAGAGAAGTTGTTTATCACCCTAAATGAAATCTGCTACATCTAAATGTGGAGGTAGGTCCTTTGGATCTGCCTCTTTTTATTGCCTTTTTACCTGAAGTACATTAGGCAAGGTGATGGCATTGTTCAGAAAGTGATTTCATCAATGAATAGAAAGCGGCCTATTTTTTTGGTTTAAGGAGTAATTTGATTTAAAAAGCTTCTCAAAGCTTGTCTCCAATCCGGTGAAGCATCCCATTTTTCTCCTATGTACAATTCATTCCTTACTAAGAAACGGATGTAATATTTTACTACAATTCTTTCTGGGTTTTGGCTAGCTTCCAAGGGGACTCCCATACTCCTCATCAGATCAGCTTCTCGACCTTCTTGTTTCATGAGGATAAACTGGACTTTTTCGCTGATTAATTGTTGGTTCGATTTGGCAGTCGTTAGGAATTCGGTTTGATAAGGGTATTCTGCTTTGAAGATTTGTTCTAGACCTTCTCTTTGTGCCTTTTGCTCTGCCAATACTTGGTTTTCTTCCTTACCATAAATGTCCTGGCGGAAAGTGTTGAGATAGCTCTCATTCCCAGCGGCACCAGTCAGTAAAATCCCCAGTTTGAAAACATCAAGGTTTAAAGGAGCCGCTTGAATATAACCACTATTATTGGAGTTGCTCTCCAGTCCTGGTATGGCAGGGTATTCAGGAACATTTATTACTAAGAAATTCTCACTTCTTTTGTTTGCACCTATAGCTTGGATTTGTTCTTTGAGTTGATCCTTATTGTTAGCATTTGCGGACCAATTATTGCCAGGCGCGATAATGTTACCATTACCTGAGAAGGGAAATATATGACAAAACATACGACCATCTTCTTTTCTGATAAGTAAAACGATGTTTTTGATTTGCCTTGTTATAAAGTGATTGGCATATGCGTTTTTAATGGCATCAGATAAAATTACTTCTTCCAGTTCATAGTAGGCTACAGGATCTCCCCCAGCTGCCACAAATGCAGGGTGGATTTCTTCTGCCAGACCTTGCCAATTGACTGGAGGAGTTGCGGAAGTAGCAGCGGAAACCAAAATCACCGATTTACCATCTAAAAATTGACCGACAGGTGTTGGTTGGGCAAAGCCTGCTAGCGAAAAAAAACATATCAGCCCTGTCAAAGAAATATATTTTATAAACAAAGTCAAATCCACATCTGAAAGTTTAGTATTTTCACGAATATACACAAGCCATTGTAAAATCTTTCGTTATGAAAACGATTACCTACTTAATTTTATTACTTTTTTGTTATTTACCACTCTTGTCAAAGGCCCAAAAAATTGACAAGCAAACCTTGATGGAGGACATAAGGTACCTTTCATCAGATCAATTGGAAGGAAGAGCTACAAATACAGAGGGGAATAAATTGGCTGCTGCCCATATAATTGAACGATTTGAAGCACTTAAACTGACCAGTCAATACCCCATGTACACGCAAAGCTTCGCTTTAGAAGGAGATGATGAAAGTCTGGATGAGGGAAGTAACCTTATCGGTTTTATACCAGGCACGGAGTCGTCCAAAATAATTCTTTTAATGGCTCATTATGACCATTTGGGAAAAAAAGGGGACAAAATTTACAATGGGGCAGATGACAATGCCTCAGGAACCGCCGCCTTGTTGAATATGGCCGCTTATTTTATGGAGAACAGGCCTTTGCATTCTATACTCTTTGCTGTTACTGATGCTGAGGAAATGGGCCTAGTAGGTGCTAAAGCTTTACTGCAAGACTTCCCCTTTCCTTTAAAGCAGATTAAATTGGTAGTAAATATGGACATGATCAGCCGAAGTGAAAACAATACGCTGTATGCTGTGGGTACCAGGTTTTACCCACAATTTATACCTTATCTTGAAAAGGTGGGCAAGCGCTCGCCCATTCAGTTGGTTTTAGGGAATGATGGAGAGAAAGGGCAGCTTGACTGGACCAATGCTTCCGATCATGGCCCTTTCCATAAAAAAGGCATCCCCTTTATTTATTTTGGAGTGGATGATCACGAGGATTATCACCAACCTTCAGATTTATTTGAAAATATCCATCAACCTTTTTTTCTAGAAGCTTGTGAGCTCATTTTAAACAGCATCTTAGAAATTGATGCCAGCATAGAGTGAGGCTAAAATTTGTCTATAGGCTTCGATAAAAGTATACAGGCTAAGTGTTTACCATGTAAAGTCAAGGAGCATGCGTACTATGATTTAACCCGAAATATGAAATAGACATTCTATTACATAATCCGGGTTTAACCAAAAAAAGTAGACAACAGGCTTATTTCATGAGATAGGTAATACCAATATTTCCCACAAAGCTAGTTTTGTCCAGTCCTGGAATAAAATAATCTTCAGGATCATTTTCCAAGTACCACTTATAGTTTAAAGAGGTGAGGTATTTGAAATTGGCTGACAATAAAACATTATCAAATCTCCATTCTCCAATCAGTGCAGGTACTATGTCTACGTATTTTCTACGTAAGTCCTTAATTGATTCAAAACGTTTGTAATAGAAATCGTTATTGTGATTGATGTATTCAAACTCAAACCCGAGGCGATTGTATTTTTTTACCCAGGCCATGTCAATCGAAATGGTATTGCTACCTGGGCCATAACCAAAACCTAAAACCTGTCCTTTATGGGTATACCCATGTCTTACGTAAGGGTGGGTATACCAGCTATTTCTAGCGAGAATTTCTTCTCTAACCGTTTGACCTGTTTGTGTGATTTCCATGCCCATTTGCAGGAATTCGTCCTCCTTTTTTAGAGGGATTAAATTTGTAAATCCAAAAAGAAAAGCCCTGTTTTTGTCTGGGTTAATTAGGAAGTCATTCAAGCTTCGACTATTACCATTGCTGCCATACTCTCCATAAAACTCAAAATGACCATTTGTGTCTATCCACCTGAAATATCCTGAACTAAGCTGATTCCTTTTGTCTACATTGGGTTTGCTTATACTCTCAGGGCCTTTTTCGCCATTAAATACAGGTAGGTAATCAGCAAATTGACTCAGGTCTGTATGATACATTTGAGAAACACTGCTAAAGCCTAAAAATAAACCTGGGAGCCATTTAGGTTGGTAGGTAAGGGCAAGCCCTGATAGGTAACGCCAGTCCTCGTCAGGTCTTTTGACCACGTAAAGTGGGGTGTTTGTATAGATGTAATCGGAATTGACGGGATCTACTCCTGAAGACCTAAGTTGGCCTGCAATTATCTGTCCCTCAAAATTACCCAAAATTGTTTTAACAGGTTTTCGTGTATTTAAAGTAAGGTGTAGAAAGCCTGGTGCATTGTTACTCATGAGCAAAGAAGCCTTTCTTCCCGGTCCCCACCAAAGGTTTTCGTTAGAAATACCTATAGAATAGTCCTTATAGTTGTAACGAATACTGGATTGTCCTAAAGACAGTTTGGTGACCGGACCCTGATCAAATCTTTCAGGAATATCGGAGGTATTGATCCATTCAAAATACTGTAACCATGTGCTTCCCCAATGTTCAAGGGGGAAACCTGTGAAATCTTGGTTTTCAGCATGCAAAACTTCCGGTTGGAATTGAATGGTTAGTGGCCCATGTTCAAAATAAAAACCCACACTAGCATTGAATTGGGTTCCTTTGTTTGGAATCATCTGACCGTCATTAATGCCAAAAGGGAGCTTACTATTGTACCTGCTTTTGAGCATGGCTGGTAAGGTCACGAATTTGGACTTTTTAATATCCGCTGAATTTAAATCTGGAGCTACCTTATTCTCTTCCAAAGCGAATGGGTTGCTTTTATTAAATGCTTCGGTAGGATAGAGGGGACGAATCATAAAGCTGCTTTCCGCTGACAGGTTGCCTAGTAGCTGCTGCCTTCGCATATAATCATCATAGATCGGATAATTCAATCCTATGCTTTGCGACAGAACCTTTGTTTGGGAAGTCAAACAAATAAAACATGCCCAAAAGGTAATTTGTAAATAAAAAAGGTGCTTTTTGCTCATGCCGGATTCAATTTATTGTCAAGGTGCTAACCTGGATGCTAGATACAGACCAACTTTCATCACAAATCGGTTCAGGCGTATTTTCTTGTTTAAGGTCGTCTCCCAAGGTGATGGAGAGTTGATTGCTCTTATGGCTGATTATTTTAGTGATTCTGTAGAGACTTGTCCAGCCATTAGAATTTTTATACTGGCACCTTCCCGGCAAATCAGTTCTTAAAGCTTCGGTTTTTGGTTCGTTAAATCTAGGGTAATTGGCTGGGTAAGACTGGTAGAGACAGTAGGTGGATTCGCAAGGAGAATTCGAAAATGTTGTATGGAGAACTGATTGCCCATCCAATTCCAGATACCAGTAATCCGGTCCGCCCACGTTCTCAGGATTCCCATCCCAACTGTCATGAAGAAGAAGATCTATGGTGACCTTGATAGTGTTGTGCTTAGGCAAAGAGGCCAGGTTCAATAAAACTTCCTCATCATTGTAATAGCCTAAGACGGTGTCTCCATTGAAAACAAATAGTCTACCGTTTTCTATTGAATTAAGATCTGCTGTGGAGAAATCGTTATTATAGATTACGATTTCTTCTTCGAGCACATTTTCACAAGAAAAGCTAGACAACACAAGAAAAAACAGAAAGATTGATTTCAGTGAGATATGGTTCATTAACTACAGGGTACAAGCACCATCAATATAAATGACAAATAAACAAAATATTATCCAAATTAAGATCAGTTTAACATGAATTTGGCATTTGCCTCAATCCAATATATATTGTCGCTTTACTCTTGGCCCTATTCCAGTTAGCAGCTCATAAGGAATAGTGCCAATATTAGCAGCAAGTTCGATAATCGATGGTTTGTTACCGAAAAGTATGGCCACATCGCCTTCCGTAACCTGGAGGCCAGTAACGTCTACCATGCACATGTCCATGCAAACATTGCCAATAATTGGCGCCATTTGTCCTTTAATTAAAACTTTTGCCTTGCCATTGCTAAATCGCCTGTCGTATCCGTCCGCATAACCTATGGCCAGGGTAGCTACTTCTCCTTCATTCGCCATTTCTCCTTTTCTTCCATAGCCAATTGTCTCTCCTTTTTTAAGCTTTTTTACCTGAGACACCACCGTTTTAAGCGTCATAGCCGGCTGTAATTTGTCTTGTTCTAGTTGATTGACTTCAATGCCATAGAGCCCAATTCCTAAGCGGACCATATCGAAGGAATATTTAGGATAACGGATAATTCCTGCGGAGTTCAGGCAATGTCGAATGGGTTGACAACCCGTCTCTTGGATTATTTTACTGCTAGATCGCTCAAATGAAGCCAGCTGCTGTAAGCTAAAACTTTCGTGTACGGCTTCATCAGCACCAGCCAAATGAGTGAAGATTCCTGAAATTTTTAAATTTTCAGCCTGTTGAAGAATTTTGATGGCCTCATCAAGATCATTTTCAGACATGCCGAGTCTACGCATGCCGGTATCCAATTCCAAGTGAACCGATAACATGCCCGTAATGTCCTTTAGTCCATCTGCCAAGGATTTCAATTGATCAAGGTTGTAAACCACCGGTTCAAGGGCCTTATCCAATAGTAAGTCCAAGTGATAACTCCCTGGGTTCATTACCATAATAGGTAAGGTGATTCCATTGTTTCTAAGGAATACCCCCTCATCGGTATAGGCCACCGATAAATAATCGGCTCCAATTTCCTGTAGGTAATTTCCGATTTCTGCAGCTCCACCACCGTAAGCGAAAGCTTTGACCATGACCATCATTTTGGTGCCAGGTTTAAGTTTTTGGCGATAGTGGATAAAGTTATGTCTAAGGGCGTTTAAATTGATTTCTAAAATGGTTTCATGAGCTAGTGCTTCTAACTTTTGAACAATATTTTCAAATTGAAATGCTCTAGCCCCCTTTATAAGGATGAGGTCATTGGAAAGCGATAATGTGTCTAGGGATTTTAAAAGTACTTCTGTGGAATCATAAAATATACTTTCAGGAGTAAATAAGGATTGAAAGCCAAGATATCCTTTTCCTACACCAATAAATAGATCAATTTCATAGTGCTCTAGAAGCCAAGCGATTTTTTGAAAAACAGCCTTTTCATTTCCTACTTGTTGCATTTCCGACAAAATCAGGATCTTTCGCCCAGTAGTAGTGATTTGCTGGCTCATGAATTCAAGTGCTATTTCCAATCCGGCTAAATCATTGTTGTAGCTGTCATCAATCAACTTAGAGCCATTTATCCCTGACTTTAGAGTTAGCCTCATGTCTACAGCTAAAAGCAGCCCGAGGCCTTGTTGTATTACATCCGGCTTCATTCCCAAGCTAAGGGCAGCTGTGATGACATGTCTGACATTTTCAAGTGAAGCCTGGTCTTTGAAAGGTGTGATGAAAGTATGCGTTTGAAAATCATTTCCTATCAGGAAAATTTTGGATCCGTTGTTATGAGGTTTAATAGATAAAACATAATCTCCCCCGGGCTCATCGGACCAACTGGCCAATACGGATGGATCAAAGTTTTTCTCCAAATATTGACTTAGAAGACTTTGATTTTTTCTATAGATCAAGTATTTGACATTTTTAAAGAGCAAGCATTTTTCCTTTATCTTGGCTGTTGAATCAAGGAAATATTCATCATGTGCACTTCCAATATTGGTGAATATTCCCAATTGAGGCTGAATGATTTGCGCCAAGGCATTCATTTCATTTGGGGCAGAAATTCCAGCCTCTAGTACGGCAACCTGATGTTGTTGGCTAATTCCTAAGGAAGAAAGAGCAACACCAATCTGGCTATTGTAGCTTTTGGGGCTTTTCCATACGTGGTATTTGGAAGATAATACCTGAGCAAGCCATTCCTTAACGATGGTTTTACCATTACTCCCAGTTATTCCGATTACCGGGCCAGCAAAATTTTCTCTATTCAGTTGGGCCAATTTTTGAAGTTCTCTCAAGGGGGAAGGGGACAATAAAATATTTGCCTGCTCAAGGCTTTTCAAAATAGGATCAGGACAATCTTCCGGTAGGATAAAATTCCTAACCCCTTTGGAATAGGCATCCTCTGCAAATTCCCAACCAGAATACCTGGAGCCATTCAAGGCTACGAAAAGCATTTTGCTGCCGGATTGAATTTTTCTTGAGTCAATGACAACATCCAATAGGATAATGTCATCCGAACCTTTGGTCAATTTAGAAGCGAACTGGAGAAAGTTGATGGCTTGCATCATTGGTAAGACTAGGTTAAGCTTTTGGTGTTTAAGCAAATTTAAAACTAATATCCATAGCTATTATTCCTAAGTATAAATTATAGTAAAATTACTTTATCGGTATTGAAAAGTAGAATAATTCTTTCTGAAAGCAGTTGTAAAAGATTAAAAATTTGTGTAACATTGATTTACAAACACTTATTAATCCTAATACGGAAAATTATAATTAATAAAACCATGAGATTGCAAATGAATATTCGGGCCCTTTTAAATATACCTTTTATCCTTGGGTTTTTGTTTTTCGGTTTAGTATCTCATAATACTTTTTCTCAGGATAATTACGGTAACGTTTACAATGTTGTTCAGCAAAATACGCAATTGGCTAAAACTGATATCAATACAGATGAAAATTCTGCACAGAAAAAAAATAGATTTATCGGTTATTCAAATGTTGCGAATAAGAAGCATAAGAAGGTTAAAGAAGAAGTTTTGCTTCGTGAGAAGGAGACCACTATGCCCCAAAAGGCACCTGTATCTGAAGATGTATCCACGCTTTCTTTAAATATTTTTTTGTATGTTTTGGATAGTTTTAAGGAAGAATAGTTTAAATTTTCTCTTTAACCCGAAATAGGCAATAGCCATTCTATTACGTGCTGAAATCGCTTTAAAATCAGCCACTTCGTTGCTGTTTTCAATTTCACCATAGCGGTGCTATGCTAAAATCGCCAAACAGCCGATTTTCTTGCGATTGCAACACTACTTACGAATCCTGGTACATAATTCGGGTTAAAATTAATGTCTTAAGATTTATTTTTTTTGTTTGTATGCTGGGATTTCGTTATTTTACTTAAAACGATAAGCCCGATGAAAAAAACATGCATTTTATACCTCTTAATCCTGTTGGTCAATTTTTCATTTGTCGCCACATTAAAAGCACAAGAGATAGGTTTACAGCTTTATAGCCTAAGAGAACAAATGAAGCTTGATGTTGAAAAATACCATGAGATTATTCAACAATGGGGCGTGCGCTATATTGAAGGTGGAACTACTTATGGTTTGAGTGATAAGAAATACAAGGCATTGTTGGCCAAGTATGAACTTCAAATGATAAGTGTAGGTGGTTCCTATGAGGAGATAGGCACCGACCCCGAGGCAGTAATTGAAAAAGCAAAAAGCTTTGGTTCTAAGTATATTGTAACTTTTTGGATACCCCATACAGGAGAATTTACAGAGCAAAATGCCAAAGAAGCAGTTGAGGTATTTAACAGGTTTGGTAAATTGGCCAAAGCAGCAGGGATTACCTTTTGTTATCACCCTCATGGTTATGAATTCAAGCCTTATGGCAACGGCACATTGTTTGATTATATGTTGGAAAATGCAACTGATTTTAAATTCGAAATGGATGTTTTTTGGGTAAAAATGGGTAGAGCTGATCCATTGGCCATATTGAAAGCGCATCCCGAAAAATTCCCGCTATTGCACTTGAAAGACCGAAAAATTGGTACTAAAGGTACAACGGATGGTACAGGAGACGATGCTTCAAATGTGGTGCTTGGTACAGGAGATGTTGGCATAAAGGAAATTATTGAGCAGGCGAAAAAAGGAGGGACAGCTTATCTAATCATTGAAGACGAATCGGCCAAGTCGGTGGCTCAAATTCCTCAATCTATTTATTATATTAATCAGACATTAAATAATTAATGTTAATTGAATAAAGTTGACTATCTATGTTGTTAAAATTTAAGGTTTTGTTTCTCTTTTTAGGTTTGAGTTTTGTGGAAACAGACCCAATGATTACCATCGATTTTGAAGACTTCAAGAACAAAATTGAAACCCCTTCCGAAGATCTGAGAATTTATAACTTTTGGGCCACTTGGTGTTTGCCATGCATACATGAAATGCCCTATTTTGAATCTACAGTTAATAATTCTGAAGGAACTAGCTTGGTATTTGTCTCACTTGATGATGATCGGAGGCGGGATAGGGTGCAGGCATTTTTAGAAAAAAATGAGATAAAGACAACCGTATGGTTGCTCAGTGAAAAAGAACAAAAGGATTGGAAACGCAAGCTGAAAAAGGATTGGTCAGGAGCCATTCCGGCTACCTTGTTTGTATCTGCAAACGGCGATAGGCATTTTCATACCGGCCAATTGAGTCAGGAAGAACTAGAGCGCCTAATAGAAAAGTATCAATAAGAAATAATTGATTCGGTCATTAAGGTTTCATTTTACACAAGTGATTCCTTAATTACTTTACCTCAGAAACTAAAAAAAGTCTCCCTGTCTTTATTAAGGAGACTTTTATCTCGGATTCCGAGACGGGACGTAAATTACAGCCTTTGACTTTATTAAAGGGTTCCTGCAAACGGTTGTAAATTAGGCTGTTTGAGGACTTTTCTGTGTGTTCAAGGATAAACCCTTCTAGCTAAAGGCTCTTATCAATTGAAATACAAGAACTTGGATTTTCCTTCTGCGTTCTCCACCTTGAGGTAAATTTTACTTAATTTTAAGTACTTTAGGTGGTAGTCTTTTGAAAAACCTCCCATTTCTGTAATCTCATCCTTTAGGAGAACCTTATGGTTGTCGCTGTAAATGGTCACTGTAGTGTTGGGTTCTGTTATACCTAGAACTCTTAGGTTAAAGGAGTTTTCATCAATTGCTTTTGCATAGGCCATTACTTTCTTTTCTACTTTTCGATAACTTGCAATATCGAAGTTTCGTGATTCATCCTTGGTTTCTAGCATTACTTTGTAATGGCCTTCAGGTACTTGGCTTAAATTAAAAGGGATACGCTGTGGGCCACTTACTTTAAAAAAGGTTCTGTTAATGATGTTTCCATTCGGATCATAAATGCTAATCCTTACTTGGCCTATGGCCTCGGCTAAATTAATAGTAAACCTTTGTTCTTGGATTTCAACAGAGGAAACCTCCATTAATCCTTTATCAATTGCGAAGCTTGAGTAAGATAAACCGAATACGAGCATTAGTGTTGTTATTGTTTTCATGACTTGGTACAGTTTAAAGTTGATTTCTTTTTCAACACTTGATACCAAGCGCGTACCAACTCAATGTTAGTCGGCCAAAAGGATTGAGGGATAAATTTTTTTACCTGTGGATGCAACACTTTTTAAAGCCCTTTCTAAAGTAAAAGTGTTTCAAATTCGGACAAGCGTACAGTGATTTGCTATTATATCGGTCGGAATTTTTAAAAATTGAGGGGGAAGTCGAAAAAAATATTCATCCAGATATTATTTAAAAAAATATATATAAGTAGCTGTAATCCTGATGAATAAATCTTGTTTGATGTTCGATAGTGGACAGTTGATGTCTAGAAAGCGGTCATTTTCTAGTGAAGATTAAGCTTTGCGTACAATTGATTTTTTTTATATTCCCGCTTATAGCAATGCAGAGAAAATAATTATAAAGGTTAAAATCGAGCAGTTTTGTTTTTCCTCCTTCTAAATGCACCTTTCCTTCTTTTGTTGTTGGAGTAAAAATTATAAATAAAGTTAACGGAAATTAGGGCTACAGATATCGGGACAAAAAACGAAGGTATCATAATTTTGATACCCAAGAGTATAAATAGAGAAGCGATAATACCAATTTTAAAGGAGGTGTGGCTTTCAGGATAAATGCCGCTAATTAATACCAAGCTGCTGATTTCAACGACGATCAAGACAAAGATCATGTAGGTGAATGCGGTAGAGGCAGTAACTCCGGTGCTAATGAAATACCAAGCGAGAAGACCAATAACTATAACGAGGCTTAAACTATGTAGACTAAAATTGATTTTTTCTTTCATATTAGGGAATTATTACGAGTATGAATATAAGATTATTTCCCTTGAAACCAAAAGATAAGAGGTCAAAATTATGGTCTTGTGTTTTTCAGATTTATTGATTCGTTTTTTAGTGATTTGTCAAAATAATCGTTTGTTCCGTTTTGTGTGCCCTGGTTTGATCTTGGTATGGATGGGCCTAGGAAAGTCTTTTTAGTAATGTATTGCCTTCGCTAAAGCTTACCAAGCCACTTTAATAAGGTATTGTAAGGTTTAGACCAAGTACGTTGAAACCTAAGCGGACCATTTAATTCGCGTTCAAAGAAAGGCAGGTGATGGGCATTTAAATATGCTATTCGTTCTCTCTTCTTTTGGTTGGTGCCTGTTTTCTTTCTTTTGCTCTGTGGGGTTAGCCTATAAAAGAAACCAATAAATGGAAGTTGAATGACTTCGCCTCCATCTTTTAACATTTTGATCCAAAATTCCCAATCCTCACGCCCCATGGTCATGTCTTCAGAAAACCCTCCAATGGCTAAAAAATCTGATTTTCTAAAAAGTGCGGACACAAAAATCATGTTGTCTCTAGCTAGTTTGTTGCGGCTAAATGACTTTAGTTTCCATGGCTTTTGTAAGGTTGAGTTGAATTTTACAGCTTGGCAATAGACTACTTTTACCTCTGCTTGCTGTTCCAATGTTTCCACAGCCTTTTCCAAGTATTCTGGAGAGATAAGGTCATCACCATCCAAGGGTAAAATGTAATTGCCTAAAGCAGCCTTGATCCCTGTGTTTCGGGCTTTGGCCACTCCTGAGTTGGGCTGGTCCAATACAGAAATTTCTTTGTGTTTTTCGCTTAGCTTTTGGGCAATTTGCAAAGAGTTATCACTGGATCCATCATTAACAATTATTATCTGTATTGGTCTATAGGTGGAGGACAATACGGATTGTACGGTTTCTTCAAGATAAGCTCCCTGATTGTAACAAGGGATGACAATGGATACCAATGCCTTTTTCATCAGTTAAAGAATTTTTGGAAGGTACTATCAATTGGTGATTTCAGTGCCAAGGTATTGGGACCAAATTTCCGAGTGGAATATTGGTTCTCTTTTAATAGCTGTAAGCAGGCCTCGTAGTCCTTTTCGTTTAATCCCACATTTTCAAAGATAATCGCTTTAGGTTTTGTTTGTGCGATGTCAAAAATGCGAATAACCTCCAGGTCATAACCTTCCGCATCGATTTGCAATAGGTCTATTTGTTTTAGCTTGTACTTATTTATAAGACTTTTAGGAGAAATGACCTGCACATTTTCATGTGCCACCCATTTGCTTTTATCTTTTGGGATTTCAATACCAAATTTCCTGCAATTGGAGGCCACTATTCCATCTTCAAAGGCTTTTAGCACTTTGTCTTTGGAAAATGATGTAAGGCCGGTAGCCCAGCGCATGTTAGAAAAACCAATTTTATAGATTTCCTGAACACCATCTTCTTCTCCGATGGCTGCGCAGATTGTCTTTATGCCCTTATTTTTGGCGTAAATTTTCTTAAGGAATTGATGGTAAACACCTGGAAGAGGTTCGAGCAATACCCCTGACCAATTGTCTCTTTTTATAAACTTATGTATAGGATCATGGGTTATGCCATCATTGGCACCTATCTGTATTACAGTGAAACCATCTTTTTTTGTACCTGAATATAGACTTAAAAATTCACTTAGGCTTCCTTCTTTAGGCTTGTATAGATACTTGTAAAACCCAATAAAAGCAGGATTGTTAGACGCACTTAAATTGAAGCGAAATGCTTTCCAATTTCCCTGCAATTTCCGTTTTAAGGAAATTAATGATAGTTTTTTGTGCATCAATCAAAGTTATTAATTTTTGGGTGCTTTGCAAATAGAGCGTATTTTATTAGTTGATCAGTACCTGGTAATTCATTTTTAGCAGGTACTGATCAATGTTTCAAGTATAATTTATAGTAAGCCTCTAAATTGACTGAGAAAGCGGATGTCATTTTCTGTAAATAACCTTAGGTCATTGATTTGATATTTAAGCATGGCAATTCTTTCTATGCCCATACCAAAAGCAAATCCGGTGTATTTTTCAGGGTCAATTCCACAATTTTTAAGCACATTGGGGTCCACCATACCCGAACCTCCAATTTCTACCCAACCACTGCCTTTGCAAATATTGCAACCTTTTCCATTGCAAAGTTGACAGGAGATGTCAATTTCTGCACTTGGTTCGGTGAAAGGAAAGAAGGAAGGTCTGAAACGCACTTGTGTGTTTTTTCCAAACATCTCTTTTGCAAAGTGGAAAAGTGTCTGCTTCAAATCGGCAAAGCTAACATTTTCATCTACATAGAGACCTTCTACTTGATGAAAAATACAATGGGCCCTGGCAGATATAGCTTCGTTTCTAAATACCCTTCCTGGAGAAAGTGTACGAATTGGAGGTGCTTCATTTTCCATTACGCGTACCTGAACAGAGGAGGTATGTGTCCTTAAAGCAATATCAGGGTTTTTCTCTATGAAAAAGGTATCCTGCATTTCACGTGCTGGATGATTTTCAGGGAAATTCAATGCTGTAAAGTTGTGCCAATCGTCCTCAATTTCAGGTCCTTCAGAAAGGTTGAAGCCAATTCGCTCAAAGATGGTGACTATGCGTTGTCGCACAACTGTGAGCGGGTGGATTCCACCAACAGGCCAAACAGTAGGAGGCAATGTAAGGTCTTGATCAAGACTTGCTCTTTTTTGGCTGCCGCTTTCAGATTGAGCTATCAGTGCTTTAAATTTTTCTTCAGCAAGTTGTTTTACTTCATTGACTTCCTGTCCAAATGCTTTTTTCTGTTCATTTGGAATGTTTCTCATTTCAGCAAAAAGGGCACCTATAACGCTCTTTTTACTTATAAACCGCATCCTATAAGCTTCTAGTTCTTCTGCATTTGTAGCTGTAGCTGATGCTATTTCGGCTTTAATCTGGTTTATTTTTTCACTTTGCATGTGGGGATCGATCTTTGTAAGAACACAAATCTAAAATAATTTTTTGAGGCCACCTATCTTTTAAAAGAGTAAAGATTATTTGATTTTGCGTGGACTGTACAATGCCGATTTGTTACTACCCTTTTAAAACCTTTATTGCTATTATATATAATAAAATTCTTTTTACAGTATATTTTGGGAGAGGTTATTATTTGATGTAGCTTCTTTAAGCTCTCTTATTTTTTTTCCAATGGTTGTCTACTAGTAGGCTGCAAAACCTCATTCCTCTGTATTTTATGTCTGAAAGTCATAAACATTTTTTTTGGCTAAATTATTAGTTTATTTGTGTTTGTTATCAGGAGGTTTAACAGTATAAGAGCCATTTTACACTAGAAGAAAATTAATTACACAATGAAACATCTATTATTATTAGCATTAACAGTCTTTCTGTTTGTGCGTACTAGCGATGCTCAGACAAATACAAAAAACACCATTTATTTAGGTTATTCTTTTATTGAAGCTGATAAATTTACAGGTGGGAATTTGTCTGCAAGTGGCTATGAAATTGGTTATTCCCGGTACATCAATGATCGATTTTATGGAGATATATCCTTTGGAAAATTTAATTTCGAAGGTAAAGGTAATGTCTTTTTTTTGGAGCCTGAAGAAATGGATTACTTTAATATGTCTACCTTTTCCTTGGGCTTGGGCTATGACTTCCACCAGTCCGAGAGCGTTATCCTATCAGGTGAATTGGCCTATTTGAGACATACGACCCACGAACTTTTAAGTGAATTAACCAGCCAGGGTGTGACTATTAGAGAAACTTATAATCAAGTGACACATGCACCAAGGCTGCAGCTTAAAGCCAGGGTTTTCTTGACTGATAATTTCCAGTTTGTTCCAGCGGTTGCCTTTGGAATTAGGTTCAGAAGTCAATATACAAGCTATTGGTTACGGACAGGACTGGCCTATTCTTTTTGATAAAAGAATTAGTATACAATGATTACAAAGGAGCCTCGGCCAGTACTGGGGCTCTTTTGGTTTTTTCTGGAAGATAGTTTTGTACGAGGGATTGCCTTATAATTCTAATGGGCCTCAGTCCTTTTAGTTTTTCGTTGATTTTGCATGAGGCAAAATTTTTCTTCTATTCTTCCTCCTCTTTTTTGGGGATTTTGGGTTGCATTAGGCCTGAACTACCCATTAAACCTGAGAAGGTAGCCTTCCACATATAGTTGAAGACAAACTTATGGGGTACTCTTTCTACATAAATAGTAGAAGGTACTAGTCTATTGAAAAGTGGGCGGGGATTGTTTTTACGTAATGCCAAGGCATTTATCACGAAGGTTAAAATTCCTTTTCTTCCTCTCGCTCCCTGTAAGGTCCTTTCGTCAAGAAGTTGAACTTTTAAGTTGTTGTATTTTAAAACCATCTCACCAATGGCGTGGTTCTTATCCGCAACGAAGTGCCAATTCCCTTCTTTAATCGACCCTCTTTTTACGGTCACAAATGCATTTGTTGCCAAAATTGAGTTAATGGCAGAAAGTTCGAAAGGTCCAACACTTGCATCTACGCCTATTGGGTAAGGGTCTATAAAACTCATGGTTAGTGAAGCCTTCAGGGCTGCTGATTGGTTTAACCTAAAAGTGGCTTCAACTTTAGGGTTACCCCTATTTTCCCCAAATTCCCCTAACCTAAATGGGTACATTTTCGCATTGAACTGATCAAAAGTGATTCTACCCGGCACCATACCTTTTATAGGAAATTCCCTGTACCTCAACAAGCCGTCTTCAATAATCAGGGTGTCCATCTCGATCACCTGTGAAGACAACTCCATCAGTTGTTGAGGCATCAATTTGATTACCGTGGTGTCTTCTTCTATCCGTTTGTCTCTAAAGACCTCCAATTTTGGCCTTTCAAGCCTCATTGTGACAGCCTCTAGCTTTTCTTCAGCGATGAATTTTTTCAGGTCAAGCCCTTCAATAACTATTCTGGGAACGTGCAACTCCATGGCATCCGTTTGTTTTCCTTTTATCCTGGCATAGGAAAACCTCCCTACTCTAGGTAAAAAGTGGACATTGTCTAACACGAGTTTGTCAGTGGACACCATTAATTTACCAATTCTTACCTGGTTTAGGCTGTCCGGCAGATTTAAAACATAATCTTTAAATTCAAATCGAAAATCTTCATTAAAAAAGAAATCAGAACTAAAAGTCTGTTTTTGAGTAAAGTCAAAATTGAGCTCACTTAGTATTAAGCGGAGATTGTTGAACGCCCTTTGCTTTGTGGTGTCAGTCTTGTCTTTTAATGCAAAACTTCCTCCTTTGAGTTTAAAGTTTCTGATCAATATACTTTCCAGTATTTTTCTGGTTATTTCTTTTTCTTCTTTGGGGGGCAATATTATGGCAGGCTCCTCCTTGTTGAGGTACAGGCTGACTTCAGGATCTGTGAGCTGTAACAGAGAAATATCCAAAATTCCGGTCTTTTGAAAACTAGTAAGGGAACGGGTATTTATCGTGACCTTGGGAATATGGGCGTTAATTATAGGGCCTTTCAGGTTTTCAGGTAATTCCTTAGGTACCACGTTGACATTCTCAATTAATATTTCCTCTTCTCTTGAGTCCAGCTCAATTTTAGAAAAGGTAACGGTATGAATACTGTCTTTTAAAGCCAGTGAAAAATCATCTACCTCCAAGGCCATGGTAGAGAAAAAACTCGCTATGTCTCCTTGAGACAACATAGTGGAATCTAGAAGGAAATCAGCTATTGCAATGTTTATTCCAGTATTAATAAGTTCGAGATCATTTCCTTCCTGGTAGTTGGCCACGTTGAAAGAGCCATTGGTAGCCAATATGGAGTCAATCTTTATTACATCAATTGTTTTTGGCAGGTTTCTGCTTTTCTTTTTGACAGAACCAGGTTCCACTTTACCCTTACTGAAATTTCGGTTTATTGATAAATTGACCTCAGCATCGGAAAACCTTAGCTTCGTAAGTGCAAGGGTATTGTCAAATAGAAAAGCTTCAAGATCAACACCACTAAAGCTCAGGTCGGGAAAACTGGCCTCAATACTGACCTTTGCTTTCAAGTCCTTATTCGGCATTAGTTTTACATTGAAAGTGTTGATTTCTTCTTTGGCAGAGTTGAAACCTATTCTTCCTGCAACTATACTGTATTTGCCATTGGCTATATTAAACAGGTAATTGTTTAGGTTAACATCCACTTCGTCTGAAAAAAAAGTGCGGTTGGCTGAGGGATCTATATTTTCATCCAGGTAAAAGTTCCTGATTTTAATGGAAATGTCATTTTCGGCAAAGGACCTAAAGCGCTCGTTGGCGAAATTTTCATAGTTGAAAGTACCATTGTCAGTGCTTAGAGAATCTACACTGATTACTTTGAAATAATTGGTTACTAGTTCGAGTATGTCCCCTCGCTCTAATTTTTCTTGTTTTCGTTTGTCCTTTGAAATGTATTTGGTCCAATGAATTATTGGACTTGGTATGTCAATGTGATTGATATATAGCTTTTCCTGGAAATAGGCTTGATTAATGTCTACTCCTGTGGCAGAAAATTCGGGGATTTCAATATCCAAAACGGTGGTCCTGCCATATTTATCCAATAAAGGAAGTACTGCCTCTGGAGAGAATGGTTTTAATTTAAACCCATCTACATGCAATAAATTCTTTTTGGTATCAATAAGGATTTTATCGGCAACAAACAGGTGTAAGTTATCCGATAACTTAAGTGCATAATCGTCGATTTCAAGCCTAAGGTTGTCCGCAAGAAAAATTCTCGCTGAGGTGTCTGACATGTGCTTATCGTCCAACTGAAAATTTTCTAAAAGAAAATTTATCTTACCAAATGCTAAGCTGTCTTGTCTGATCCTAAGGTGATTGTCTAAAACCAGGCTTCCACTCTCTACTTCAAGTTTTTGTACATATACGGCTTTGAAGAAACCTTTGGTAAGCTCCTGCAAATCGGTCATTTGTGTTGGTTTGTCTGATTCAGAAGAGTTCCCCAAAATATCCTTGATCACTACATCGGGAGAATTGATCAATAATTCACCAATATCAATGATGTTTTCATTGTATACTTTTCTCAAATTGGCATTTGCGAATTCCAATAAGGGTACTTTTATTTCAAACAATGAGGCATTTGAAAGACTGTCTTCATTTACCTCAGGTTTGAGTTCTATTTCATTGATTTTTACCCTATCATCAAAGGTAGAAAGGTATATTTTGTGTCCTGATACCCAATGTATTTCATCTGCCAAAGCAATTCTTGCTCTGTCAATTTTTAAAGTGGCATTTTTGGCATATAAAAAATTGTCTTTTTTCAACTCCTCGTCTGGCCCAAGATAAACATCTTCCATAGAGAATTGGATGTCATCAGCTTCTATCCTGTTTTTATTTGGGTTTAAAACTCCCCTCTGTAAAAACTGTCCATTTCCTATGGTAAGGGATTTGATGGTAATTGATTCCAGTAAATCCTTAACCAAGCCATACAAGTCAGTGTCTCTAACTTCCTCGTCCATGGCATTTCTATCCGTGTAAAGGGTGAAGTGAGGGGCGTCAAGGGCTAAATCACCTATAGCTACTTTCGATGTCTGAAACATTTCCATGATGTCTGCGTCAGCAAGGGCAAGCTTTTCAAGGAGAATTTCATAATATACATCGCCAGTTTTTTTCAGGTTTGGAGAGACTTTTACCTTATTGGCTAGAATTTGTTTTTCCAAAGAGGAAACAGCCACGGTTTTGGCGGTGACTTTGTGAATACTATCTGCTAGTAAAACCTCAAAATCATCAAAGTCCAGACGAAAACCTTCAATTCCAAAAGGGATGTCTGCTTTATCATCTCCTTTTAAGTGAATGTTTTTGAGATACAAATTGGTGTTGGCAGCCGAAATGGATTTTTGACTGATAAAATTTTCGATCAAGAGGTTGGCTTGATCGATGTAAAAATCATCGATTATAATTTCTTTTAAAGAACCATTCAGTGATTTTTTTATTTCAATTTCAAGCTGTTTTAAAGGGCTGTTTTTTTCATTTTCAACAAGCCCAATACGTTGTTTTGACTGTACTATTGGGGCTGTTAATCTTAGTTCCTGAGCGGATAATACACCTTCATCACGATTGAAATTTAGTCCTAAAATATCTAGTTGATCAACTGAGATTTTATAATAAGGGATTTTTTCGGCATCGAAAATGGCAGGATTGACTGGAAGAAGTTGGAAATTTTCAACAAAAAGGCCACGCTGAAACAGCGAAAGGTATACCCTTTCAAACTCTACCAGGTATTTGCCCTTGGAAACCTTTTCAACTTGTTGTTTTATATATTCTCTAAAGAGCCAATCGGCTCCAAAAAAAAGCATTAGTTGAATTGAAACAATTACCAGGGTAAGAACTGAAAAAATTTTAAGAAATCGTTTTCTCTTTTTTCCAGATTTTTTGATATCTATTTGTTCTCCACTCATTTTTCAGTTCAAGAATACAAAATAAAGGGGATATTACTTAAGAAAGAATGGGAAAAGAAAAATTTGAACGTCGGAAAATGAAAAAGCCGATGAATATATACGAACGTATATTCATCGGCTTTAGTATCGATGCTGTAGGGGAAGGATTCGAACCTCCACGAGGTTGTTAGGCAACACATTGAGCTCGATGTGTGCTTTGTCCAATACGCCGGATAAACCGGATTCCTCACCCCCGAGACAGGAGGGCATGTCTGCCAATTTCAACACCCTACAGTGTTTTAGAACGTTATCAAATAAAGATTGAATCCAAAGTGGAGAACAAAATTTTATATTGATGTAACAAATGTAATAAAACATCGAGGTTAAGAAAATATTTTCATTAAAAATATTAAAATTTTATAATAATGATAAAAATGGGTGCTGTTTAAAATAAATATGGGAATTTAGTATCCTGAATTATTAGAGTGATTAGAAATTCAATAATCGCTATTTTTCGAACTTCACGTAATTTTCCCACTTCTCAATAACACTTAACATATCCTGTGGCATTTCTGCTTCAAAATATATTTCTTCCTCGGTAATTGGATGTATGAAACCAAGAGATTTTGCATGAAGTGCTTGTCTCGGTAATATTTGAAAACAATTTTGAATGTAGGCTTTGTACTTTGAGTATTGTGTGCCTTTTCTGATTTGGTCTCCGCCATAAACAGTATCGTTAAATAGTGGGTGGCCAATGTATTTCATATGCGCTCTAATCTGATGCGTTCTACCGGTCTCAAGCACGCAGCTCAACAAGGTGACATAACGAAGCCTTTTGATTACTTTCCAGTGGGTAATTGCTGATTTACCTGTTTCACCATCAGGATAGGCTTGCATTACTTTTCTGTCTTTTATACCTCGGCCTATGGGTACGTCTATGGTTCCTTCATCTTCTTCAGGTTCTCCCCAAACCAAGGCAACATATGTTCTGGCGATGGAGTGGTCGAAAAATTGTTTGGCTAGATGGCTCATTGCTTTTTCAGATTTGGCAATAACCAAAAGGCCACTTGTGTCCTTATCAATTCGATGTACCAAACCTGGCCGACCTGAATTTCCAGGAAGCTCCGGTAAGTTGTTAAAATAAAAAGCCAGTGCATTGACAAGTGTCCCTGTCCAGTTTCCATGTGCCGGATGCACCACCATCCCTGCAGGTTTGTACACTACCATCAGATGGTCATCCTCATACCTAATATCCAACGGAATTTCCTCAGCTATAACATCCGTCTCTTTGCGGCTTTTTTCCATAGCAAAAGTAATTACATCACCAGCTTTGGTTTTGTAATTGGCCTTCACTACTTCCCCATTGACTTTTACAATTCCTGAAACAATGCTTTGTTGAACCTTGTTTCTGGTGGCATAAGCCAGCTTGTCAGTGATGAATTTATCAATCCTAATGGGTCTTTGCCCGGGATCAACACTCAGTTCGTGGTGGTCAAAAAAGCTGTCCTCCTCAGGTAATTCTTCATTTGTGATCTCTGTCATGGTACAAAATTAGGATTTGATCAAAAACTATAAGAGTTTTGACCTTAAATCATTGAATTATTTTATTTTGGCCCTTAAAAAACCAGCTATCTATCAAAAGACCTTGTGTCCTTTATTTACTGAAAGACAAATAGAAGTCACAGTAAAAAGGCTGGATCTTCTTCATCCAGTGGTTCAAGGTAATAAATTTTACAAACTACATTATAATCTTCAGGCTGCGAAAGAACTCGGCCATGATAAGGTTTTAACCTTTGGTGGAGCCTATTCCAATCATATTCATGCGACAGCAATTGCGGCCGCAAGCAATGGGTTGAATTCAATAGGTATGATCAGAGGAGAGCTCATTGCCCCTCTTAATCCAACCTTAACGGATGCTCAAAATCAGGGGATGGCTCTACATCCTATGAGTAGATCCGAATACAGGGAAAAAGACAGTCCTACCCTACTTGAGCGCTTAAGGCTCAGGTTTGGAAATTTTTTTCTAATTCCTGAAGGGGGAACCAATGCCCTTGCCATTAAAGGAACCAAAGAAATCCTGAACGATCAGGATTTAAGTATGGACTTTGTTACCGCTCCAATAGGTACTGGCGGTACCTTTGCCGGGCTGTTGGCAAGCGCTTTACCGAATCAAAAACTGATAGGCTTTTCTGTCTTGAAAGGGCAGTTTATCATTTCTGAAATTGATGATTTGCTTCAAAAGCATAAAATCGACCCCAAATGCACCTACGATATTCATACTGCCTACCATTTTGGTGGATATGCCAAACACAAGCCTGAATTGATACAGTTTATAAAAGAACTGAAGCAAAATTCAAATCTACCACTTGATCCTGTTTACACGGGAAAGATGATGTTTGGCCTCTTTGACTTGATTCAGAAAGACTACTTTCCCAATGGCAGTAAAATACTGGTTATACACACAGGTGGATTGCAGGGTATCCGTGGCTTTGAACAAAGACTTGGCATAGAGCTATAAGGCAAATGTGCAATAGGTTTCGTAGTGACTATATCACTTTATGAAAGCGCTATTGCACATTTCGGGTTAAACAGCTCCTGATGTTTCGACTTTGGCTAAAATAGCTTCATAGTCCAGGTTGTTCCAATTTTTTGTAACATTGGGATCCTTCATTACATTGTCCATGATTTTTTCTTGAAGCTTACCTATGGCGTAGGCTTCAGAATAGCGCATGTCTGAAAAGGTAACCATACTGTATAAAGGCTGCCATTCATTAGGATACAATTGGTGAAGCTTGGCCTCTATTTTTTTTCTTATCAAAAATTTGGGATCTGCTATATCGTCACTCATCTCCACAAAATTATCCATGGCCAGTTGGCAGATGGCATCTGTGTCTGGTTTCCTTTGTTTCTGAAATTTTTCAAATACTAAATCCCAGGAAGAGGTACCATATTTCTCTATTAAATTATCGAGGATATAACAGTCTTCAAAACCACAGTTCATTCCTTGCCCGTAAAACGGAACCATCGCATGAGCTGCATCACCTATTAGTAATGCATTGTTTTCTGTCCAAGGGTAGCACTCAGTATTGATAAGTGCAGAGGTAGGGTTGTTTTTGAAATCAGCCAGTAAGTTTGGCATCAGGTCAAAAGCATCATTGAAGTAAGTTTTGAAGATTTGGACCACATCCTGGTCATCATAGATGTTCTCAAAACTTACTTTGTAACCCTCGAAAGGCAAAAACAAGGTACAGGTAAAAGACTTGTCCAGATTTGGCAAAGCAATGAGCATAAATTTTCCTCTTGGCCAGATATGAAGGGCTTTAGGATCTAAGGCAAACTCCCCAGAAGGTGTTGGAGGAATATGGAGTTCTTTGTAACCATGAGAAATGAATTTTTGGTAAAAATTAAATCTCAGTTGGCTTTGAAAGGCATTTCTAAGAGCAGAAAATGAGCCGTCAGAACCTATCAATATATCGGAGACCATGTGCTTCTCTTCTCCATTTTCCAGACAGAATTCCACTTCTCTTTTAGAAACGTTAACCCTCTCCACCTTGTGGTTAAAGTAAATATTTGCCCCCAATGCTTCTGCTTCGTCCAGAAGAATTGCATTGAATGCGTTTCGACTTATGGAATAGATGGCTTGATTTTCCTTACCATAAGGTTGGAAATAAGTACTACCATGTTCATCATGGATTCTTCTTCCGGACATAGGTAAAGTATAAGGCATTACTTTGTCTTTAATGCCAGCTTTTTCAAGGGCTTTCCATCCCCTGTAACTTAAGGCCATGTTGATGGACCGGCCTTCTCCATACTTTTTTATTTTTCGCCAGTCCTGGCGTTTTTCGTAAATGTCTACATCCAATCCTCTTTTTTTGAGGTATATCGCGAGCAGGGATCCAATGAGTCCCGCACCCAATAGGTCTATTTTCTCTTTCATTATTTAAATAGGTTTAATACTTAGGGTTCAATCGTTCAGGGAGTTTTTGAGAATTTGACTAAATTCATAAACATCCTGAAAACTATTGTACATGGGTGTTGGTGCCAACCTAATTACATTTGGATTTCTCCAATCGGCTACCACATCCTTTTCAATCCAGAAATCAAAAACACGCTTTCCTTTATGTTGGATCAATAAAGAGAGTTGGCACCCTCTATCTGTTGGTTTTAAGGGAGTTATAATTTCTAACGAATTTGTATCGCTTATCGTTTCACGAATTGCAAATTCCAGGTATGAAGTCAATAGTTGACTTTTTCTTCTTAAATTCTCTATTCCTGCCTTAGCAAACAGATCCAGAGAGGCTTGATGGGCTGCTAATCCCAATACATTGTCATTACTTACTAACCAACCATCTGCACCCTGCATATGTTTGAATCCTTTTTCCATTTTGAAACGTTCTTCTTCGTTATGTCCCCACCATCCGGCGAATCTGGGTAACTGATTATCGTTACTGTATTTCTGGTGGACAAATATCCCTGAAACGTTTCCAGGTCCAGAATTGAGGTATTTGTAGCTGCACCAAGTGGCAAAATCTACTCCCCAATCATGCAATTGTAGAGGTATATTGCCTACGGCATGGGCAAGATCAAAACCGACTATTATGTTATTTGCTTTGGCTTCCTTGCTTATCGCATTCATGTCGAATAGCTGGCCAGTATAATATTGTACTCCAGAGAACATGATTAAGGCCAGATCATCTTTGTGACTGCGAATTAGCTCCAGAATATCTTCCGTACGGAGTACATGTTCATTAGGTCTTGGTTTCGCTTCAATGATGGCCTTGTCTGGAGAGAAACCATGGTATTTGACCTGAGATTCTAAGATGTACTGGTCAGAAGGGAAAGCACCAGCCTCAGTTAGAATTTTGTATTTTTTGCCTTTAGGCCTATAAAAGGATACCATCAGCAAGTGTAGGTTTACACTGAGACTGTTCATGGCCACGACTTCCAACTCACTTGCTCCGAGCAAGTTGGCCAATTGGGCTTTGGATGGTTTTCTAGCATCTATCCAGGGGACATCTCCTTCAAAATGTCCATCTACTCCCTTTTTTGCCCATTTTTCTAAGTCTTTCGACAGGTAGTCACTTACTGAGCGGGGCTGTAAACCAAGGGAGTTTCCACAAAAATAGATGACTTGTTTGCCATTTTTTTCTGGAATATAAAACTTGTTTCTAAAATCGCGCAATGGATCATCCTGATCCATTTTATGTGCAAATTCAGGGGTCAAGCTAAATTCAATATTGTCCATAGGGGAATGGATAGAGTGAGTGCACCTGATGATTCTAAATTCAGATGAAGGTAGTAAGTTTATTTATGCATCACTGTTCCGCACTTTTTACATTTGGTATTTTCAGGGTTGGCCCAGAATCTATCCATGATTGGCGGAAGTTGATTGACTATATCAGTAATTGTAGCGTATTCCTCATAGAGTTTATGGTCACAATTTTCACAAAACCACAAGAAACCATCCTTTTCTCCAGGTTTTCTATATCTTTCTATCACTAGCCCTATGGTATCCGCAGGTCTTCTTGGACTATGTGGTACCTTAGGAGGCAGTAAGAAAACTTCTCCCTCTTTAATTGAAACTTCTTTCATTTCACCATCTTCCACTATCTTCAGCGTAATGTCGCCTTCTACCTGATAGAAAAACTCTTCACCTTCATTGTAGTGGTAGTCTTTTCTAGAATTTGGTCCACCTACCACCATGACAATAAAATCATCATTCTTAAGGTACATTTGCTTGTTCCCTATTGGTGGCTTTAATAAATGACGGTGATCATCGATCCATTTGGTGAAGTTGATTGGTTGAGAAATGGCCATAGTTTGAATTAAGTTAATGATACAGCCTCTTTGTCTGTAGATACTTTTATCCGGGTGAAAGACAAACAAAGGGCAGAAGTCCAAAATTATAAAAAAAATGCTATTATTTAACTATAAAGGCCAGAGCATTGAAAAATAGGTAAAAATGACTTCAAATACGGTTTATAAGCATGATTTTGATGTAATTCTTTTAGACCATAATTATTAAATCCGTATTCCATAACTTGCTCCCTTTATGCATGACAAGGAATAAATTATGTTTTAACTCGGATTATGTAATAGGATTTCTCCGTCCTGACCAATAGTCAGGGG
>TARA_R110002124_G_scaffold83158_5_pt1 | contig 33495 bp, 44 predicted proteins | sample TARA_R110002124 | Tara Oceans TARA_R110002124 (sample SAMEA4397445) | marine metagenome | biome: Polar Biome; feature: [SRF] surface water layer (ENVO:00010504); material: water (ENVO:00002006), including particulate matter (ENVO:01000060) such as... | depth 5 m
TAAAAATTACAGAAAGGAGAAGTAAAGATGGGTGAGTATGAGTGTATGAACTGCAATGAAAAATTCCATCTTGATGAACCACCTTGGGATGGCTTAGAAATGTGTGATGAATGTAGAGAGGAACCTAACTATGAAGTATAAATCTAATGTAACGATGAAGTATAAACAAATAGATAAGCAACAAGCTAAGTTGTATCCAACGATGTCAACAAAAGAAACACGTATAACAGCAGACGAATTACGTAAACGTAAGGCTGTCTTTTATAATTGGAAGGAGCAAGAAATCCATGAATAACTTTGAAGATATAATTAATTCTTATAAAAATATTACAATAGGAATTCTTAAAGATTATCAAGAAAGAATAAATGAATATGATCTTAGCTTATGGCAAAGCTTTGATGAGGTAATTAGTTTTATGGAAGATGAAAAGGAATGGGGTGATTATGATACCATATCTAACAAGACTAAAGATAAAAATTCTTAAAGAAGAATTACTTTACTTCTTAAATAAATATAATTCAATGGATCATGATGGTGGAAGATATAACACTACAGTAGATGTATTGAATGAGAGAATTTTAGAACTCCAACGTGAGTGGAACCTTAAAGATGCTAGACATCGAAGACAGGTAAAAAAAATTGAAGCTAAGAATCGTAAAGAACAACCAGACTAATTGTAACTTAGTGTAGTGAGTTCTTACGAACTACACTTAGTTACTATTAAGTAGAAAGGAGAAATGAAATGTCGTTAGACCCAGATGTTTCCGAAGATCGATACAATGATATCTGTGAGAACATCTATGGATGTTTAGAAGACTATATGGATGACTATTTAAAGGAGTGCATACGAAGTTCACTATATCTAAATGAGCTACAGGATATGGAAGATTACGAAGACGAGTGGATGGATGAGGCTAAAGATATGTTACTGGAAATTTTACAAAAAGATAAGGGATTAAACTCTAGGATTATAGGAAAGGATGATACAAATGAATAGGCAATGGGAAGAAGAGAATGAGTTTCACTATGCTACAGATACAGATTGGGACAGAGCCGATGCTTATCAAAGAGGTTCTGAAAGACCAGACTTAGCATGGATATGTACCGACAGAGATGCTTGGCATCCGAACCCTTTTTATAAGGGATCACCAATGCCACATCCTGAGACAATAGGAGATGAGGACAATGAAAGCAGCTAAAATTATGTATCTTCAAGCAGTGAAGTTATATGACAAAGCATTAGGGAAACGTAGCCCTTATGCTCCACATCTACGAGGAAAGGGGCATGGAATTGAGTCACCTAAGAAAGGTAAAGGTTCCTATATACGTCACCCTAAACATAAATCAATTGACATCTTAACATAAGGAGAGTATTATGATAGAAATAATATTATTAACTAATGCAGTCTTAACTATTCTTTTGTACATAATATAGGAATACATCATGAAATATCAAATAGAATTTAGTAGTGGTATCATAGGTATATTTATAGATAAAATTAAAACAGCTAGAAAATCACAGAAAGGGTGGACAGCAAGAGAAATATTTTCTGACGTTGCTAGTGAACAGCAACTTACAGATTCAGAAAAAGACATAGCTTGGCTTATCTTAATTGAAGATGTGCTTGGGTATACACAAGAAAAAATTAAAGGACTTGAAGATGCATGGCAAAAAAATAGGGAAAGGCTTATCAGTGAAGGGGATACACCTGTCTCTTTTAAACCTTCCAAAAGACTACCCCCTACACTACACTAAAGTTTTAAAGTGGGTACAACATAATCAAAAGTTAGCATCCACTTATAAAAAACAAGAATGGAAAGACCTATCTGGAGCTAAAGCTAATCGTGCTTCATGTGAAGGGTATGTCCGACATATGAGACACTACCTTAAACATGGGGATTGGATAGATAATTTCTATGGTGAAGATCAAGAACTTAAAATATATTGGAGGGGTACATGAAGACATATTTATTTATACAAGTTTTAGTATGCTTTATTCTAATAGTAATATCAAAAGAAGCTCAGTCAAATGAGATGGATTGTCTCGTTGAAGCTATTTATTTTGAGGCTAGAAGTGAGGAATTCGTAGGGCAATTAGCTGTAGCTAATGTTATTTTAGAAAGAGTACGACATCCAAAGTTTCCTGATACTGTTTGTACTGTAGTACGAGACGGTCATTATTATAAAGGGATGCCAGTGAGACATCAATGTGCTTTTTCTTATTGGTGTGATGGTAAAAAGGAAATCATGAAAGACAAACAAGCTTTAACTATAGCAAAACGAGTAGCACATATGGCTCTTGATGGGGTTGTACTTGAAGAGGTTCAAGGTGCTACTTACTATCATGCATCATATACTAATCCTAAATGGGCTAGGCAATTTGAATTTGTCTCTCGAATAGGTAAGCATTTATTTTATGATGATATATCTTATAATATATTTATAGAGGAGGACGATAGTAATGCCCAGTTACAATTGGATTAAACAAAATAGTGATATATATGACAGAATGGAAGAGAATAAAGAAGATGAAATTACAGATTGTAAAAGAGAGATTGATATTCTTAAAAGAAATGTATTAGAATTACAAGATCAATTAAGAAATGCATATATAAAAATTAAAGAGTTGAAAGAAAAAGGATTTTGAAATGTCTAAAAATTTATGGGATAAAGAACGTGACTCTATGTTCTTAGAATTAACCCAAGAATATAAAGATGAAGGTTATTCAACTAAGCAAGCTAAACGATTAGCTAAAAAAGAAACACAAGAAATAATAGCAGATAAGCTAGATTTTGTAGAGGATGTTATCCAAAAATGTTTTGAAGATAGGTAAAATAATTATTGTATTTTACTTTAGTTTATGATACGATGGCTGGAAAGAGAGGGAACATGAGCCAAAATTCTATTGTTAAAGATAGGTTACCACATGATGAATGTGGGGCTGAAGAAGCTAGAGTTCTATATGAAGATGGACACTGGTACTGCTACAAATGTGAAACATATGGTCATGAAAAAGGAGATGATTACATGGAGAGAACACAACAAGCTCCAATCAAAGGGGTTATTAATAATGTATTGAGTAAAGGAGAAAGCAAAGCTATCTCTGATCGAGGTTTATCTTTAGACACAGCAAGAAAGTATGGAGTTACAGTTCAAGCTAACAAACATATTTATCCTTACTTTGATAAAGATAACTGTCATGTGGCTAATAAAGTTAGGCAAACTAACCCTAAGAATTTCTTTACTGAAGGAGATTTACAATCAGGTCAGTTGTTTGGACAGCAATTATTCAATCCTAAATCTGCAAAGTATATTACTTTATGTGAGGGTGAGATAGATGCTATGTCAGTTTATGAATTGACAGGTTCGATGTATCCATGTGTATCAATTAAGACAGGTGCTGGGGGTGCAGTACGTGACTGTAAAAAGAATCTAGAGTATTTAAATTCTTTTAAAAATGTTATTATCTGTTTTGATAATGACGATGCTGGACGTAAGGCTAGTGCTAAAGTTGCTGAACTGTTTGAACCACAGAAAGCTAAGATAGTAAAGTTAGAGTTTAAAGATCCTAATGAATATCTTAACTTAGGAAAACGTGAAGACTTTACACGAGCATGGTGGTCAGCTGCACCTTACACCCCTGCTGGTATCATTAACCTACGTGACATTGGATCTAAGTTATATGAAGAAGATTTCTGTGATACCTGTTTGTATCCTTGGGAAGGATTGAATGATAAACTTTATGGTATGAGAACTGGAGAGCTAGTAACTTTTACTTCAGGTTCTGGTATGGGAAAGTCCAGTATTATCAGAGAGTTAATGCATCATATACTCAAGAGTACAGAAGATAACATAGGTATCCTAGCCCTTGAAGAGAACATTAGGAACACTGCTTTTAATATCATGTCGGTTGAAGCTGATGCTCGATTATATATTAAGGAGATCAGAGATCAATTCAATCGGGAGCAACTGAATGAGTGGGAGAAAGCTACTCTAGGTACTGGTAGGTTGTTTGCTTTCGATCACTTTGGTTCTATATCTAATGATGAGATATTAGGTAGGGTACGATACATGGCACGAGCCTTAGACTGCAAGTGGATTATGCTAGATCACTTATCTATATTAGTCTCAGGTCAGGAAGACTTTGGTGATGAACGTAAGTCCATTGATATATTGATGACCAAGCTACGTTCTCTTGTAGAAGAGACAGGCATAGGATTATTATTAGTCTCTCACTTACGTAGACGAGGTGGTGATAAAGGTTTTGAAGAGGGTAAGGAAGTTACGTTGTCCCATCTTAGAGGGTCAGCTTCAATCGGTCATCTGTCAGATGCCGTCATAGCTTTAGAACGTAACCAACAGAGTGAAGACCCAACCGAAGCTAACACTACTGTAATAAGAATCTTAAAGAATAGATATACAGGTGACACTGGTGTAGCTACTCACCTTTATTATAATTCTGAGACAGGTAGGATGACTGCCATTGAAAATCCTTTTGATGGTGAACGACAAACAACAGGAGAAGATAATGAAATACCCTTCTAGTAAACGTAAAAAATTTAACCCTGCTTTGTATAGAAAAGCAGACCCACTAGCTAAAGAATGTATTAGTAAATATCTAATGAGTTTAGGTCATGAAGTTACTATACCAAAAGAAAACTATGGTGTAGACTTACATTCTAATCCACCTTTACCACATCTAAATCATCCTAATCAACTCCACTTACTGTCCAATCCTGTTATTACAGAGCATCATGAGGTAGAGATGAAGTTTATGTGGGAAGGAGAGTGGCCTAAAGGATGGAGGAATGTTAATATTCCTTTTAGGAAAGCTAGATTAATTGATATGGTTTATAATAAAGATGAGAATGCAAGATTCTTTTTTTATATCATAAGAAAAGATTGTAAACAGGCATGGAAGATGGATGGTAGAGTTGTTCAAGCAAGTCCTGTAGTTGAAGTTCCTAATCGAGCAGTACCAAAAGGAGAATACTTTTATAAAGTTCCATTAGATAAAGCTGAGTTAATAAATATAGGAGATTAATATGAGTACAGGAGTAATACTAGATATAGAAACAGATGCTCTTGATGCTACTAAAATACATTGTATTGTAGCAAGAGATATTAAAACAAATAAAGTAAATGAGTTTGTACAACAAGAATGTTATACATCTTTTCCTAAGTTTGCTAAGACAGTAGATAAATTTTATATGCATAATGGTTTAGGTTTTGATCAGCCAATAATAAATAGACTAACTAATGCAGATATTAATTGGGATAAAGTTGTTGATACTTTAATACTAACTCAACTTCTTAATCCAATTATAGATAAAGGAAATAGTTTAGGATCTTGGGGAGATCGTTTAGGTTTCCCTAAAGATACTCCACCTAAAGACTTCACTAACTATACATCTGATATGTTAAAGTATTGTAATAGAGATGTAGATGTTACCTTTAAGTTAGTTAATTATCTATCTAAACAATCTCACCTACTCTCTAAGAGATCTATTAAGTTAGAACATAAGATAAGAACTATTGTAACTCAACAAGAGAAGAATGGGTTTGCTTTAGATGAACAGAAAGCTATGTTGTTAATGAATACTTTTAGTGATGAAGCTTTTAAAATTGAGAGTGAACTACAAGATGTCTTTAAACCTATCATTACAAAGAGATATCATAAGACGACTAATAAACCTTTAAAAGATAATATAGAAAACTTTAATCCAGGTTCCCGAAAACAAATTGCTCAACGATTAATATCATTAGGTTGGGAACCAAGTAAGTACACAGATAAAGGTAGTGTAATAGTTAGTGAAGAGATACTATCTAAAATTGATTTACCAGAGGCTAAACTTATTTCTAAGTATCTTCTACTAGAAAAGAGAGTGTCTCAGATAAAACAATGGATAAAAGCTGTAGATAATAATGGTAGGGTACATGGTAGAGTTCAAACTTTATCTACAGTTACAGGACGTATGACCCACAATACCCCTAACATGGCTCAAATCCCTGCTGTCTACTCTCCCTATGGTAAGGAGTGTCGAGAGTGTTGGACTGTATCTGACCCAGAGAATTATAGTTTGGTTGGAACAGATGCTTCAGGTCTTGAGGTACGAGCCTTGGCTCATTACATGGGGGATAAAGATTACATTAAAGAAGTTATTGATGGTGATGTACATACAGCTAATCAAAAGTTAGCTAACTTAGAGACAAGAGATCAGGCAAAGACGTTCTTGTATGCCCTAATTTATGGGGCAGGAGCATCTAAGATCGGTAAGATATGTAATACATCTTCATCAGGTGGTCAGAGATTTATTGATACCTTTCTACAAAATGCTCCAGCATTACAGAAGTTAAGAACTAATGTAGATAAAGCTGCTAAGTCTAAAGTTATTAAAGGATTAGATGGAAGACAGTTACACATTAGAACTTTTCATGCAGCTTTGAATACTCTTATTCAAGGAGCAGGTGCTATCATCTGTAAGCAATGGTTAGTACAGATGATGGATCATGCAAAGGATTTGGATGTACGTTTGGTAGCATCTGTTCACGATGAGTACCAGTTTGAGGTACATAATAAAGATGTAGAAAAGTTTTGTGCTATTACTAAGATAGCTATGAAAGAAACTGAAGAGATTCTAAATGTCAAATGCCCACTTGACAATGAATATAAGGTAGGTAAAACGTGGGCTGACACTCATTAAAGGAGGTATAATATGGTTAAGAAATATTACAGTATATCAGTAGATAGTCTAATAATTAGAGCTACCTCTAAAGAAGAGGCTGAAAAGATAGTTTCTAATAAGTTTTCAGATAGTCAATTACAGTTTGGATGTGTTTACTATGATGATACTACATACGATGCTGATGAAATACTAGAGATGAATCATTTATCACACCTACATTATCCTGCGTGTATAAATGATTCTGATATACCTTGTATAACAATATAAGAAAGGAGATACTTATTCCATACGATCCTAAAAAAAATAAATGGGTTAATACAACTCGTAAATTAAATAAAGAACGTCAGTGGCAAGAAAAAGATGCATCTAAAATGTCAGATAAAGACTTACTTAAAGATGCATGGAAATTATATTACAATAATAAACGAAAGGAGAAAAATAACACTTGATTTATAGTTTATAATATGTTATCCTGTTATTAATTAATCAACTTAACAAAGGAGAAATATAGTGAGCAAAGTATTATCAGGAACAGCTTATTGGGCATCAGTTATCACACCTAATACTAAGTTTGATGCAGACGGTGTATGGACAATTGATGTAGGTAACTTAGATGATCTTAATAAAAAGAAAGCTCAGAAGGATGGGCTAACTGTTAAGAATAAAGGTGATGAGAAAGATAATTTTGTTACCATTAAACGAAAGGTTCGTAATGCAAAAGGCTCTATGAATCGAGCACCTAATGTAGTTGATGCTCAGAAGAGATTAATTACTGATACTATGGTAGGTAATGGTTCTAAAGTAAATGTATTATATGAACCCTTTGAGTGGAATTTCGGTGGAAAAACTGGCGTTTCTGCTGATCTACGTGCGGTACAAGTGACCGAATTAGTACCGTACACAACCGAAGAGGATGATGCATTCGATGTTGTCCCTGACGGTTTTACTTCCGATGAGACTGAAGAAGATCTTCCTTTCTCTTCTTCAATTTAACTCCTAACTAGGGGAGGGAGAGTATATGTTGAGGCTATTACAAGATATACTCTCCCTATTTTTAACATGAAAAAAATAACTACAGTAGTAAAAGACATCTATAATCTTTTTAAAGAAGAGCATGGATGTAAGTTAAATGAAAGAAAACAATATGATATCATTAGTCATTGTGTATATAATATCCACAACCAATTAGTTCAATCTGTTAATGGTAAAAATATACACAAGAAAAAATTACGTATGTCTAATGTTGGATATCCTGACCGTCAGTTATGGTATCAATTTCAAGATGTAGAAAAAGAACCACTTAATGATAATGATCCTATAAAGTTTTTATATGGTCATATAATTGAAGAGTTAGTTTTTTGTCTGACTGCTTTAGCTGGACATAAAGTTACCGATGTACAAAAAGAAACAACATTAGCTGGTGTAAAAGGACACATAGATGGACGAATAGATGGAGTACTTGTTGATGTTAAGTCAGCATCTCCTGCATCTTATAGAAAATTTAAAGATCGGACTTTATATAAAGATGATCCCTTTGGATATATGGATCAGCTTTCATCTTATGCTACGGCAGAGAAAGAAAAAGAAGCTGGCTTCTTAGTTATGAATAAGATTAGTGGGGAGTTATGTTGGATGCCTCTGGATGAGTTAGAAATAACAAACACAGAAAAAAGAATAGAATATTTAAAAGGCATGATTAAATTAAAAGATGCTCCCCCTCGTTGTCACCCTGATATTCCAGAAGGGAAGTCAGGTAATTATAAGTTAGGTATGAATTGTTTTTACTGTGCTTATAAAAAAGATTGTTGGTCTGATAGTAATAATGGACATGGTCTACGTGCATTTGAATATCAGAGAGGAGTAGTATATCTTACTCGTGTATCAAGAGTGCCTGATGTTCCAGAAGTAAAAGGATAACTAATGAAAACATCTTCAGCAAAAGCTAAAGGAAGAAAGTTACAGAACTGGGTAAGAGATCAATTAATATCTATCTTTCAAAAGCCTAATGCTGATGGGTTAGATTTACGTGAAGAGATTACTACTGCTATCATGGGAGAAAAAGGAGAGGATGTTAAACTAAGTTCTGCTGTTCGACATCTTTTCCCTTTCTCTATTGAATGTAAGAACCAAGAAAAGTTTACAAGTATCTATAATATAATGGATCAAGCTAAGTCTCATAATGATTATGAACCATTAGCTTTTATTAAAATGAATAATAAAAAACCATTAGTTATTCTTGATGCAGAATATTTTATGAAACTGTATCACCATGAGTGAGAACTCTAAATTTAATTTAAATCTTATTATAAACTTAGAAAATAAATTAGAACGAGAGAGTCCTGAACAATGTCTTTTTATTGCTGTAATACTACAAGCATTACTAGATGCAAGTAAACCTGAAATTAAAGATGAAGAAGAAACTATTTCTTATGAGAGACAAAGAGCCACAGCTTGGTTCTTTGCTAGTGTGGGGGTAACATGTCAAGATTTTATAACAGTTTGCGATCATGCTGGAGTAGAGTTTTCAAGTACTCGTATGTTCGCCCAACAACTTATCAAGTCAGAACACAAGTCGAGAATAAGAAGGAGGATAAATCTATTACTACGGAAAGATCTACCAATAAAGATAATGTAAACTCTCCACCTCATTACAATCAGCATGGTATAGAATGTATTCAAGCAATTGAAGCTGCATTGGATGGGGGATTTGAGTCTTACCTACAAGGAAATATAATGAAATATTTATGGAGGTATAAATATAAAAATGGGATTGAAGATTTAAAGAAAGCTGAATGGTATTTAAAAAAATTAATCACAGTAAAGGAGAAAAAATAATGTACGGTCCACAAGTGCCAGTTTGTGATGAGCTACACGCAACAAAATATAGACTACCTAATGAGAGCTTTGAAGAGTCAGTAAGTAGGAATGCTGCGGCTATGTCTGATGATCAAGATCATAGAGCTTTACTTAAAGATATCCTTTTAAATCAAAGGTTTATGCCAGCAGGTAGAGTACAATCAGCAATGGGGAGTCCAAGAGATGTCACTGCATACAATTGTTTTGTATCTGGAACGATTGAAGACAGTATGGAAAGCATCATGGATAAAGCTACACAAGCAGCTGAGACAATGCGTAGAGGTGGTGGCATTGGCTATGACTTCTCTAGGATACGTCCTAGTGGTGATAGGATTGTTTCTCTCGATAGCTCTGCTAGTGGGCCTGTATCTTTTATGCACATCTTTGATGCTGTGTGCAGAACAATTATATCTGCTGGTCACAGACGAGGAGCAATGATGGGTGTGCTACGTGTAGACCATCCTGACATTGAAGAGTTTATACGAGCTAAACAAAACCAAGATCAACTTACTAACTTTAATATTTCAATTGGAGTTACAGATGACTTCATGCAAAGTGTTATTAAAGATACTCCTTTCTCTCTTACGTTTAAAGGACAAGTCTATAAAGAAATAAATGCTAAAGCTTTATGGGATGAGATCATGAGAGCTAATTGGGAGTGGGCTGAACCTGGTGTTTTATTTATTGATAGGATTAATAATGATAATCCTTTACAGTATTGTGAAACCATTGAAGCTACCAACCCATGTGGTGAACAACCATTACCTCCTTATGGTGCTTGTCTTTTAGGGAGCTTTAATCTAATTAAATATGTGTCTAACAATAGATTTAATTTTGATAAGTTTAAAGAAGACATCCCCCATGTTATCAGAGCTATGGATAATGTTATTGATAGAACTAATTATCCTTTAGCTAAACAAAAACTTGAGGCTCTGAACAAACGAAGGATGGGACTAGGGGTAACTGGATTAGCCAATTGCCTTACTCTAATTAAGTTAAGGTATGGATCTGAACAAGCAGTTAAGTTTACTCGTAAGATAGGAAAGACTTTATCTTATACTGCTATTGAAGCAAGTTCAAACTTAGCTAAAGAAAAAGGATCGTTTCCTTTGTATGAAAAAGAATACTATATTAATAGTGGATTTACAAAGAAACTTCCAACAGATCTTATTGAGTTAATATCAAAACAAGGCATAAGAAATAGCCATCTAACAAGCATTGCTCCTACAGGAACAATAAGTTTTACGGCTGACAATATCAGTAGTGGTATTGAGCCTGTATTTACACATGAGGTTGATCGTACATTAATTACAGAGAATGGTCCAATCATAGTTAAGTTGCAGGATTACGTGTATGCTAACTATAGTATTAAGTCTGAGACAACTGAAGACTTAACTATTGATGACCATATTAAAATGCAAATAGCTATTCAACCTTACATAGATAGTGCAGTATCTAAAACTATTAATGTAGGGGATAATGTAACCTTTGAAGAATTTAAAGATGTATATGTACGAGGATGGAGAGGTAAGTTAAAAGGAGTCACTACCTTCAGGCTTGCAGGAAAACGATATGGGATCTTAAATAAAAGTGAGCCAGCTATTAAAGAAGAGATAGATGGTACAGCTTGTTTTATTGATCCTGAAACAGGACAAAAAGAATGTAGTTAAGTTATTTAACTATTGACAAACTAAAAAAATTATAGTATAGTTATATACTATAAAGTAATACAAAGGAGATCACAATGTATGAACGGCTCCCTACAATATACATAGGGTACGATGAAAGAGAGGACATAGCTTTTGAAGTTCTTGTAGAGTCTATAAAATCTACTTCTTCTTTTAAAAATTTAAACATTATTAAATTAAATCAATCAGCTTTAAGAGCTATAGGATTATATAGACGAGCTTATAAAACTATAGACAACAAACAAAAGATTGATCTTAGTGATGGTCTTCCTTTTTCAACTGACTTTAGTTTTACTAGGTTTCTTGTCCCTCATTTAAATCAATATGAAGGACTAGCTATTTATATGGACTGTGATATGTTAGTTCGTTCAGACATTATGGAAGTGTTTGAAAAATATGCTGAAGCTAAACATGCTGTCTCGTGTATATGGCATGACTATGTTGTTAGTGATAATGTTATATTTAAAATGGATCAACAAATACAACAAAATTATTCTAAAAAGAACTGGTCTAGTTTTATGTTATGGAATTGTGGACATCCAGCTAATGCTAATCTTACTCCTGATGATGTTAATACAAAACCTGGTAGGTGGTTACATAACTTTGAATGGATAGGAGAGACAATAAATCCTATTGGTAATATCCATGAAGAATGGAACTGGTTAGATGGTCATTCTAATTCTGAGATTGAAGCTAAGAATGTACATTTTACAACAGGTGGCCCTTGGTTTTCAAATTGGACACCATTAACTACTAATGAAAACGAATACGTAGATGAGTGGAAAGCTCTACGAGATAAAATAATAATAGATGAAGGATTAGTAAATGTATAATATCGTTACTTCTTTTAATGAAGATGGTTTAAAAACTTATGCTATGAAAATGTTAGAGACTGCAGCTCGACATTGGAAATCTGGTTTAAAACTAACAGCATACTACCATGACTTTGATATCTCTAAACATGATGTACCTAAGTGTGATCATATAGAGTATAGAAATTTAAATCTTATATCTGAGATGATAGCTTTTAGGGAGACATATAAAGAACATGATGGTACAGCTAATAAAAAAATTGACTATAACTTTAGGCTGGATGCTATTAAATTCTGTCATAAAGTTTATGCTCTTACGGATAAAGCTTTTGAAATGGCAGATGAAAGTAAGCAAGCTGGTTGGTTAATCTGGTTGGATGCTGATACATTTACAAAGAAAGATTTTTCTGGTAAAGATATAGAATCTTTTTTAAATAATAAAGCTGAGTTAGGTTTCTTAGGAAGAAAACATTTTGCTTATAGTGAAACTTCTTTTATGGCATTCAATCTAAATAACAGAGCACCATTAGATTTACTGGGAGATTTACGAGGAGCTTATGATTCAGGTGAAGTCTTAAACTATCGTGAGTGGCATGATGGATTTATCTTTGAAAGACTGATGATAATTTATCGTGCTCATGGAATGATAGTTCAAGACTTTACTGGTCATTTAGATATTGTTGATTTAACTAAAGGTAAACAAGCTTTTGAATCCTTTCCTTTAACTGAGTTTATGGAGCATTTAAAAGGAAACAGAAAACAAATAAAAAAGACTGTGCCTTTAGCTGCTGCTAAAAGATATGGTTTAATAGCAGATATTATCAGACAGTACCAACCTAAAACTATTGTGGAAACAGGTACATGGATAGGGCAACGAGCTATCGAAATGGCTTTAGCTTCCTTTGAAAATAGAGATAGCTTTCATTATATAGGCTTTGATTTATTTGAAGAGGGTAATGAAGAGCTAAGTATTAAAGAATTAAATGCCAAGCCTATAGCTAAAAAGTTTGACGTACAAAAACAATTAAGTTCTTTTAGAAAGAAAATGAGAGAGAAGAATAAAACATTTACATATGAATTAATTAAAGGAGATACTAATCAAACTCTTACTGATAGCATTAATGCTGACATGGCTTTCATTGATGGGGGCCATAGTACTAGGACAGTACAGCATGAATTTTCTAAATTAAAACACATACCAGTTCTTGTGTTCGATGATTTTATAACTCAAGATGATCAAGGTAACTGTGTTGATCCTGACTTTCAAGAAGTTAATAGAATTGTAGAAGCTACAAAACATAGAAAATATGTTCTTCCTTCTGGTGATCGTGTACGTGAGGGAGGGATAACTCATCTAGCTGTTATCCTTACTGACGATACCATCGAAGAATTAACAACTAAAGTTATGCAAGTTCCTATTCAAGTTACCCCTAGAGATTGTGTTCCAGATCAAAGTATTGTAGGTAATATAAGAAAGAATTTAAAACTTATGACCAACTGGATAGAGAAAGGTAGAGGTCATGGTGATACAGCCATTCTTGTCTCTGGAGGGAACAGTACAGATTGGGATCATGTTAAAGAACTAAGCCGTCAAAAGAATACAAGAATTGTTTGTGTTAAACATTCTTATCCACAACTATTAAAACATGGCCTACAACCGTGGGGATGTGTTATACTAGATCCAAGACCTTTAAGTGGTAAGTCTACACATGGAATTGTAAGACATAGTTTATTTAGTAAGATAGATCCTAAGACTATATTCTTTATAGCTTCAATGACTAACCCATCAGTTACACGGTTGATTAAAAAGAATACAGATAGGTTATGGGGATGGCATGCATTCTCAGAAACTTTAAGAGCAGAGGGAGATAAGCAGAAACCTATCGTAGATAATACTATGGTGTTGGATGAGTCTTTAAATATCCCATCCGAAACTACATTTATTACAGGAGGAACGTGTGCAGCTATGAGAGCTATAGGTTTGATGCACACATTTGGCTTTAGAAAATTTCATTTGTTTGGATATGATTGTACAATTCCAGAGCCAAGAGAGAATAGAAAGAAGAAAAAAGAAAAAGATGGAAGACCTAAGTTTATGAATGTGACTTTAGACGATCATAAATTCTGGACTACTGGAGAGCTACTTGCAATGGCACAAGATTGTGAGAAGTTATTCCAACGAGACGATGTTGATATGGAGTTCTCTGTTCACGGAGAAAATACATTAGTAAAAGCTATATGGGAAACTTCTCGTATGGCTAAAGTTAAACATTATAAGGAGGTGTTACCATGTTAGATGCATTACGTAAGGTATATGAAGCAGATATTGCTATAGCTAAAGCAAACATCCAGGTGTATTTAGATAACCCGGCAGGGATAGGAGAGCATCCTGATCTTGTTCAAGCAGTTGATTCACAGATTACAAAGATTGCTGCTGCAGATGAAAAGCTATGTGTCTTAGAAGATCATTTTGATATTGATCTGTTAAGAGATGAAGAAGATGAAGAAGAAGAGGAAGAAGATGAAGATGCAATTATACCTAAACTTACACCTATTAACTTACCAGAAGACTATTAATGTTTGGGTTAGTTGAGAGTGTTGTAGGGGTAGCAGGAAAAGTCTTAGATAAATTTGTAGAAGATAAGGATCTTAAAAGAAAATTAGAGGCTGAGTTAAAACAACAAGTCATAGCTTTAGATTTAGCCCAAGCTCAAGCTAATATTGAGAGTGCAAAACATCCTAGTCTTTTTGTAAGTGGAGCAAGACCTGCTATTCTTTGGATCTGTGCCTTTGGTTTAGGATGGCAATTTGTTTTCCAACCTGTATTTGTGTGGGTGCTGGCTGTTAGTGGAAGTGGTATGGCTATCCCCATTATACCTACCGAAGGATTAATGAGTTTAACTTTAAGTTTGTTAGGATTAGGAGCTATGAGATCTGCTGAAAAGTTTAAAGGAAAAGCTAGAGAAAATATGAAGTATACTAAATGATTACATTAACTGAAGAAGCTGACATACACTTATCCTCCATCATATCTGAGAATGGATACTCTGCTATTTTACTCTCAGTTAAAGGAGGAGGGTGTTCAGGATTTACTTATGATTGGAAACCTTTAGATATTTACAAACCATCAGATAAGGATATCGTACTTGAGTTAGATTCAGGGGTACTTGTTCTTGATGGTATGTCTGTATTATATTTAGCTGGTATGGAAGTTGATTATAAAAAAGATTTATTTGGTCAACGACTTATGGTTGAGAATCCTAATGTAAAATCAATGTGTGGTTGTGGTGAAAGTTTTAATGTTGAGATTCATTAATGTTAAATGATAAACAAGAACTTTTTGTACAACATTATATTCTAACTCGTAATGCTACGGAAGCTGCTAGGTCTGCTGGCTATAGTGAAAAGTCTGCTCATAACCAAGGGTACAGATTGTTACAAGACTCAGAAGTTCAACAAAGAGTTTACGATGCTGAACAAGAAATGACTACAGATGTAGATGTTATATCTGAATTAGAAAATCAATACAGTTATGCTAAAGGACATGGACATACAAACAGTGCTATTAAAGCACTTGAGATTCTGTCTCGTGTTAGAGGGAATAAAAGTAATGACGATGATATATTAAACACAGATAAAATAATAAATGATATTCAAAATTCTATGAGGATAATAGGCAAGAAAGAAATGCAAAAACTTATGAAGAGTTGTAAATGGGAGTTATAAATATAAAAAATTAGTTAGCAACAGATGGATGTTTTCCATTATGCATCCCATGAAATTGATCTAATTTTTTATCTGTTGCTACCATCTCTGTTTGTAACTTTGCAATATCTTTATTTAACTTTTCTAAATTGGATGGAGATAAGATAGTACCGAATACTTTATTTTGATGTTTCATAACGGCTGAGTCAGCTTCAGTCTTATCTAACCTAGTATTTAATTCATGTAATTCTTTCTCAATATTTTTTATATCTTGGATAACTCTAGATAGTTGGGACTTAACAACAGCAAAAGCACCAGCTAAACTGGCTAACAGTGTACCAAATTGTATAAGTTCTCTGATTCCAAATTCCATTTACTTCTTCTTTAATTTATTTTTCTTTATAGCAGCTTTTGATAAGTCTTTAAAATGCACAACTGGTTTACTAGATTTTGTATGCTTTACTCCTGAGTGCATAGAACCATTAGGCATCTTGTGCATACGTCCTTTAAATTCAGTACCATCTTTAAAATAATGTTTTACTCCTTTAGCCATTTAACACCTCCATCTTTTCCTAGCTTGTCTTAGTCTTGAGTTAGGATTCTTTGCAGCTTTAGGAAATTTCTTCATCTGACCTGCACTTCTTGCACAATAACTCTTACGTCTTGATGCTCGTTTACCTGTAGGTTTCTTCTCAGTAACAGCAGTCTTTAGTTTACTACCTGGATTATCTCTACGATATTTAGCCACACCTTTTGATGTCATCCCTGCCCCTGATTTAGTAGGACGTTTCTGACCTCCTCCAATCGTATGACCTTTCATTGTACCTTTACGTTTTGCCACTGTTTAATCCCTTACATAATTCTAAATAAAAAATGGATTAGTTATCTCAGTTTCTGTATGAGTGACTGTCTTTACATCTTCTGGAAATTCATTCTTCAACATATTTTCTACACCTAACTTTAATGTAATAGTAGAGGCTGAACATCCTGCACAAGATCCCCCTAATTCTACATGTACATTTTTAAGATCTTGATCATACTTTAATAACTTTATAGTACCACCATGCATAGTCATATAAGGTGCTATTTTATCAGCTAACACATCTTCTATTTGTGCAAACATTGTCATCTATAAATCTCCATATTAAATACAACCCTTACATGCATAACTAATATAATAATACATTCCAACTATTAATCCTATAATAATTAATAACTTTCCACTTTCTTCCCCAGTTTTTTTCCAAAATCTTTTTCTTTCCCAAGCTTCTTCTTTAGCTTTTTGTAAGGCTATCTTTCTTTGTTCTTTACGTTTTTCAATTCTTTCAAATCTTATTTTCATAATAGAAGTCCACGTATCAGCCCCAAATCTTCTATTAAGTAAGTGAGCTAGAGCACTACGTTGTTGTTCTATTTGTTTTTTTTCTATAAGCTCTTGAGCTATTTCTTGAATTGAGGTTCCATCTCCCTCGTCATCTGACTTTAATCTTGAAGCAATAAAAGAATACCACTGACCTTTTTTTTGTTGCTTCTTTTTTTTAGCAGCTATCCTTCGGTTAACCTGCTCTTCACCATGAAAGACATTATCTATGTGGTGAGCAATCTCACTAACATCTTCACAAGTATTTATAACATCCTTAATTCCTTTTATAGCAGACCGAACTAGCTGTACCCCCATTAGAGTTTCAGCTATTACCATTTATTTTACTCCTTTATTTATAACTCCATATCCAAGGTCTAGGATGGTCTTCCGATTGAGGCATATCATCAATATGAATAAATCTGGCTTCATACTTTCCCCTTTGTTTAATACCTATACCTGTCATCCCATGTTTTAAAGCTAGTTCTAAAATCTTTACAGCGTTCTGTCCTCCTATTTTGATATCGACAGCCCTCCCAAATAAATGAGGAGAGTTCTTAGCCCCACCTATAGATTGATTGTGAGCTAAGTGTCTATACCCTGACGTAATAATGATAGGATTATTATACTCTTCTCTCAAGGTAATTAATTTTTCCATGAACTCTTCGTTCATTTCACATTCACCTGTACCTTGACAGGCTAATTCATCTTTAGTAAAATATTTCCAATTCATTATCCGTGTCCCCAAGCATCATCTTCCTCACCCAACTCTTGACCTGTTGCTTGCCCAGCTTCATCAATTCCAGGATCGTAACCTCCAGTATCTACACTATCGAAACCATCAGGCCCTACAAACCCATGATAACCTCCACCAAATTCACTTTCATGCATACCTACGTGTACTGGATTTTGCTCCGCATCACCTACTACACCTTCTGGCCCATACTCACGTGAACCTAGTGATGAGAATGTATCTGGTGATGAGAATGTATCTGCAATATAACTACCAACTTTATCTCCTGTTAAATAACCTTTAGCTTTATTGAATAATGATTCTTGATTAATTAGTGAATTTCCTACTGAAACTCCTTTTCCTAAAAGACCACCAACTCCTGTCAAAGTTAATCCAGCACTAAGTGCATTACCAAGGAAACTACCTAAACCGTCCAAACCTGTTCCCTTCATACCTCCAGTATATGATTCTGGACTTTCACCTACTCCACCAATTTCTTTACCACTATATGGTCCATCTCTATCCTCATGATCACCAAATTGTTCTTGGTTTTCTATTATTTTTTTCTTAGTAGGAGTTATTCCTAAAGTTTCCTCAATGCTTTCTAATGTATCTTTAGCTTTAGTCTTATAAGTAAATGGTTCAAAGAAGGTAGCTTTCCCTAAACTAATATCTTCTAAGGATGCTCCTGTTTGTTGTCCTCCACTAACAAGAGTATCTAATCCTCCCACTACTCCTCCGACAGCTAATTTTTTTAGTTCATTCTGTCCAATAGGAGTCATCATAAGAGCCTCAATAATCCCCCCATTTTTATAAGATTGCATACTAGAAGTACTTTTTAAAAACTCTGGTTGATTAAAAAATTTAAACGTATCTCCTGGATTAGTTGTTTGAGCACTAGTCGTAGGAGTTATACTACTAGGTACATCTGTTACTGGAGGTCTACGAGGATCCATTAACTGTTGTCTTAATTCGTTTATAGCTGGGGTAGTTAATTGAGCCTTTTCCATTTGCCTCCCTGATCCAAAACCTTTACCACCAAATCCACCTTTAATAGAATCCATAACTCTTGGCCCCAGTGGTCTAGGAGGATCTATCCTGGGTCTTATTCCTCCCTGCCCAAGCCTTCTTTGAAGACTACGTAACCCCATTTGAGTACGATCAAATCCCCGATGAGTCGTTCCCATTAGATTATTTAATATAGGAGATATCTCATTAGTAGTTTCTTTAGATATTTTTTCTGGAAGTCTCTCAGATAAAGTATTGATACGATCAATCACAGGTTGATAAAGACCAGCCGATGGCTCCATTGTTTCTGTAGCTTCTTCTGAAGATTCTACTATACTAGTTTCTTCACTAGATGATGGGTTAAAAGTATCGGATGTTTTCCATTGCCCATCTTCTACTCCTCCATCCACTCTGATTGTAGCTGGTATATCCTGTCCACCTGTACACATTATCGTTCTCCTGTAGTCTCACCAACGTATAACTTATATACATCTAATAATTTATTTAATGATTCTTGAAGAGGAGGTTTTTGACCTGTTTCTCTTTCAATTATTATTCCATATTTAAAAGCATCTCCACGTACAGGAGGTTCAGGAATATATATACCTTTATTTACCATGTTAGTAAGAATCCTTTTATCTGCACCTTTAGGAAATAACCCACCTCTAGTTACAGCTTTTATTATATCACCATTACTCATACCTGTACTCTTAGCAGCCGTAATAAGATCAAACATTTTTGTAGCTTGAGCATATTGTTTTTCTAATGCTTCTTTATATGATCCAACAATCTCTTCTTCTGTTTGGGGTTGCATCTGTTGAAGAGTATTAGAAAATATTTTACCAGCATCAGCCATATTTTTTTTAATATCGTTAGCTTGATAACTTAAAGATTTATTAATATCATAGTACTTAGGTTTAATTCCTGTAAGTCCAGCTAATTCATCATTAATATATAGACGAGTCCCTGACTTACCTTTTCTTACACCATAATCTTTACCTTCTAAATTCATAGATGTAGCTATGTCTGAAGCTGTCTTTACAATTCCAGGTTTAAATGCTTCCCATACAGTCTCTACTCCCTTACCAACTTTTTCTAATTTAGTATCAGTCTCTCCAAATATAGGTCTACCATACTGATCTACATTATTTACAATATTCATTATTCCTTCTGCTAACATAGAAGGACCAAATGTATCTGCTAAAGGTTTTAATACAGCAGCATTAAAAGTATCATCTACCACACCGTCTACATAAGCTCCTTTATTAAAAGCATCCATAGCAGCACGTATAGGTTGTTGAGTTTTAGCCCAAGGATTAATATAATCTATATTAATTTTTTTACCTTTACCATTTTTAGGTTTACCAAGATAGATATAACTAGCTCCTTGATCAAAGTCAGGATCAAACTTAGCCATCCCTTGTCTAATTGTATATGGCATCCCTTCTTCTTTTTCATCTAGACCTAGCATTAATGCAGATGTAGAAGCTAATGCAGGGGCTGCAGCTTGAGCAGCTATAATAGAACCTAACCTACGTTCACCAGCTTTAGCTTGAGCCTGTCCTTGTAATAAACCTGTTTCTTTACCATTAGCATCAACAGCTTTAATACCCCTCTTCATTAATTCTCTACCTTCTCTCATATCTTTAAAAGAATTCTTTATAATATTTTTTTGAGTACGAATAATCTCTGTTGTAAAAGCAAGGAAGTCAGCAGCTGGAGCCATACGAGCAGCCCTTACAAACTGTGGTACACCTCCATAATTTTGCATATGATTGTTTACTTGTTGACTTGCAAAGTCATCTAGTGCTGTAATCTTAATAGGATTACCACTCCCACCCATAAATTCTCGTACAACTTTATTAGGATCAATTCCTTTATCTCTTAGTACTTGATCATAATTTCTTTTTTCATTTATAAAAGCAAACTGTTTCCACATATCATCCATTGATTGATAAAACTTTACAGCTTTAGTATTTAATCTTTTAGCTTTATCCATAATAGCATTTTTATTTTTATATAAAGGAGAATTTAATTCCCAAAAAGCTTCTTCTCCAGCATCTTTTAAAGCCCCTCTAAATGCTCCTAAATCAGTACCACTTTGAATATAACCAAGAGCTATTCCTTTTTCTATCTCATCTTGTAATTCTCTATTAGACACATTAGATAAACCCCTAGCTACTTGAACCATACCTTTGATAGCTCCGGGTCTAAAATACCCTGCACCCATAGACATCCATCCTGCACCTAGAAAGTTACGAGCAATAGCAGTAGGACTCCATACAGTTTTAGCTGCACGAGTATGCCCTTGAAGTAAAAGAAATTGCTGTAGAACTTTTGGTAATTTTATATCTATTTCATTCCCTTGCTTTATAGCTTTAGCTACTTCTGATGTAGCAAATAAACCTTCTAAAGGTTGTTTATATGGAGATGTTGTTGGTGTAGGACTAAGTGGGTTCATAACTCCTGCTACATCAGGTATCCTACTAGTTAAACCTACCTTCCTATCTCCTAATACTCTTCTTCCAGTGTTTACAATTTCCCCATCTTCAATTAATTTAGCTAATTCTTTTTCATAGTTATAAGTTTCTAATGTTTGAAAAAGTTTCATAGCAGTATTAGCATAATTAGTAAATGGATTTTTATATTCACCCATTAACTCACGTATACTATCTGGGATATCCTCTCTTGCAGTTAATATTTTTGTAGGGTTTCTTCCTCCTATTGGACCTGCTGAACTAAAAACATTTACTAAATCATCTTCATCATTAAGAGTTAAAATACGTTCAATCCTATTGGCAATTTCTCCTGTTTCTGGATCTTCAAAATCTTTTAATAGTTTACGTTCTGCATCATTTAAAGAATCTCTCCCACTTTTTTCAACTTTAATAGAAACATCATCATAATCTTTATATTGGTCACGTAATGTATTTTGAAAATACCTTCCAACATTTTCCTTTATCTCCATTGAATCAGGTCTAGCATTAAACCCAGCTTTATAATTAGGACTATCAAAAACAGAATACTGTCTTACAACATGTAAATCAGGTTTCCCTGTTTTTGAATCCATAGATTTTTTAATAGAAAAGAATAAATCAGAATCATCTACAATAGCTCCACTTTTTAATAACTGATCTTGTATGTATTGAATTTGTTTTCTCATTCCTCCCAAAGCTTTTACTGTTTCTTTCCCCATTTCAGATTCAATTTGTTTTATAGATCCTACATCTCCTCTAAATGCATTATCCATTACTTTGTAAATTTCAGGAGAAACTGCATCTATCCCACCATCAACTTCTTTATTTATAGCTTTTGTTAATTGATCAAACTGTTGAATAATATTTCGTTCCATTACAGCAGGGGCAGTATCTAATCTAGTACGGAGTTGTTTAAATTTATCTCCTAAACCTGAGTCATCAAAAAATCCCTTCTTTAATTTACCCATCCACTTTTGAAATTTAGTTCTACCTTCTGGAGTTTTAGTAGAAGTAACATTAGCTGTGTCTGCAATTTTTCTACCTTGAAACTTATTAGGTCCAGTTCTTTTTAATTCAATACTAGATCTTTTAAATGTATCTATTAATTCTTCATCAGATAAATTTTTAAATTGTTCTTTAGCACGAGTTCTTTTTTGTTGATATACTAACCGTTGAGCTTCAGACATTTCATTAAGTTTTTCTTTAGATAGTTTGGGAGGAATTTTAGTAGCTTCTCTTTTAGCTTTTGTAGCTGCTCTAGGCCCATTTACATCTATATCAATAGTTCCTTCAACCTCTAATTGCCTTTGAGTTGTCCCTGCTAAACTAGCAGCTTTACTTTCAGGAACCATTGTATCTAGAGTAGCTGTTGTATACTTAACTTGATTAGGAGTTGCATTAGCAATAGCTTGCTCAAGAGCTTCTTGTTTTCTTAAAGCTCTTTTACGTCCTAATGCTTCTAAACCTTTAGGAATATATTTACCAACTCCAAACCCAATTACTCCTGAACCAGCGGCATTAGCTAAAAATTCACTTATACCTATTTCTTCTTCTTCAGTTCTTCCTAAATTAATATCAGCTTTTTGCCTAGCTAAATTATCTGCACCTCCATAGATAGTACCACTTACAGCTTGAGCTATCCCTTGATTTTTTCCAACTTCCTTTGCTGCTTCTTTACGAGCACTACTTAACACTCCTGTTTTAAGTCCTTCAGTAGCTCCTTTAGTAGCAGCTTCTTCAGCAGCTTCTTTAGACAATCCTCTTTTAATAAGAGATTTTTTTAATTGGTCTTTCATTTGAAATTTAGCAGCTATTCCAGCAGCTTTAGTACCAAAAATTTTAGCTATAGTTCCTGTACCAAATCCTGCTATAAGACTAGGCCATGTAGTAGGATCTTGAGACATATTTTTTAATGCTCTAAAAAAAGACATAGTATCAGCATCAGTATTATCATACTTATCCATACTACGTACCCATGCTGCTTTAGTCGGATCATCAAAGTCATCAGATCGTACAGCTAGAGAACCTATACTGGTAACATCCCATCCAATTTCAGAGTGCTTATTCTTAAACCACTCTGCTAATTTTACCTTAGAACCTTTCCAAGATTCTCCCTCTTCATTCTCATAAACAGTAGCTGCATCTTCTATCCATTCTTTATCTGTATCAAGATCATCCATCTCTAAAGATGTTTGAACTTGTTCTTGTTGAGGTTGTTGTTGAGGTTGTTGTTGAGGTTGTTGTGGGGTAACAGGTTGGGTTACAGAAGAAGGGGTCTGAGTTTCTTGTATCTCAGTTTCTTCTGTTGTCTCTCTTACTCCTGTTTGAGGAGATTGGGATAAAACTTTTTTTACTGTTTCTTGAATGACAGCAGGATCAGTACCATCAGGAAATTCTAAAATCCTTCCATCATGTAGTTCTGCTTCCATCATGAGATTGGTTGTCCTTGTTTATTAAATTTTATTCTTTTCCCTCCTTGTTTACCTGAACTATATGTAGTATTAATCCACTCAAAGGTTTTCCTCATAGCCTCTTGTTGATCTCTTTCATCACCACTTGTTAATTGCTCTAGAAAATATTTTTTAGTATCTGACTTAGCTCTTGATAACTCTTGGGCTGTTTTATCCGTAAGTGGATTACCTCCAATCATTCCTACTGGATTACCATCTGCATCCTCTTTAATCATATAACCAAAATTTGTCTCAATCTGTTTATCTAAATTAGTAAGTTGAGAACTAAATGCTTTTGCAGTCTTAGTACCATGTTGGTCATTAATAATATCTTGCCAATTTTTTAAAGAGTCTATTGTAGCCCTATTATCTGCTCTTTCAGCCTTGTTTAACTCCAGACTTGTACTTAACACGTTACTCATTACATTTGCTTGTTTTAATTCTTTATCAACTACACTTAAATCAGCAGCTAATCTTTTATATTCAGAAGTCATTCCAACATTAGCTTTTTCTTTTTCCATATCTTGAGCTAATCTATATTGTTTATCAGCAAGATTAGCTAGGTATTGTTGTGATTTATCTTGGATATCAAATAAACTTGAATCTCTCTTATCACTGATATCCATTTTTTCTCTAGCTCGTTTCTCTTCACCAGTAGCATAGGAATCAACTATATCAGCATGACGATCTAAAAATTTATTTAATCCTTGTTGAGTTCCACCTAGCATACCAGCCATAAAACCTTTAGGATCTTGACCTGCTTGAGTAAATCCTTGGATCATTAAACCCCAGAAATTAGACATTGAATTACGTTCACCTCTATCTTTAGCTTTCTTACCTCTAGCTAAAAGATCCCCCATCTGTCTTTTATGTCTTTTATCTATACCAGTTTCTCTACCTTTTTGATAATCTTCCCATCTCTTAGTTTGATCTGAAGTATGAGTTTTTCCTCCATCTACTATAACATCTAAAGCACTTATATGGTCATCTGTAATTCTTTTTATTCCTGCTTTTTCTTTATTAATCATCGTTTGAGGATCACGAGAAAGAATTTTTTTTCTATACTCTTGTAACTTTTGTTTATCTGCTAATATTTCTGGTGTTAAAAGACTTGGAATTAAAGCTTGTGATTTTTTTGCTATAATCTCAGAAGGACTTAACATCTTTTTAGGAACATCAGGAGAAACCTTTGCATTAAGTAAACTACTAACTCCTTTATCAGCAGAACTTTGTCCCTCAGTTAATCCTACAGATATACTTTCCCTATCTTCTATTAATTTTTGAGCATCTTTAATTCCTCCAAATTCACCTTTAGCATCAGGAGAAGTACCACTAGGGGCTTCTACTACTTCTACTCCGTCTACAATTTTAACTGTAAGAGGAATCCCATCTCCTATACTTGATCTCATTTTTTTAGCATATGCAGCTACATCTTTTACACTTTTCATATCTTTAATATCATTTAGAATCTGAGTATTGTTTAAATCTAATCCTATTCCTGTTGCAAAAGTTTTTATATGTGTTGGTATATTACTATTAAAAACATTATTCTGATGAGTCTCAAAACCCCCACCTTGTATCTGCCCACCACTAGCTAAACTAGCAAGACCACCTACCTGTCCACCAGCCTGACCAAACATATTTCCAAACCCACCTTTACCAAATCCACCCATTGCTCCATAGATAGAACCAGCCGTACCTAGACCACCCATAAGCTGTTGACCTAATCCAGGTGCTGGTGCAAGGTTCTGTTTTGTTTCATACATCTGTGGCTGATAAGGAAATCCTCGAACAATAGATTGGTACTCAGCTAAATTTCTAGATGGATACATCTGCTCTTCTTTAAATTGTTCGTATAGTAAATTTCTATTTCGTTGATCTTCTGCTCTTCTAGTTTTACCTACACCTTCCCTAGCAGATAGTTCAGCTAACTGTTGACGATAAGCTTGGGGAGCTTGAGCAAAGTACCGTGAAGAAGCTCCAGCATCTCTAGCTTTCTGTTGTTCAAATGCAGTTCTACCTTGTTCAAAAGCTTGCTGTGATCCTCTTGTTTGTAAATCTGATAACTGTTGTTGTAAGTTTCTATTTAATTCAGACTCAGCTATAGCTTGTCTACTACCTCCAAAACCTCCTGTTGATACAGCCCGATCTCCAATAGCTTGATATGTAGGTTGAGTTTGTCTAATAGCTTCACGTTTAGCAACATCTACTACAGCTTGTTGATAGGGATTCATATACTGTGCAGCTTGTTGAGGACCAAAAGCTTGTTGAGAATCTTGTAGGGCAGACAATCCAGCTTGATAATAAGGTAAAGCAGAACCTAAATTTGTACCACTACCAGCTAAACCAGATCTACTTGCTAGATCATACTCTGTTAGAGTTTCTTCCTGTAAAGGGTCCATCTCTGCAATACGAGCTTTAGTTCCCCCAGGAAACGTAGGCATAGGTTGTCCACTTTGTTGATTAAATCTAGCCTGTGATTTCTCTAAGATATCTGTAATGTATGGCCTAATCTCTTCAGGGAACTCTGTTCTCTGTTCGACTACTTGTGTACCTGCTACTTGAGGTTGACCACCACCACCACCTTTTCCTCCACACATTTATTCTCTCCCTATCACTTTGAGATCTCCCCCAAGATAAATATAACCAAAGTGTTTATATATCTTAGAGAATAACTTATTTTTTCTTTCATGTTGTACATCATTAAATACACCAGTAACTAATGGCATATTTAATTTCTTTGCATAGGCATCTAACTTACCCATTAATTTCAAAGCTAATCTACCTTTTCTAAATTTCTTTCTAACAAATGTAAAGTCTTCCGATAAAAAATCTTGATTTGACCACCACCATTGAGTGATATGTGCTCCTATCATTCCTGCTATTTCTAATCCCCCATTTTTTTTAACTATTTTACTTTCTAATAAATATATTATACCATCTTTTTGTAAGAAAGTAATATAATCTAAAACTTTAGATCTAACTGGTTCACCTATTCCTACTTCTGAATACATTTCATCAATTAATATATTTGTTATTTCAAATATATCTATTAACTCAGCTTTTCTAATTAACATTAAGCAAGATTCTTTAGTAATTTTCTACCATTTATTTCAGGTGGTTGTTGATCTCTTCCATATTTTTCTACTCTAAACTCAGAAATAAAATCATCCATCATATTGGCTCCACTATCAGGATTACCGTTACCTAATCCAGACATTACATCAGCAGGTACGACATATTCTTTTGGTGATAAAGCAGCCAATCCTCCACCTTGGATAGTAAACATTTTATTATCCTCCATACCATGACCATCTCCCTCTACCATTCCTTCAAAAGATTCTTCTAACTGTCCTCCTTCAGCAACAGGTAAATAAGAACTGGCTTCAAAGAACGTATCTTCCCCTCTACCAATCCTAGCTAATAATTCTTCTTCTGATTCTCCCTCACGAGGGGCTGTTTGAGGACGTTCTAATGTTTGTTGCTGTCTTTCAAATGGTTTACGTTCTGGTAACTGAGGCATCTCTGGAGGTGTCTCTGTCATCCCAGCACCTAGAATAGCTCCAGGAGCTGCTGTCATAGCCATTCTAGCTTCTTCAGGTAAGCTATCTGCAAAAGAAGATACAGGATTAAATTTATCTGTAACTTGAGCAGCTTCCATAAAAGTTTGTGGACCAGCAGTTGTGGCTGTACCTAAATCTCCTGCTATTTGATCATAAACATTATTTACATCAAATTCCCCAGCCATTCCTGATCCTGCTGGTACACCACCTGTTACTGCTTGTTGAGCTTGTCCTGTTCCTAAATGCTGTCCTGCATCAATACCTTTACCTGTTACACCTTGCATCAGTTGACCAACACCGAATTGAATTAACCCACTCATTAAACCTTTACCTATACTTCCTTCTTTAATAGCTGTTCCAGCCCCTCCTAACATGGCTGCTCCCCATGTAGGTAAACCAAAAGCTGCACCAACTAATCCTGCATATGGTAAAATATCTTTAAACTTAAAAGCTTCAGGTAAGCCTGTTACTGGGTTATAACTAAGTTCACCTAATGAAGATAAACCTCTTACTTCCTGTGGGTTCATATGGACTAGAGTCGTATCCCCTCCTCTACCCATTTTGCCCATTGTTTGAGCTACTTGTCCTAAAGGGGGTATTCTATTCATTTCCATTCTCCATCTTTTAACTTACTAGGGTTCATATAGTTTGATTGGTTTTTTGTTGAATCAGCATAAATATTATTAATATTTACCTGACCTCCCATCTCCATTGGTTTAAAAGCTTGAGATGCTAATGAAAGTTCAGGTACTAAAATTTGCCCAGTATTTACATTATTAATATAAGTACTCTCATTTAAAAAATTATAAAATTCATTCATATCCATTATGTAAGATCCTGCCATGCTGTTCCATTATACCCTTTAAATTTACTTTCTCCTAAAGAAAAGATAATATTTCCTGCTAAAGGAGATCCAACATCTGTAGCTGTAACTACAGTTAGTACTTGTGATGCCGGGGTACTATTAATTTCTGTATCACGAGTATCGAGTTGATTAATTAAAGCTCCACTCCAACTTCTTAACTCACCATAAATATTACGGCTCTCTTCTTCTCTTAGATCAACCATAATAAAAGATGAAACTTCGGGATACCTTGCCATTATCGCATCCCATCTGGTTGAACTGCTAATCGAAGAGAGCCATATCTCCATGAAGTTCCTACCGAATCACATGAAACTCGGATAGCAGCCTCCCTCCCTCTCGCTCTCAAATCTACTTTTTTAGTTGTTGGTGTAATTTCAAACGGTCCTTTTGTTATTGACGTATTTGCAGGATATTGTTTAGTAGTAATACTAAATTGTAAAGTCCCACTATTATCCATAGTAAAATCAGGTATCATTCTATCCATAAACATAATTCTTGATCCATCATCTATTTCAAATGTAGCAGATTCTAAGTAAGATGTCAAGGCTGTATTGTTTGTTCCTGTATAAATACTTACTGGCTCATTATTGTACAAATAAGAATTACCAGCAGTTGATGTACCTGTAGTAATAGTATTATTAAAAACACTTTTATCTGAATAGGTAGTCCAAAATCCTGATCCATATACCCAATAATTCTCAACTGGATTAAAGATAACATAGCTATCACACTCATTCTGTCCTGTTGAGGGGTATAACCAGACAATTTCTTTAAACTCTGAATTAATCCCTGCATATATTTTATCCTTATTAGTTTTATTAATTCTATCAAAAATGTATCTTTTTACTGTACAATCTAAATTTCTTACTTGACCATCAAATGCATAGAAATTATCTTCTCCCATCCAAAAGGTTCTACCATCAAAATCAACGGATGCATGGGGAGCAATTAAACCACAGTTCGTACCCATCTGTTTAAAACTAAAAACGTCATTACCACCAATAAAAGTCATTAACCATAGAGAATTATCTGTCCATACATTAATTGCATTACGTGAACGAACTGCCCCTACAATTTCTGTTCCATCAGTAAGAGGAACATCTCCTGAAGTATTCGTAGCTGATGGTGTCCATTGATTAAAATTTTCTGAATCAGACCAACGTACATTCATTGGACTATAATCCCCACCATATACACTACATCCAAAAGCTATAAGCTGTCTTTTATCTCCTAGTAAAATACTTCTAACATTTGTAGGTGCATCATTAGCTGAAACAATCGTAGCTCTTTGTGGTGTTGAACTAGCATCTACATTATAATAGTATATACCATTACCCCTACGGTTAGCAAGTATATCTTCACCCCAATTATCTAAACTCCATTGAGATATCTCAAAAGTAATACCACTTTGATCAGCTTGTTCATTCCATGCTCTGTATCCTAATGTTGTTGTAATTGATACAGGTAAGAAAAATCCTGTTGCTGTCCCTGTAGCTGCACTTGTTGCATTAGCTATAGAAGATAATGTAAAACTAAATGCATTTGTTTGAATACTTGTTATTTGAAAGATAGGACCACCTTGAGCCGTAGAAGATAATACTACATTACCACCTATTGTTGTTGCATCTGAAAATTCTACAAAGTTTCCTACTATGTGACTATGACCTGTTTCAGCTACACTTACATTTGTATTAGAACCAACCACACTAAATGCATTAGAGAAAGCTACACTTGTATATCCCGGAGTTCCTGCCGATGCTGCATTATAAACTCCAGCACCATATCCTAATCCTTGAATAGCAGAAGATGTTCCTACAGGTAATAGAATATTTAAAGTTCCTATGCCTGTATCTGTTCCTGTAGCAGTACTTGATGCATCAACAATAAATTTATTTATATCAACTAAAGATACAGGAAAATTTTTATTATTTAAACTTAATCCTCCTATAGTCCCACCACTTCCATCTGAGACTGAAGTAAATAATACAAAGTCTCCCTGAGATAAATTATGTGAAGCTTGAGAAACAGAAACAACAACTGATCCAGATGTTGATCCAATCTTTCCTGCTCCTACCGTAGTCTTTGTTATGATTGGTGTTATATCATAGATAACATCATCAGTATAATAAGTATATAGTTTTTTATCTGTACCAAATACCATATGTCTGAGAGTGCTGTTATCAGACCATGTTAATAAATCTCTAGCATTTCCTAAAAAAGAAGTTGTACTAAGTTGAGAATACCCTCTTAAATTCTCTGGTCTTCCTGCTCTAAATCGAACTCGATCTCCATCATACCATGACCCCTCTTCGGCATAACGAGTTGTCTCCCGGTGAAATCCAGGTCTAAAATTTAATTTAACATACTTAGAACCCATAGATGACATTTAAGGTCTTCCAAAGTTTTGAAGGATAATAGAATCAATAGTTGTAGCTGATCGAACATTATACACTAATAGATCAACTGCACTAACTGCTGTAGATAAATTAGGTACACTAGCTCCTACAAATTTCCAAGCACTTCCATATGTTGCTGCATGTGATCCTGAAACATTTTGAATTAAATAAATTGTTCCTGATTGCCCGGCTACAGCATTAGAGGGATTTCCAATACTTACATCACTAGCTGATAAACTACAGATAAAGTTACAAGCTTCATTTAAATCTAAAGTTAAAGATGTTGTATAAGTAACAGTCTTAGGAGTACCAACAACTTGACCACCAAAAGTATTTATACTTGTATATGTTTTAGCTCCTCTAATTGTATCAGCTGCAGATACCCGAACATAACGAGCATCAGCCACAGAAACATTAGGAATATCTTGAGCACTTACAGGATTTTTAAATGTTAAGTTAGTATCATCAGCTATTGTTTGAGCTAAATTAACTGTAATAGCTGTAGCAGTTTCTCGACTAACAACATGAGTATTAGCTTTAACAGATGTACCATGCATGGTATATCCTGCTATTATACTCAAAGTTACATTATCAAGACTTACAATTGTGGTAGCATTAATTCCTCCACTAGAATCTACATCAGCCGTTGCCGTAATAGAAGTATTAGTAGCATTAAAATCTGCTGCTGTTCCAAGCCCTAAACCAGAAGCATTAAACTGATGGATATTTACACCGTCACAGAAAAATATTCCACGAGAACTTACAGGAGGACTAACTCCTGCATTACCAGCAGTTTGTAGTACATAAGATGAATTACTTATTCTAGTAGTCTTATCTCGTATTAAATAAAATTTAGATTGACTAGGAATAATAACATTAATAGATGTAGTTATCTCTCCTTTAAATTCTAGAATTGCACTTCTAGCTTCATCAGAAGCTCCATCATTATTTGTTAAAGTATAACTAACACCTCCAGCTAGTGAAATAGTTGTGTAAGCTGCAACAGCATCATCTACTAATTGAATAACATTATTATTTAATCGTTGTCCCCAAGTGTTAGCATTTTCGCCATCAGCTTGTAGTTCTAATTTTATCCGTGATGTATAAGTTGATGACATTCTTTATCTCCTATAAATTATAATCTTTTAAGTCAGGCCATATACCTAATATACCACCAGTATTAATTTGATCATCTTCATCAGTTACTGCCCATACTGGATATAGTTTTTGAAATGCTTCTTTATCAGATGCATCCGTAATAGCTTTAATCATACTATCTCCTGCTGTCCGTATATCATCTCTATACTTTTGAACATCAGAGGGAATAGCTGTAGACTTATCTATCTTTCTAATGTAATACCAATCTGTAGGTGATAGTAAATTATTTTGTATTTGATTAATATCTTTAAGTTCATTTATTTTAACTTCATTAAAATCCCTATCTTTTTTAGATTTAATCGATGTAACAGTATTAGAATTAATTTTATATTCTATAGTATTTGTTCTTATTTCTGTTTTAGAATCTAAACTTAAATTTTGTTCTTCAATCGGATAGATTCCAATTTCATTTAATTTTGATGTTTCCCACAATTTAAATATATTAGACGGATGCTGTGTGCCATCTTCTGTCACATAAGCTTGCCCTCCATTTAATATTTTTATAACTTGATCTGCTTTTACAATAGCATACATTGTTTCTTTCTCCTATGTATTAATTTTATCTTGCCGTTCCTTGTGTAACACCCGACCCACCAAAAGGATATTTTGCCCATGCCATAAAAATAATAGTATTACCATCTCCATTAGCATCAGAATTACTATTAGTTATTTTAAATCCGTTAGAATAAATGCTCATTTCTCTAGAAGATGCAGCGACATCTAGATTAGGGAAAACAGCATTCGTTACAGGATTACCTGCTGGATAGTCAACTGTACTTGACTGTACCCAATCAGTACTAGCAGCTGAAGAATTTTTATATATAACAAGTTCAGGCCGAAAACCACAATAAATATATGGTCCTACAGCATTTCCATTTCCGATGTAAGTTCCAAACTTTGAGTACCCAGCAATCTCTGTAAAAGCAAATGCAACAAATGTAGAATTATTTTCATTCACTGTTACGTCTGTACCTACACTAAAAGTATTAGGAATTGGAGTTGTGCTATTCCAAAAAGTAGAACCTGTTACTGCTGCATCAGGTTTGAAGGGACGAATAAATGAAGTGTTTCCTAACTCTTGATGGTATATAGCCCAACCATAAGCACTACTTCTCATTGATACCCAAATACATGCAGGAGCAACACCTAACCCATGACCTATAGTACCTGCAACTCCACTTCCTGTGTAGGTAATAACACTAAAACCAGCAGTTGTATTAACTGTTACAGTTGAAGGTATAGTTCCTGCTGGAGAAGAGGTTGCACCTGCTCCACCTCCTGCCCAGTTAAAAGAATTATATAAAGCATTATCAGTATTGATATCAGCATATTCTCCAATCTGTACACCATCTTGTAGAAAGGAGTTTACTACCCCAGTATTAGGATCTTGTTGTGTAGCAGTTGGTCCTTTTGTTGTCATAATTTGATTAGGTCCAGTAAGTCTATCACTAATTAAATTATTAGTTACTGCACTTGTAGATTTAATTAGATTGAATGCTGTTATACCAGCCTCACTTGCTAATAAATTATCTTGACTGAGAGATACAGCATTACTTGGTATTGTTGTTGATTGAAAAAATCCACCAGCAGTTACATTAAAAGTTAAAGCTCCACTATCTAAGTACATCCATGATCCTGTATTAGTAGTAGAACCTAGAGTAGGCATAGTGTTATTACTATCATCTAAAACGGCTGGCATTAATACACTTGTTGCCGTAATGTTATTAGTTCCTAC
>TARA_R110002124_G_scaffold109676_2_pt1 | contig 33377 bp, 34 predicted proteins | sample TARA_R110002124 | Tara Oceans TARA_R110002124 (sample SAMEA4397445) | marine metagenome | biome: Polar Biome; feature: [SRF] surface water layer (ENVO:00010504); material: water (ENVO:00002006), including particulate matter (ENVO:01000060) such as... | depth 5 m
CTTCCCGTCCATCGATGGTGCGCCGGCGATATTCGCCGCTCTTGAAGGAGCCGGCTGCCAGGTCAAGCCAGAACTGTCGATACGCAGCATCTGCAGGGTTGGCGTCAAACAGCAATGTGGCATTGGCCTGGCCGACGATCTGCTCCAGGCGATAGCCCAGCAGTGCCAGGAACTTGTCGTTGGCGGTGATGACCTCTCCGGTAAGGGTGAATTCGGCTACCAGCTGCGACATGGAGATGGCATTGAGCTGGCCGGTATGGTCGGCTGCAATCTCAAGATGCCGCCCGGTCTCGGCGCCCAGTTCGGCGGCGCGCTGCGAGTTGATGCGGAAGACCTCCACGGCGCGTGCCATGCTGCCGATCTCGTTGCTGTTGCCGATGAAAGGTACCGCGGCTTTGAAATCCCCATCGGCGATGGCGTTCATGGTGGCGGACAGCTGTGGAATTGGACGGGTCAGCGCCCGTGAGACCAGCAGCGCTACCACACCCATGACCAGGAGGGCTCCGCCGCCCACAATGGCCATCATCATCAGGCTCTGCCCGACGACGGCTTCGATGGGGCCCCGGTCCACGGCGACGAACAGTGCCCCGATGACCGTGCCATCCGCCATGGCAATGGGTTGGTACCGGGTGGCATAGCTCACGCCATTGATGCTTTCCGCGCCCACGACCGGGGTATTGGCCATCAGGGCATCGTAGAGGGCCGTGCCCGCAATGATCGGGCGGTCTACCAGACGCTCCCCGCCAGGCAGGAGCAGGCTTGTCGTGCCTACCGTAAAGTCCGGACTTACCTCGGCATTGAAGACATAGATGCTGGCGTCCTGCGCCGAGACGCCCGCCACCGTGTCGATGACCCCGTCATTGCGAAAGCGCGGCATCGATCGCATGGTCAGGCTCGCCACATTGCCCTGCTCGTCGGGGCCGACTTCCAGACTTGGCAGATTGACGCTGAGAATTTGTGCGGTGATCCGCGTTGCACTGTCCAGCGCAGTAGCGACATTGGCGTCGGTCGTGCCGGACAGGCTGACAAACAATCCCGCGACCACCACGGCAATGGCGATGGCAAGCGAGCAGACCATCATCGCCGCAATCGCCACAGTCAGCCGAATATTACCCATCCACGAGGTCATGTGCATCTCTCCGGCAACCAGTTGCGCAGGCGCTGGCCGTGCTTTCGCGTCAGAGACTGCAGATTGAACCTTAACGGAGCGTTGCCGCGACGTGCTTTTTTAAGCCAGGTCAAGGGGATGCATACTTTTTAGGCACGACCTGCGCGATCCGGGAATGCCACCGTAGCTGTCAGGTTCACGAGGAATTGGGCGCTCAAACGACGACACCCGCGGCCATGACCACCGCGGGTGTTCTGATCAGACTATTCTTGCCAGCCTAGTGGACGTGGCCACCATTGATCTGGCCTGCTTCGATTGCCAGATTGGCCAGCGCGCTGACGACCTCCTGAGCATAAGACTGCTCTTCAGGTGTCTTGGCTGTCTGCAGCTCTGCCTCGGCAACCTTGATCTGCTCGGCCAGTTCGGCATGGTCGAACTCGGCATAGGGTGCCGACTGCTCGGCCAGAATGGTCAGCCCCTCGGGCGACACATCGGCGAAGCCGCCTTTGACAAAGTAGATCTCGTCACGACCGTTGAGGCCATTGACGGTGATGAACCCGCGACGCAGCGTCGTCATGAACGGGGCATGATCGTGCATCACCGTAAAGTAGCCTTCCGTGCCGGGCACGGTGACCGACGTCACCACTTCCGATAGCAACAGGCGCTCGGGCGACACGATCTCGATCTTGAGGCCTTCAGCCATTATAGTGATCCCTTAGCGCAAGCTTGGGACCGCCGCATGCGGCGGTCACCGAACAATGGTCTAGGCTGCCTGGGCAGCCAGTTTCTGAGCCTTCTTGACGGCATCTTCGATGGTGCCGACCATGTAGAAAGCGCCTTCTGGCAGGTGATCATACTCGCCGGCCACCAGGCCCTTGAAGCCCTTGATGGTGTCTTCGAGCGAAACGAACACGCCAGGCGTGCCGGTGAACACTTCAGCCACGTCGAAAGGCTGGCTCATGAAGCGCTCGACCTTGCGGGCGCGCGCCACCACCAGCTTGTCTTCTTCGGACAGTTCGTCCATGCCCAGAATGGCGATGATGTCCTGCAGCGCCTTGTACTTCTGCAGCACTTCCTGAACGCGGCGGGCCACCTGATAGTGCTCGTCACCAACAACCAGCGGATCGAGGATACGCGAGTTCGATGCCAGCGGATCAACGGCCGGATAGATACCCTTTTCCGAGATGGCGCGGTTCAGCACGGTCACGGCGTCGAAGTGCGCGAACGAGGTCGCCGGCGCCGGGTCGGTCAAATCGTCGGCGGGCACGTACACGGCCTGCACCGAGGTGATCGAGCCCTTATTGGTGGTCGTGATGCGTTCCTGCATCTGGCCCATATCGGTAGCCAGCGTCGGCTGATAGCCCACCGCCGACGGGATACGGCCCAGCAGAGCCGACATTTCGGCGCCAGCCTGGGTAAAGCGGAAGATGTTGTCCACGAAGAACAGCACGTCCTGGCCCTGATCGCGGAAGTTCTCAGCGATGGTCAGGCCGGTCAGTGCCACGCGGGCACGCGCCCCTGGGGGCTCGTTCATCTGACCGAACACCAGTGCGCACTTTGAACCGGCAGCCGAGCCATCATGCTCGGTCGGGTTCTTGTTCACGCCCGATTCGATCATTTCGTAGTACAGGTCATTGCCTTCGCGGGTGCGTTCACCCACGCCGGCAAACACCGAATAACCACCATGCGCCTTGGCGACGTTGTTGATCAGTTCCTGGATCAGCACGGTCTTGCCCACGCCGGCGCCGCCCATCAGGCCAATCTTGCCGCCACGCGCATAGGGCGCGATCAGGTCAACCACCTTGATGCCGGTGACCAGCACGGTGCTTTCAGGATTCTGCTCGGCAAAAGCCGGCGCTTCCTGGTGGATTTCGCGACGGTCGCTCGAGCCGATCGGGCCGGCTTCGTCGATCGGCTCGCCGATGACGTTCATGATACGGCCCAGCGTGGCTTCGCCGACCGGCACGGTGATGGCGGTGCCCATATCGAGCACTTCGGCGCCGCGCACGAGACCTTCGGTGGTGTCCATGGCGATGGTGCGCACGGCGTTCTCGCCCAGATGCTGCGCCACTTCCAGCACCAGACGCTGGCCGTTATTGGTTGTTTCGAGGGCGTTCAGGATCGCGGGCAGGTGGCCGTCGAACACAACGTCCACGACGGCACCAATGACCTGCGATACGCGACCGGCCTTTTTCTCTGCCATTTGTTTCGTCCTTCGCTTCGATTGCTTAGAGCGCTTCCGCGCCCGAAATGATTTCGATGAGTTCTTTGGTGATCTGAGCCTGGCGCTGACGGTTGTAGCTGAGCTGCAGCTGACCGATCATTTCGCCGGCGTTCCGGGTCGCATTGTCCATTGCCGACATTTGCGCACCATAGAACGAGGCGCTGTTTTCCAGCAGCGCCCGCAACACCTGCACCGCAATATTGCGCGGCAGCAGATCTTCCACGATCGCCTCTTCGCTCGGCTCATATTCGTAGGGCACGGCCGAAGCTTCGACTTCGCCTTCTGCCTTGGCAGGCAGCTTGGCCGGAATCAGCTGCTGGGCCGTCGGCACCTGGCTGATGACGCTGCCGAACTTGGCAAAATAGAGCGTCGCCACGTCGAACTCGCCGGCGTGGAACATCTCGAGCACCTTGTCGGTGACCTGCTGCGCCTGCACGAAGCCGACCTGCTTGATCTCGCGGAAGTTGAAGGTGTCCACGATATTGTCAGGATACTGGCGGCGCAGGATGTCGTGGCCCTTGCGGCCCACGGTGAGCATCTTGACCGTCTTGCCCTGGCTGATCAGCTTGGCAGCATGTTCGCGCGCCAAACGGGCGATCGAGGAGTTGAAACCGCCGGCCAGACCGCGCTCGCCGGTGGCAACCACCAGCAGATGCACCTGATCCTTGCCCGTGCCGCCCAGCAGCACCGGCGCATTTTCTTGACCGTCATAGACCGCGCCAAGCGCTGCCAGCACCTTGCCCATGCGTTCGGCATAGGGGCGCGCAGCCTCGGCGGCTTCCTGGGCGCGGCGCAGCTTTGCCGCCGCAACCATCTGCATGGCCTTGGTGATCTTCTGGGTCGATCTGACCGAGTCGATCCGGTTCTTGAGGTCCTTTAGCGAAGCCATTGGCCTTCGATCTCCCTGCTGGCCTTAGGCCGCGTAGGTCTTCTTGATCTCGTCGAGCGCGGATTTGAGCTTGGCACGGGTGTCATCGCTCAGGGCCTTCTCGGTGGCGATAGTCTTGAGCAGCTCGGCATATTTGCCGCGCAGCGCCGACAGCACCGACTGCTCGAAATCGCCGACCTTGTTGACCGGAACGGTGTCGAGATAGCCGTTGGCGCCGGCAAAGATCACCGCAACCTGCTCTTCCATCTTGAGCGGGCTGAACTGGGGCTGCTTGAGCAGCTCGGTCAGGCGTGCACCGCGGTTGAGCAGACGCTGGGTGGCCGCATCCAGATCGGAACCGAACTGGGCGAAGGCCGCCATTTCGCGATACTGGCTGAGTTCGCCCTTGAGCGAACCGGCAACCTGCTTCATCGCCTTTACCTGAGCGGACGACCCCACGCGGGACACCGACAGACCAACGTTCACGGCAGGGCGAATGCCCTGGAAGAACAGGTTGGTTTCAAGGAAGATCTGGCCGTCGGTGATCGAAATCACGTTGGTCGGAATATAGGCCGACACGTCGTTGGCCTGCGTCTCGATCACGGGCAGCGCCGTCAGCGAACCCAGACCATGGGCTTCGTTGAGCTTGGCAGCGCGCTCGAGCAGACGCGAGTGCAGGTAGAACACGTCGCCCGGATAGGCTTCGCGACCGGGCGGACGACGCAGCAACAGACTCATCTGGCGGTAGGCGACGGCCTGCTTGGTCAGATCGTCATAAGCGATCACGGCATGCTTGCCGTTGTCGCGGAAGAATTCGCCAATGGCGCAGCCGGTGAAAGGCGCAATATACTGCAGCGGTGCAGGATCGGAAGCGGTAGCCGCGATCACCACGGAATACTGCAGCGCCCCGGCTTCTTCGAGCTGACGCACGAACTGGGCAACGGTGGAGCGCTTCTGGCCGACCGCGACATAGATGCAGTAGAGCTTGTCGGTATCGGAGGCATTCGCGTCGTGGGCCGGCTTCTGGTTGAGGAAGGTATCCAGAATAATGGCCGACTTGCCGGTCTGACGGTCGCCAATGATCAGCTCGCGCTGGCCACGGCCGATCGGGATCAGCGCGTCGATGGCCTTGAGGCCCGTCGACATGGGCTCATGCACCGACTTGCGGGGCAGAATGCCAGGCGCCTTGACGTCAACACGGCGGCGTTCGGTGTGCTCGATCGGACCCTTGCCGTCGATCGGGTTGCCCAGACCGTCGACAACGCGACCCAGCAGACCCATGCCGACCGGGGTATCCACGATCGAGCCGGTGCGCTTGACGACATCGCCTTCCTTGATGGAACGGTCATTGCCGAAGATCACGACGCCGACATTGTCGGTTTCAAGGTTCAGGGCCATGCCCTTGATGCCGCCCGGGAACTCGACGAGCTCACCAGCCTGCACTTTGTCCAGACCATAGACACGGGCGATACCGTCACCGACGGAAAGCACCTGACCGACTTCGGAAACCTGGGCTTCCTGGCCGAAATTCTTGATCTGGTCCTTGAGGATCGCAGAAATTTCCGCGGCTTTGATGTCCATTATCCGACCTCTTTCATGGCGATCTTCATCGCAGCGAGTTTTGTCTTGAGCGAGCTGTCGATCATCTGGCTGCCAACCTTCACCTGAAGGCCGCCAATCAGCGAGGGATCAACGAATTGATTGAGCGTAACGGTCTTGCCTATCTTGGCCTTGAGCGTTTCGCTGAGCGCAGCAACCTGATCGGCATTGAGTGGCGCCGAGGAGGTAACGTCTGCCGTCACCTCACCACGTGCCTTGGCCGCCAGATCGCGAAAGCTGGCAATGATGGCGTCCAGCGCGAACAGGCGACCATTCTTGGCCACCAGGCGCAGGAAATTGCTGACCAGAGGATTGGTCTTGGCCTTGGCCAGCAGCGCATCAAGCGCGGAAGCCTTGGTGTCAGCGGAAATGACGGGCGAACGCAGGAAGCGCGAGAAATCCGCGCTCTCCCCGATCAGTCGGGTGACGTCTGATAGTGACGTCTCGACCGATGCCAACTGGTTCTCGCTGCTGGCGAGATCGAACAGCGCCGACGCATATGGCCGGGCGATCTGGGTAAGCACTGAATTCTGCGCTGCCAATGCCGCATCACCCTCTTGGTTGCTTGCCTGCTTGCCGCCTGTTTTGGTTTGGGAAACCCGGGCGGTCGCTGACGCTTGTTCTTGTTTGGAAAAGAGGACGTCCGGAGCCCCCTTCAAAGTCGCGCTCGCTCTAGCACAAGCCTCGCGCGCCTTGCAAGGCTTGGGCAAGAGATTCAAACGGGGCGAAAGTGTCGCAGGGCATGCCTACATAAAGCTCATCGGGTCGATATCGACCTGCACGCGAAGATTGCCGGTCACTTTATCGGCCGACCCCAGCCAGAACCGGACATAGCCCGAGAGGTCGAAATCCTTGCCGGACTGGGCCAGCAGCCGCACGCGATGGCGTCCGCGCACCATGGCGATCGGGGCATCGGCCGGGCCGAACAGCCGCACGCCATTGGCCATCGGGGCCGCCGACAGCAGTTTTTTGGCAAAGCCCATCGCCACATCGTGCTCATTGGCCGAGACGATCAATGCCGCCAGTCGGCCAAAGGGCGGCAGCCCCCCTGATTCTCGCGCCGCCAGTTCATGGGCATAGAAGGCCTCGCGATCCCCGCTCACCATTGCCCGCATCACCGCGTGATCGGGGTGATAGGTCTGGAGGAACGCCTTGCCGTTTTTCGACGCCCGTCCAGCCCGCCCGGCAACCTGGGTCAGGATCTGAAAGGTCTTTTCGGCGGCACGCGGATCGCCATGCGCCAGCCCCAGATCGGCATCGAGCACACCCACCACGGTGAGCTTTTCAAAGTGATGGCCCTTGGAGACCAGCTGGGTGCCGATGATCAGGTCATATTCTCCCCGCTCGATTTCCGCGACGCGCTCCTTGAGCTGGGCATTGCTGCCCATGTCCGAGGACAGGATCACCCGCCGGGCATCGGGAAACCGCGCCGCAGCCTCCTCGGCGACGCGCTCGATGCCCGGCCCCACCGCGACCAGCGCATCGGCAGCGCCACAGGCACCGCAAATGCTGGGCGTACGCACTTCATGCCCGCAATGGTGGCACATCAGCACGCCGCGAAACCGGTGCTCGACCATCCAGGCCGAACAGTCCGGGCACTGGTATTGATGCCCGCACGACCGGCACAGCGTCAGCGGCGCATAGCCGCGCCGGTTGAGAAACAGCAGCGCCTGCTCGCCTCGGTCGAGCGCGCCAAACACTTCGCGGGCCAGAGCCGGAGCGATCCAGGCGCCTTTTTCCGGCCCATCGATGCGCATGTCGATGGTGGTGATATTGGGCATGGCTGCCTCGGCATAGCGCGAGGTCAGCAGCACATGCGCGTAGCGCCCGCTATTGGCATTGTTGCGCGTTTCCACCGATGGCGTGGCCGACGACAGGATCACCCGGGCATGGCTGAGATGGGCCCGCACCACCGCCATGTCACGGGCATGATAGGTAATGCCATCGGCCTGCTTGTAGGCGCCGTCATGCTCCTCGTCGAGCACCAGCATGCCCAGTTCGCGAAACGGCAGGAACAGCGCCGAGCGCGCGCCCACCACCGCGCGCACCGTGCCATCGAGCACGCCGCGCCAGACCTTGGCCCGCTGCACCGGGCTCATGTCCGAATGCCATTCGGCGGGCCTGGTGCCAAAGCGCTTGGTGAACCGGTTGATGAACGTATTGGTCAGCGCGATCTCGGGAAGCAGGATCAGCGCCTGCCGGCCCGCCCGCAGCGTATCGGCCACCGCCTCGAAAAACACTTCCGTCTTGCCGCCACCGGTCACCCCGTCGAGCAGCGCCACGCCAAATTGCTGCGGATCGAGCGCCAGGATCTCGTCGAGCGCCTTTTGCTGACCGTCCGACAGGGTGGCAACGGCGGCATCGGGGTCGGGCTGCTCCACGATTGGCGGCGCCGGCATCTCGATGCGCATCACCGCGCCGGCCCGCTCCAACCCCTCCACGACCGAGGCGGAAACCCCGGCCGCTCCGATCAGCGCGGCCTTGGGCCAGGCCATGTCGTCCATCAGCAGATCGAGCACCCGCAGCCGGGCCGGCGTCAACTTTGCCGGATCCTGCCCGGTACGCCGAAACGCCACCACCGGCCTGGGGGCGTCGAGCGCCTCGCTCGAACGCAGCACGGCCCGCAATACCTGGCCGGGCGCCGCCAGCGTATAGCGCGCCACCCAGTCGACAAGCTTGAGCAGTTCTTCGCTCAGCGGCGGCACGTCATAGGCCATGGCGATGTCGCGCAGCCGGTTATGCGCCACCATGTCCCGGGGCGCCCCCCAGACCACGCCCAGTACCAGCCGCGGACCCAGCGGCACCGAGACGACCGAGCCCCGCGTCACCACCATGCCCGCAGGCACGCGATAGCTATAGGGGCCCTCAACGGCGACCCCCACCATGACCGCAACGATGTCTGGACGATGTTCCATTTGTGCCCGTTCTGTTCGCACCAGAACATAGGCAGCGCAACTGATTCTGCCAAAGCCGGTCGGCCGGCTCTGCAGGAACGCCGCAAACCGGGGCCGGGTTAAGCCTTGCTTTACCAGCGGGGTCGACAGTACGCGCCATGGTCGAATCCGCCTTTGCCACCGACGAGTTCGTACGCGCCCGCATTGCGGCCTGGCAGCGCGAGCTGGGCTCTGTGCGCCGCCTGGCAGCCAATACGCTGGAAGCCTATGGCCGTGACCTCGATCAGTTTTTCCGCTTTCTCGCCGGCCATACCGGCGGCCCGGTTTCTCTCAACACACTCAAGCAGTTACGCGGGGCCGACATACGCTCATTCATGGCCCAGCGGCGCCAGGAGAGCCTGGGGTCTCGCTCGCTGGCGCGGGTCCTGTCGGCGCTCAAGAGCTTTTTTCGCTTCATGGAGCGCGAGGGGGTGATGGCCACCGAGGCGCTCAACGTTATCCGTACCCCCAAACTGCCCAGATCCCTGCCCAAGGCGCTGACGGTCATCGAGGCGCGCGAGACGATATCGACCACCGCCGAGATGGAAGAGCGCCCCTGGGTAGCCGCCCGCGACATGGCCGTCCTCTCGCTCTGCTACGGCGCCGGACTGCGCATTGCCGAGGCCCTGGCGCTGACCCGCGGCGACCTGGAAGCCCAGGTTTTGCGGGTCACCGGCAAGGGCGGCAAGACCCGAATGGTGCCGCTGATCGCCGCGGTGCGGGCCTCCATCGAGCTCTATCTCGAGCTCTGCCCGTTCAGGTCCTGGCCCGAGGAACCGTTGTTCCGCGGGGTCAAGGGCGGCGTGCTGTCGCCCCGGCTGATCCAGCTGCGGGTGGCCCAGCTGCGCGGCGCCCTGGGCCTGCCGCCATCGGCAACCCCCCACGCGCTGCGGCATTCCTTTGCCACCCACCTGCTCGGCAAGGGCGGCGATCTGCGGGCGATCCAGGAATTGCTCGGCCATGCCAGCCTCTCCTCGACCCAGATCTACACCGCCGTCGATACCGAGCGCCTGCTCGACAGCTACCGCAAGGCCCACCCCCGCAGCGCCTGACATAGGCTTCGATCTGTCATATCCGATCGTACCGAACCGTTATCGTCCGGAGCGACTTGTCGCTCACCCTTTGGCGGCGCTACAAAGGCGGCATGGACAAGCCCGTTTCCACCCTCCGGCTATCGCTTCTTCTTTCTGGCTCCCCTCGGGACCGGAACGAGCGCTGACGTCCAGCTTTTCGTTATCCCGGCCCGCCTTCTGGCGCTCCGGTGACTGGCAAGGCGGACCGCATCAGGACCCGCCGCATGACCAGTTCGTCCAACCCGAAACCCGCCACCACTGACCCGCTCGGCTACGGCTTTGCCGTGGCCGGGGCAATCCTGTTTTCCACCAAGGGCATTTTCATCAAGCTCGCCTATGCCCATGGCGTCGCCACCGAGATGCTGCTCAGCCTGCGCATGCTGGTTGCCCTGCCCGTCTATCTGGTCATTCTGCTCACCCTGCTGCGGCGCGAGCAAAAGCTGCGCGCCCTGCTCACCGCCCCCATTGTGCTCTCCAGCATGGCGGTGGGGATATTGGGCTATTACCTGTCGAGCTATCTCGATTTTCTCGGCCTCAATTTCCTGTCCGCCCAATATGAGCGGCTGGTGCTGTTCACCTACCCCTTCTTCGTGCTGCTGTTTGGCGTCTGGTTCTTTGGCGACCGCATGCACTGGCGCGTCGTGCCGGGCATGCTGGTCTCCTATGCCGGCCTCCTGGTGATCTTCGGCTGGAACCTGGCCATCAATCCCGACGGGCTGCTGCCCGGCACGCTGCTGGTGCTCGGCTCGGCCATCACCTTTGCCCTCTACCAGCACCTGGCCAAGCGGCAGATGCTGGTGATCGGGGCGGGCCTGTTCACCTGCATCGGCATGTCCACCGCCGCCCTGGTCGCCATTGCCCAGAACCTGATCCTGGCCGGCCCCGCCAGCTACCTGGCCCTGACGCCCCAGATCTGGGGCTATGGCCTGGCCCTGGGCCTGCTGGGCACCGTGCTGCCCTCCTTTCTGATGAATATGGGCATGGCCCGGATCGGGGCCAGGGCAACCGCATCCACCGGCGCCTTCGGCCCCATTGTGACCATCGTGATTGCGGTGTGGGTGCTGGGCGAACCCTTCACGCTCTATCACGCCATCGGCACGGCGGCGGTGCTGCTCGGCTCGGTGCTGTTCACCCGCGCCGAGCGGCAGGCGCGCAACCAGCCGGCCTGATGCGAGGCTGCGTGCCGGCGACAGCCCCGGGCAAAAATCTGCCGCCCGGGGCTGTCGGCTGCCTCATTGCCGCTTTAGTGTTGTCCAAACAAGACCAGACTGAATGATGGGAAGGGACAATCCATGAAAGCCTTGCAGACGATCCTGGCCGGTGCCGCACTGAGCCTGGCCCTGGTGGCAGGCCCCGTGGCGCCAGCCTGGGCGCAGGACGCGACCGCCGAACCGGCGGCCGCACCCGGCGCGTCGATCGATTTCGGCGACGATACCAGCCAGTGGGCCAATGATGGCGAGTGCGACGATCCGCGCTTTGTGGGCGCCGCCGCGGCAACCGAACTGCTCGAGGCCGACCGGATGCATGATGCTACCGATTGCCGCGCCGCCCATGAGGCCGGCACGGTGACCCTCAAGGAAGACACTGCCGCCCCCAGCGTCGCCACGGCCGATACCCCCGATTTCGGCGATGACACCAGCCAATGGGCCCATGATGGCGAATGCGATGACCCACGCTTTGTCGGCGAGGCTTCGGCAACCGAGCTGCTCGATGTCGACCGGATGCACGACGCCACCGACTGCCGCATCGCCTTTGAAGCCGGCAAGGTGACACTGGCGACGCCGGCAACGACCGATATCGCCAACGGCACCGGCACCAGCCGGGATGCGCGCATCAATTTCGGTGATGACAGCGGCGAATGGGCCCATGACGGCGAATGCGACGACCCCGATTTCGTCGGCCCCGGCATGACGGCCAAGCCCTCGCCCGAAAGCCGCATGCGCGATGCCAGTGACTGCCGCGCCGCCTTCGATCTGGGCACGGTCTCGCTTGGTTCGGCCCGCGCCCAGTCGGTTGCCGCCTTTGACTATGGCAGCGATTCCAGCCGGTGGGCCAATGACAATGAATGCGATGACCCGCGCTTTGAAGGCCCCGGCACCGACAAGAAGATGCTCGAGGACGACATGATGGGCGACGCCACCGATTGCCGGGCCCTCGAAGCCCAGGGCCAGGTCAGCATCCGCACGGTCTATAGTCCGCAATATGCCGCCGGCGCTCCCTATGACAGCAGCGGCGTCGCCTTTGGCGACAACAGCTCGGACTATGCCAATGATGGCGAATGCGACGACCCGCGCTTTGAAGGCCCCGGCACCGCCCGCACCCTGCTCGACAGCGACAGCGAACGCGACGCCAATGACTGCCGGGCCGCCTATGAGGCCGGCACCGTGCTGCTGCGTCACCGGCAGCATGATCGGCAATAATCGGCGGCGGGGCCTGCCCCGCCGCTACAGCCTGCGCTACCAGGCCGCGAATTTGCCCGGCCTGGCGATGGTATCATTGCCGCAGTCGAACTGGCCGGCCGCGTCGGCTGCCTGCCGGGCCAGCGCATTGGCATTGCTGTTGGCCCGCGCATCGACATAGGCGATGTGGCAGCTATTGCCCTCGACCAGCTGGGTGACCACCAGCACCTGACCACTGTTTTTCCCCGTCTCGGCATCGGCAATGTGGTAGCGCACGATGGTGGCTACCGGCATCCAGCGGCCCGAGGCATTGCTCAGCCGCCATTCGAGCTTTTCACCCAGTTCGTTGAACGGGCCCAGCGTCTGCCCGCCCGGCTCCTTGTCGATATTGAAGCCATAGACGATGGAAAACCGCAGATCACCCTCGCTGACATGGACCGGATAGCCCTTGTAGCCCGGGCAGGCCCAGCTGGCCCCGAAATCATCGGCATCAAGCACGAGGCAGTCGGTTTCGAGCTTGAGGTCAGTATAGGCGCTGGTGAAGCCCGACTGCGCCAGCACCGGGGCGCCGGCCGATGCCCACCCCAGCACCGAGAGCAGGAGCAGGCGACCCATGGTGAGATTGGCGCGCATCGGCATTGGCAACACTCCCTCAAATTATTCCTTCATGATGCAGATCAATGTGCTGGCTTCAAGGCCGTTGCATTGTGGCAGGCACACAAGGAGACCACGCTGATGTTCAAGAACCTGCTGATTGCCACCGATGGCTCGGAACTGGGCAACAAGGCGCTGGCGGCCGGCCTGGAACTGGCCCGCCTCAATGGCGCCAGTGTCACCATCATGACCGCCTCTGACCCGGTGACCACCGTCTTCGGCGCGGGTGGCTTTGGCACCATCGATGCCGGCTCCATCATCGAGGAACTTGAAAGGCGCTATGCCGCTGAAGCGGCAACGCTGCTGGCGGCCGCGGCCGCCGAGGCGCAAATCGCCGGCGTGACGGCACGCACGCTGCACCTGCCCGGGCACCGGCCGGCCGATGCCATTGTGCAGCTGACCGCCGATGAGGGCTGCGATACCATCGTCATGGGATCGCATGGCCGGCGCGGATTCCAGCGCCTGCTGCTGGGCAGCCAGGCCGCCGAAGTGCTGGCGCGCGCGGCCGTACCGGTGCTGATCATCAAGTAAGCATGGCTGCTGCCATGCTATTGTGCCTTGCCTTTGAGGGCCGTATTGGGCAGAACCTGCCCTGTTCCGTCCCTCTTTTGAACGGCATGAAGCCATATGAACATCGACGCCATCCCGACCGGCAAGAACCCGCCCGACGACCTCAATGTGATCATCGAAGTGCCCATGGGCGGCGAGCCCATCAAGTACGAGATCGACAAGGCCAGCGGCGCGCTGTTCGTTGACCGCTTCCTTTATACGCCCATGCGCTATCCGGGCAATTATGGCTTCGTGCCCCACACCCTGTGCGGTGACGGCGACCCGCTCGACGTCATCGTGATGAATTCGCGCCCGCTGGTGCCCGGCGCCGTGGTGCGCTGCCGCCCGATCGGCGTGCTGTTCATGGAAGACGATGGCGGCCAGGACGAAAAGATCCTCGCCGTGCCGGTCTCCAAGCTCACCCGCATGTATGACGCCGTCAAGGATATCGGCGACATGCAGGAAATCCAGGTCGAGCGGGTCAAGCACTTCTTCACCCACTACAAGGATCTCGAGCCCGGCAAATGGGCCAAGATAAGCCATGTCGGCGGCTATGAAGACGCCAAGAAGGTGATTCTGGACTCCATCGAGCAGCATAATAAATCGGTCTGATCGACCTGCCTGAGGGGGCGCCGGGCGCCCCTTCATCGTCTGATCAGCCAATGGCCCCGGAGGCGCGCGCATTGACTGGCACCATTGTGATCCTCAATGGCCCGCCGCGCGCTGGCAAGTCATCAATTGCAGCGGCCATGCAGGCCGAACTGCCCGGTCCCTGGATCAATCTGGGTGTGGATGGGCAAAATCGCGCCCTGCCCAAAACCCTGCTGCCGGGCATCGGCCTGCGCCCCGGCGGGGAACGGCCCGATCTCGAGCCGATGGTCAAGACACTCTATCTGGCGCTTTATGATTCAGTGGCTGCCTGTGCCCGGCGCGGGCTCAATGTGGTGGTCGATGTCGGCCACCATGACCATTATTCGCGTCCGCTGGGCATATTGCCTGCCTGTGCCCGCCTGCTGAGCGGTCTGGACGTGCTGTTTGTGGGAGTGCATTGCCCCCTTGATGTCATCATGGCCCGTCGCAACGCCCAGCCAGACAGCCTTTATGTAAAGGGCGAGGGCGTGCCCGCTCCGGTGCAGCGCTGGCAGGACGCCGTGCATCTGCCCGGCATCTATGACCTTGAACTCGATACCGGCGCATTGTCGCCCTCAGACTGCGTTGCCCGCATCAACCAGGCCCTGGCCGCCGCACGACAACCCACGGCCTTTGCCCGGCTCGCGATGCAGGGCGACCAACCCGCCTAGCGGCCCAGGCCCAGGCCCATGCGCGCCAGGAGCCGGTCGCGCAGGATAAACTGGTGATAGAGCGCCGCCCCGATATGGCCGATCAGCAGCGCGATGAGCAGTTTGGAGACGATATCGTGGGTGCGGAACGGCAGGACGGTGCCGAAATCGGGCAAGGGCAGTGCCGCGGCCCCAAACAGCTGCTGATTGGCCCCGGTGAGAATGAGCGTCGCCATGCCGCTGCCCACCATCACCAATATGACCACATAGAGCGCCCCATGCACCAGCCGGGAGGCCCGCGCCTGCAGCGCCGGCATGCCCGGCTGGTCGGGCGGGCGGCGATCCGCATAGAGCCACCAGACGATCCGCAGCACCGTCAGCAGGCCAACCAGCACTCCCGTCACCGCATGCGCCCGCAGCAGGGTCAGCTCGCCCGCCGCATCGGTGCTGCGTTCGGCCGCCAGCCCGCTTATCAGCATGCCCAGGATCGCCACGGCGGTGATCCAGTGAATGGCGATGGCGACCCCGCCATAGCGGCTGGAACTGCTTTTCCACGGCATTGTGAACTCCTTGCACGAGCGGCGATGACCGCCTATAGATAGCATACTATCTACTTAAATAGCAAGCTATGTAATGGCACTGGATCGCGAGACCTCGCTCGGATATCTCAGCAATTGGGCGGCGCGGCTGTTTACCCGGGCCCTTGAGCGCCGGCTGGCCCCGACCGGTCTGACCACGGCCTATATGCCCATCCTGTTCGCGCTGGCCGATGGCGGCGCGCTGACGCAGAAAAGCCTTGCCCGACGCGCGGCGGTGGAGCAGCCCACCATGGCGGCCACGCTCAAGCGCATGGAGCGCGACGGCTTTGTGCTGCGCCAGGCCGACCCGCGCGACGGGCGCAGCGCGCTAGTTTCCCTGACCGCGCGGGCACGCCAGCATCTGGCAAGTGTCGAAGCGACCGCCGATGCGCTCAATGACATGTCAATGGCGGCGCTGGCCCCCGCCGAACGCCAGGCCCTGCGCTGGCAATTGCTGCAGGTGATTGCAGCGCTCGAGGCCGATGAGGAAGCCGCGCGCTCCTAGAGCTGGCGGCAGGCGCCGACCCGACCCTACGGCGCGGGGGGCGTCTGGCCGCGCAGCGCCGCCACCTCGGCCCGCAAGGCCCGCACCTCGGCCAGGATGCTGGCGGTATCCTCATGCAGCGCCTGCCGGTCGGACGAGGCGCTGGCTTCGGTTTCCTCCTGCATGGCCGAAACGATAACGCCGATGAACAGGTTGAGCACCGCATAGGTGGACAGCAGGATGAACGGCACGAAGAACATCCAGGCCAGCGGAAACGCCTCCATCACCGGGCGCACAATGCCCATCGACCAGCTTTCCAGCGTCATCACCTGGAACAGCGTATAGAGCGAGGCGCCCAGGCTGCCGAACCAGTCGGGAAAGCTGCCCCCGAACAGATTGGTGGCCATCACCGCCGCCACATAGAACAGCATCGCCATCAGCAGCACGATCGAACTCATGCCCGGCAGCGCCGCCACCAGCCCGCCCACCACGCGCCGCAGCGCCGGCAGCGTCGACACCAGCCGCAGCGCCCGCAGGATGCGCAGCGCCCGCAGCACCTGGAACGGCCCGCTGGCCGGCACCAGGGCAATGGCCACCACGGCAAAATCGAACAGGCTCCAGGGATCGCGGAAAAAGCGCGGCCCGAAGGCATAGATGCGCAGGCTGATCTCGATCACGAACACCGCCAGGATAATCGTATCGAGCGCATGCAGCGCCGGCCCGAAGCGCGCCACCAGCCCGGCATCGGTTTCCAGCCCCAGCACCAGCGAATTGAGCACGATGATGGCCACGATCGCCTGCTCCCAGCGACGGGACGTGAGCCATTGGGCAAGCGCCTGGCGCATGACGGAATCCTCCAACATTGTCGACAGAGGCAGAGGCCAGCACGCCGGATTCGTCAAGGGGGGATAGGGGGTCGCCGCCCGCCCCGGTTACGTAGTCATCCATAGTTGAAGCTACGGCAGCGGAGGCGGCCGGCTGCCGCTAACATCGCTTCCAGATCAGCAGGAGGGCACCATGCCGGGAATCAAGACGCAATCGATCGACTTGCTCGTCAATGGCAAGACCATCGAGATCAAGAACGAGACGCGGGGCAATTTCGCCCTCAACAAGGCGCTGATGCAGCCTGAGCAGTTCCAGAAATTCGCCGCCAACCCGCAGGACTTCGCCGCCGGCTTCGGCCTGAACATCGACAAGGACATTTCCCTGCAGCTCTCCGAGATGGTGGGCGGCTTCACCTCGCTCGAGGAGCTCCGCAATGCCGGCCCCGATCTGACGGTGGCGGCGACGGCCTGGGCGGTGGCAGCGGGCGCCTATTCGGTGGCCAGCAGCAAGATCGCGTTGGCATTTTGAGCGGCGTCGTCGCCACCAGCTTTGCCTTCCACGTCACCTATACCTGTCCGCTGACCTGCGCCCATTGCTGCTTCAACTCTTCGCCGCAGGTCCGCGACAGCCTGACGCCGGACCACATCCTGGCCGCCATCGACGCCCTGCCCGACAGCATCGCCATGGTGGCCTTTACCGGGGGCGAGCCCTTTCTGCACGGCGCCAATCTGGTGCGCTACGTGGCAGCCGCGCACGCCCGCGGCTACCAGACCCGCATCGTCACCAGCGCCTATTTCGCCAGCAGCGCCGCCACGGCACAGCGGCGGCTGCAGCCTTTGCTCGCGGCCGGGCTGGACGAGCTCAGCATCAGCTGGGACGATTTTCACGAAGCCTTTGTCGCCTTCAGCCATGTGGTCCATCTGTGCGCCGCCGCAGTGGCGCTCGGGATCAGCGTGGCCATCAATTCGGTGCAGTCCAACGCCACCAGATGGACCGCCCAGGCCATTCGCGACCAGCTCGGACCGCTCGCCGATGCGGTAACCGTGGTCTGCGAATCCGACCTCAACCTGACCGGCCGCGCCGCCGAGAGCTTTACCGGCAGCGATCTGCGCGACAGCCGCTTCCTGGGCCCCTGCCCCTATGTGCTGACCGGGCCGACGCTGAGCGCCAGGGGCGATCTGCTGGCCTGCTGCGGCGTCATTCCCAATAGCGAGCGCCTGGTGATCGCGCCCGGCAGCCAGCCCGGGCAGCTGGCCGGCGACATCGCGACCAGCCTGCACGACCCGCTGCTGCTCTGGCTGCACCTGCGCGGCCCCTATGATCTGCTGACCCGCGCCGCGGCCGAGCGCGGCCTCGAGCCGCCCGCCGCCCAGACCATTGGCGGCAATTGCGAGGCCTGCCGGCGGCTGTTCGACGCCGACGCCACCCATGGCTTGATCGATCCGTTCCTGCAGGCCCATGCCGGGACGATCCTCGACGAAGTGCTGCTGCTCGACTCCCTGGGCCTGCTCGAGCCCAGAAAACTGATCGCCCTCTGGGCCCGCCGCCCCGGCGGCCCCCCGAGCAACCAGCATCACCCTGCCTGAGGAATTGGGCGGGGCGAGACGGTGCCAGAACCACCGCGCTTCACCTCCCCTTGATGGAGGAGGCCGGGAGGGGTGGTTGTCCCAATCGCCATCGGCGCAATGCCGAGCCCGATTGTCGGAACAGGAAAGCCCGGAGCTGGTGCCCCGGGCTTCTTGACCTTGGTCGAGGCGGATGCCTCGCTAGCCCAGATGCGCCAGCACGGCCAGCAGCAGCAGGGCCACGATATTGGTGATCTTGATCATCGGGTTCACCGCCGGGCCCGCCGTGTCCTTGTAGGGGTCGCCGACGGTGTCGCCGGTGACGCTGGCCTTGTGCGCGTCGCTGCCCTTGAGGTGCTTGACGCCGTGGCTGTCGGTGAAGCCGTCCTCAAAGCTCTTTTTGGCATTGTCCCAGGCGCCGCCGCCGGCGGTCATGGAAATGGCGACGAACAGCCCGGTGACGATGACGCCCATCAGCATGGCACCCAGGGCCGAAAAGCCCGCCGCGGCGCCCGCGATCCAGTAGATCACGAAGAAGACGACAATGGGCGAGAGCACCGGCAGCAGGCTGGGGACGATCATCTCGCGGATCGCCGCCCGGGTTAGCATGTCGACGGCCCGGCCATAGTCCGGCTTTTCCGTGCCTGCCATGATGCCCGGCCGTTCCTTGAACTGGCGACGGACTTCCACCACCACTGACTGCGCGGCGCGGCCCACCGCCGTCATGCTCATGCCCGAGAACAGGAACGGCAGCAGCCCGCCGAACAGCAGGCCCACCACCACATAGGGATCGGCCAGCGAGAAGGTCAGCGTGCCCATGCCCTGGAAGATCGCCGGGGCGTCGGGCAAATTGGCGAAGTAGATCAGATCCTGCGTATAGGCGGCAAACAGCACCAGCGCGCCCAGGCCGGCCGAGCCGATGGCATAGCCCTTGGTGACGGCCTTGGTGGTATTGCCCACCGCGTCGAGCGCATCGGTATTGTGGCGCACCGAATCGTCGAGCCCGGCCATTTCGGCGATACCGCCGGCATTGTCGGTGACCGGCCCGAAGGCATCGAGCGCCACCACCATGCCGGCCAGCGCCAGCATGGTCGCCACCGCAAAGGCGATGCCGAACAGGCCCGCCAGATTATAGGTGACGATGATGCCCGCAATGATCACCAGCGCCGGCAGGGCCGTCGATTCCAGCGACACGGCCAGCCCCTGGATGACATTGGTGCCGTGCCCGGTGACCGAGGCCTCGGCGATGGAATTGACCGGCCGCCGATTGGTGCCGGTATAGTATTCGGTGATGACGATGATCAGCCCGGTGATCACCAGGCCCGCCACGCCGCACCAGAACAGGCTCATCGGGGTGAAGGTCTTGTCATTGGCGGCGATGGCGACGTTGAGATCGCCGAACACCATCCACAGCACCGGGATCAGCGCGACCAGCGAGAACACGCCGGTGGCGATGATGCCCTTGTAGAGCGCGCCCATGATATTGTTGGAGGCGCCCAGCTTGACGAAATAGGTGCCGATGATCGAGGTCACCACGCAGGCGCCACCGATGGCCAGCGGCAGCACCATGCCCATCAGCTTGAAGGCATCGGGCAGGATGATGGCGGCCAGCACCATGGTGGCCACGATGGTCACCACATAGGTCTCGAACAGGTCGGCCGCCATGCCGGCGCAATCGCCGACATTGTCGCCCACATTGTCGGCAATGGTGGCCGGGTTGCGCGGATCATCCTCGGGAATGCCCGCCTCGACCTTGCCCACCATGTCGCCGCCCACATCGGCGCCCTTGGTGAAGATGCCGCCGCCCAGCCGGGCAAAGATGGAAATCAGCGAGGCGCCAAAGCTGAGCGCCACCAGCGCATCGATGACCACCCGGTCATTGAAGGCAAAGCCGAGGAACTGGGTGAGCACGATGAAATAGAGCGTCACCCCGAGCAGGCCCAGCCCCGCCACCAGCATGCCGGTGACCGCGCCCGACTTGAACGCCAGGTCGAGCCCCTTGGCCAGCGAGCCGATGGCCGCCTGCGCCACGCGCACATTGGCGCGCACCGACACGTTCATGCCGATGAAGCCGGCCGCGCCGCTCAGCACCGCGCCGAGCAGGAAGCCGATGGCGGCATAGATGCCCAGCAGCAGAAAGGCCGCGATCAGGATCACCACCCCGACAATGGCGATGGTGGTGTATTGCCGCTTGAGATAGGCCGAGGCGCCTTCGCGCACGGCCGCCGAGATTTCCTGCATGCGGGCCGAGCCGGCATCGGCGGCCAGCAATTGCCTGGTGGTGATGACGCCATAAACGATGGACAGAGCGCCGCATACGACGATCAGCCAGAGTGCCAAAGTCATAGAAAAGTCCCTCTCGATTTCCTCCAGGGACCCCATCGCTGAGCGGACAAAGGTCCTCCAACCTCTCTCCGGCAGCCCTCCAAAGGCGCCCCTCCGATTATCGAGATTAGCCGGATCGTTCGGTTAAGCAATGGTCATTGCGCTATTTTGTCGCGGGGCTTTCAACAGTGACGCCTGGTGCTTTGTGCCGCACATCGCGGCTGGGGCGTCACCCCCACCTGCCTCCCCCATCAAGGGGGAGGTTTATCGCCACTCCTGGGGCAAGATCCAGTCACACCCGCCGCGCTGCACCTCCCCCTTGATGGGGGAGGCCCGGAGGGGGTGATGGGTTGAGCGGATCAACGCGTCACCCACCCGGAACCTGTCCCCGGGCGCGACGCAAGCCGTGGCCCTCTCCTTCACGGGGAGAGGGACGACAGCAGCGCGTTCAGACGACCAAGGTTGGCCGCCCCGTCCCCGGCCACCGCCAGCGTCTTGAGCCGGGCGGTTTCGCCACTGGTGACGGTAATGGCGGATTTGGGCACGCCCAGCGCCTTGGCCAGCAGCACGATGACCGCTGCCGTCGCCTTGCCCTTGTCGGGCACCGCCTTGACGCGCAGCCGCAGCACGGCCGTGCCGTCATCGCGCTGCTCGATGCCTTCAATAGCGTCGCGCCCGGCATTGGGGGTGACCCGAACGAAAAGGCTCAGCCCCGGGGGGCCGAGCCGGTAGCAATCTGCCATGCAGCGGCCCCCTTACGGGACGTAGGCATAGCCATAGCGCAGGATCAGCTGCTGGATGAAGAAGATCCCCAGGAACAGAATGATCGGCGAGATATCGAGGCCCGAAAAATTGGGCATCACGCGGCGGATCGGGTTGAGCAGAGGCTCGGTCAACTGATTGACCACCCGCCAGACGCTGGCGACGAACTGGTTGCGCGTGTTGATCACGTTGAACGAGATCAGCCAGCTCATGATGATCATGATCAGCAGCACCCACCAGTAGAGCTGGAGGATCACCATGATCACATCGAGTACGGCCTTCATTGCAGTCTCCCTGTTTTCATTGCCTTATTTAGTCGCAAGCCGGCCGCGCGACAAGGGCAGGCCCCCCAAGCATGAAGACCCCGCTCTGGTCGCACAGAACGGGGTCTCAATGACTGACATCCGGTACGCAGTACAAGAACCCGGACAGCTTCTGCATTGCATGAACCGTGCCAGAGCGCGCGGCGCCCCGAAAACCGGGACCTCTGGGTTAAACTGCTGAAAATCTTAACGTTTCAGACACCATAAAGCGATGCAAAATGCGAGGCTTGCTGCAGGCTGCCTCGCAAAATGCGAACCGGTCAGGCCAGCCCGCTGCGCGGATCCACGCCCAGCATCAGGTTCAGGTTCTGTACCGCCGCGCCCGAGGCACCCTTGCCCAGATTGTCATAGACCGCCACCAGCACCGCCTGCGCCCGATCGTCATTGGCGAACACATGCAGCTTCATCTTGTTGGTATTGTTGTAGATCTGCGGGTTGAGCTCGTCCGAACGGGCCATTTCGGCATAGGGCGCCACCTCCACGAAGCTGTCGGGGATGGCGGCGAAATGGTCGGCAATGGCGGCATGCAGTTCGACGCCCCGCGGCACCACGCCCAGATGGCCCAGCTGCAGCGGCACGAAGGTCATCATGCCTTGGGCGTAATCGCCCACCGCCGGCACGAAGAGCGGCGCATTGGCCAATTTGGTATAGGCGGTCATTTCGGGCACATGCTTGTGCATGAAGGTCAGCCCATAGGGCGAAAAATGGCTGGCCGCGGCGCCGGCGGCTTCATAATCGGCGATCATCGCCTTGCCGCCACCGGTATAGCCGGAAATCGCATTGACGCTGATCGGATAGGCGGCCGGCAGCAGCCCGGCCTCGATCAGCGGCCGCAGCGTGGCGATCGGCCCCTGCGGATAGCAGCCCGGATTGGTGACGAAGCGCGCCTTGGCGATCACCGCGCTCTGGCCCTTGTCCATTTCGGCAAAGCCATAGGCCCAGTCCGGATTGACCCGGTAGGCCGAGGACGCGTCGATAACCCGCGTGGTGCCATTGGTGATCAGCGACACGCTTTCCTTGGCCGCGTCATCGGGCAGGCACAAGATGGCGATATCGGCCGCATTGAGCAGCCGGGCGCGTTCGGCCAGGTCCTTGCGCTTGTCGGTGGCGATCGAGATCACCTCCAGATCGCGCCGGCCGGCCAGCCGCTCACGGATCTGCAGACCCGTTGTTCCCGCTTCCCCGTCGATGAAAATCTTGGCGACCATTGGCTTTCTCCCGATGCGGCTGCGTAAATGGACCCCTGAGGCGACAGGGTCAAGACCGCGTCGCAGTAGACCTCATCCTGAGCCTGTCGAAGGACGAGGTCGTGGCAAGATCGCTGTGCCCGACCGCGTGGTTCGACAAGCTCACCATGAGGTCTCCGCTGGCTCCCTTGCCGATCCGCTGCGCCAATGCCATTGCTTGGCCACCAACAAGAACCAGAAAACCCGGGAGCAGCCCATGACGCCTCATAACCACGCCAAAGCCGGCGACTATGCCCAAGCCGTGCTGCTGCCCGGCGATCCGCTGCGCGCCAAATGGATCGCCGAGACTTTTCTCGATGATGCCAGACTGGTCAATTCGGTGCGCAACTGCCTGGGCTATACCGGCGCCTACAAGGGCAAGCCCGTTTCGGTGCAGGCCAGCGGCATGGGCCAGCCCTCGCTGGCCATCTATGTGCATGAGCTGATCAATGTCTATGGCGTCAAAACGCTGCTCCGCGTGGGCACCTGCGGCGGGCTCAATGCCAGGATCAAGGTGCGCGACCTGGTGCTGGCGCAGGGCGCCACGACCGACAGTTCCATCGTCAAGGGCCGCTTCGGACCGTTCAACTATGCCCCGCTCGCCGATTTCGGCCTGCTGCGCAGTGCCGCCGACAAGGCCGAGGCGGCCGGCATGACCTACCATGCTGGCAATATGCTGAGCAGCGACATCTTCTACCATGCCGACGGCATGGCCGGTTACGACACCCTGCCCGCCCATGGCGTGCTCGGCGTCGAAATGGAGGCGGCCGCGCTCTATACCCTGGCCGCCCGCTTCGGCGTGCGCGCGCTGACCATCTGCACCATGACCGATTGCCTGATCACCGGCGCCGAAATCGACGCCGAACAGCGCCAGACTTCGCTCAGGGACATGGTGACCCTGGCGCTCGAGGTGGCGATCGAGGGCTGAGGAGGCGCGCTTTCAGCCGGGCGGCCGGCACTGCCGGCCGCCCATGGCCTGTCAGATCCAGTCCGGGACCATGTCGCCGGCATAGCGCGCCCCGAAAGCCCCATCGGGCAGGATATTGCCGATGCGCACCAGGTCATCGGCCGTTAGCGTCACCGCCGCAGCGGCCAGGTTTTCCTCGAGGCGGCCGATCCGGCGCGTGCCGGGGATCGGCACGATGTCTTCGCCCTGGGCCAGCAGCCAGGCCAGCGCCAGCTGGGACACGGTGATGCCCTTGGCCTGGGCCAGCTCGCCAAGCTGGCGCACGGCGTCGAGGTTCTTTTCGAAATTGCCCTGCTGCCAGCGCGGATCGAAGCGACGCATGTCGCTTTCCTCGTATTCCGCCGATGGCTTTGCAGTACCGGTGAGAAAGCCGCGGCCAAGCGGCGAATAGGCGACAAAGCCAATGCCCAGCTCGCGTGTCGTGGGCAGCACCGCTTCGACGTCACGCTCGAACACCGAATACTCGGTCTGCAGCACGGTCACCGGCTGCACGGCATGGGCCTTGCGAATGGTCTGCGGCCCAGCCTCGCTCAGGCCGAAATACTTGACCTTGCCCGCCGCGATCAGGTCCCTGACCGTCCCGGCAACGTCCTCGATCGGCACATCGGGATCGACGCGATGCTGATAGAGAATGTCGATCTGCTCGACGCCGAGATAGCGCAGGCTGTTCTCGGTGACCTTGCGGATATGGTCCGGCTGGCTGTTGACGCCGTAATTGCCATTCTCGAAGGTGAAGCCGAACTTGGTCGCAATCACGATATCATCGCGAAAGCCCTTCACCGCCTCGCCGATGAATTTCTCGTTCTCGCCCCAGCCATAGAGCTCGGCGGTGTCGAAGAAGGTGACGCCCAGATCATAGGCGCGCCTGATGAGATCGAGGCCCGCCTGCGTATCGGCCGCGCCATAAGCCAGGTGAAATCCCATGGCGCCATAGCCGATCGCTGACACCTCGGGTCCGTTGCGGCCGAGTTTGCGCTTTTTCATCGTAACATCCTTTCATGCGGGTACGGCCCGAATGTAGGGAGGACAGCGCCCTGGCCGGATGTCTGATGGTCCCGAATGATTGCCTGATCCTGCCGACCCATTGACCTTTTAAGGCAAGCGCTGTGGAATGGCGCCATGACGGAGCTGGACACTATTCGCGCGATAGCGCTGCGCCATGCCGGTGCCCCCCACCCGGCGATGCCGCGGCTGCACATCTATCGGTTCGACAATCCCACCGACGCCAACGGCCTGATCTATCAGCCCGTCGTCTGCCTGGTGCTGCAGGGCCGCAAGCGCACCTTCATCGGCGATGGCGTGCTCGAATATGGCGCCAGCGCATGCATGGTCGTGGCTGCCGAACTGGCGGCCGTCGGACAGGTTTGCCAGGCCTCGACGGACGAACCCTATCTCGCCCTCAACCTTTATCTCGATCCCGCGGTGATCTCGACAATCCTGCTGGACATGAACGGCATGGCCGAGCCCGCCATGAGCCCGGGCTTCGGTGTCGCCGAGGCGGGGCCGGCGCTGCTCGATGCCTGGTGCCGCCTCGCCAGCCTGCTCGACCGGCCCGACGAGATAGCGGTGCTGGCGCCCCACCTCGAGCATGAACTGATGTTCCGTCTGCTGATGGGCCCGCACGGCGCCCTGCTGCGCCAGATCGCCGGCGCGGACACCAGGCTGTCCCATATCCGCCGGGCCATGGCCTTTGTTCGCCAGCATTATGCCGACCATCTCAGCATCGACGCCATGGCGGCGGTCGCCGGGATGAGCGTGTCGGTGTTTCACCGTCGGTTCAAGGCGGTGACCGGCGTCAGCCCGCTGCAATATCAAAAGCAGATTCGCCTGCACGAGGCGCGCCGGCGCCTGGTGACCGAACATGCCGAGGCCGCCACCGTGGGCTATGCCGTTGGCTATGAAAGCGCCTCCCAGTTCTCGCGCGAGTATAAGCGGCTCTTCGGCGCTCCACCGCGTCGCGATGCGGACTCCTTGCAGTCCATCGTCGAAGCCGGCCCATAAAGCCCGCCATGCATGCGGCAAACGACAGGCGTGGTTATGATAAAACCGCGCCTGCCATTGCTTGCGCCGGTGCGCATCGGCGGCCGAGCTTACGGCAACAGCACCAGCACGGCGCTCGTCACCACACTGCTGACCAGGAAATAGGGCGCGTTGACCATCGTGTAGTAGAACGGCCTGGGGAAATTGGGATTGATCGCGATCGTCATGCACATGGCCAGCAGATAGCCGACGCCGACCACCAGCCCGAACGAGAGGGCATCGGCGAGCGCGGTAATGCCGACCATCCGCATGATGGCAGCCGTGGTGACGATCATGACGAGGTTGCAGGCGAAGGGGCCAAGCACGGTCAGCATATCCGGTCTGGCCGCCGGCATGGTCTCGCGGCCTAGCGCCATGGCGTAATACCGGGGAACGAGGGCGCCGAAATAGACGCCCCCAAAGACAAAGCCGAACACGCCAGCCGCAAGAACGCCCCACAGACTGATCTGGGCAAAGGCACTGAAAATCATGGTTTCACTCTTCTGTTAAAGGCGGGCTGCCAAGCACCCAAAGGGCGTCGCTGCCGTCCGCAAACGCATCGGTCTTCGCCCTCCGGCCTGGAGAAAGCGATGAACCGGGTATAGAGCTACCCAACTGACACTTCACGGCAGTTGGACGATGAGCGGACCCGACAGATTGCTGCGCCTGCTGCAGCTGATGCGCATCATGGCACCCCCGATCACGGCGCAGCGCCTGGCGATCGAACGCGGGGTCTCCGTACGGTCGATCTATCGCGATATCGAGCTGTTGCGGCTGTCGGGGGCCCGCATCGAGGGCGAGCGCGGCTATGGCTATCGCCTGACCGAGGACTATGCCCTGCCGCCGCAGACATTCGATCGTCTGGAAATCGAGGCGATTGCCCTAGGGCTGGGCGAAGTGCGCCAGATGGGCGACCCGGACCTGGCCCGCGCGGCCGAATCCGTGCTCGCCAAGGTTGCCGCAACCTTGCCCGACGATCGCGAGCAGCAATTGCTGCATTCGATATCCCATGTCTATCGGCCAGCTGGCCGCTACGGCGCGCTGCCGCATCTGCAGGCGATACGGCAGGCCTGCTGGGAGGAAGAGGAGATCGAGATCGGCTATTCCGATCAGGCGGGCACTGTCAGCCAGCGCATCATTCGCCCGCTGGCCATCATGTATAGCGACCATGTCCTGACGGTCTTGGCCTGGTGCTGCTTGCGCCACGACTTTCGGATGTTCCGGATCGACCGGGTCGACAGCCTGGCCAGAAGGCGAACCAGCTTTCGCCCCCGGCGGGCAAGCCTGTTGCGCCAATATCTGGCCCTGCTCCGCGCCAAAAAACATCAAACAACGGCCGCTGAAGGGACGGAGCCGGCCAACATCACCTGACAGCAGCGGGCCCCGGTAGCGGGCGTTTGGGGGCTTTCGGCTACCCGCCAAAGGCCGCCAATCCCGGTGCCGGCCGCTTCCACAACCCGCAGCGCGCCTCGACTGGCCCTGGCTGCTCAATCCTTGCTAGGGTAGGCTTCCGAATTTCAGCACTGACCCGAAAGAACCAGCATGGCCATTGCCATGACAGGCTTTCATTCTTGCCACCAGGGTAGCCAAGATGAACAGGCCTTTTGTCTCACTGCGTCCCGAGATCACCCGGAGCCACGCCCTCACGCTGATGGACTGGCTGGAAGATGAGCGCGTCGTCCGTTTCCTCAGCGATTCGCCCGGCGTCTCCCGGTTCATCGAACAGGCGATCGAGCGGACCCAGATGCCGATCCTGACCCATCTGTTCAATCAGGGCGGCCGCTTCTTCATGGTCTATGACCGGGAGGACATGCCGGTCGGCTTCGTCCGCCTGATCAGGACGGGCCGTGAGTGCGAGATTGTCCTGGTCATCGGCGACCAGGACAAATGGGGGCGCAGACTGGGGGCAAGTGCCATCCGCCAGGGCTTGAAGCTGGCCTTTCTCGAGATGCGGGCCGAGAAGGTCATTGCCAGGATCCACCCGGACAATCTGCGCTCGCTCAAGGCTTTTCAGCGCTGCGGCTTTGTGCTCGAGCGCAAGACGCCGGCCCTCAATACCCTGTGCCTGACCGCAGGCGGTTATCGCCAGCGCCTGCGCGCCGGCGCCATGGCGGATTCCACCGACATCTACATCACCGAGATGGACAAGGCCCGGCTCCAGAGCCTGATCGAGCGCGAAGAGGGGCCGGCAATCGTCGAGCTCGAACACGAGATCGAAAGAGCCATTGTCGTCGATCCCCGGCACGTCGCGCCCGATGTGGTGACAATGAACTCGACAGTTGCCCTGCATGTGGACGACGATGCCCGCCAGGTGTGTCTGGTCTATCCGCAGGACGCCGACGCGGGCACGGGCAAACTCTCGGTATGCTCCGATATCGGCGCCGCGATCCTGGGCTATCGGGCGGGCGCGGTCATCGACTGGACGATTGCCGATCGCACGCGCCGCATTGTGATCGGCAAGGTGCTCTACCAGCCCGAATCCGCCGGCGACTATCATCTGTGACCGCAGCGGGACGGCAAGGGAAATGGCGCAGCGCGAGCCGCGAGCCCGACACCAAAAGGCGGGGTGGATGCTGTAGATACGCAAAATACGACGACTGGTTATCACGGTCTGCGTACGGCAAGATCAGGCTTTGAGATTAACAGGATCCCATGGCATGACGTTCATTGAATACATAATGCTTTTGATGGTGATCGGCGCGGCAGTCTTCGTCGCCTATAAAATGAAGCGTGACTCTTCAGACATGCTGCGAGATCAGATTGAGTTGCACCGGGAACGCCAGCGAGCAATCAAGGGCGACTACACCAAGAAAGACTGAGCCACGGCTGCTTCCGAACGCCGCCATACTTACCAAAAGGATTAAATTGGGAGCGTGAGCTGACCGCCCGCTCTTCGGTCAAGGCGTCGTCCCCAAGCGCGGTGTTACCAAGGTTATTACGCCGCTTTCGTCCTTGATCCCGACACCAAAAGGCGGGCGGATGGATCCGACGATGCGGCATTGCGGCCCGTCACACGTCTTTTTAGGCAAGGAGAATAACCATGGAAGCCAATCAACTGCATCGTGGCCGGCTCATCGACCATATCCAGCTTGTGGTCGAGGACCTCAAGGCCAGCCGGGATTTCTACGCCGCGGCTCTGGCCGTGCTGGGCATTCCCATCGTCGATACGGCTGACGACTTCTTCTGGGCCGACGAACTCGTTGTGTCATCGGCGACCAGCCCAGCTGCCCTGGGGGTGCTGACCGGGCGTCATCATCTGGCCTTCCAGGCCGGTGACCGCGCCAGCGTGGACGCCTTCTACCAGGCGGCGCTGGCCCATGGCGGGCGCGACAACGGCGCCCCCGGCGAGCGGGCCTATCACCCAGGTTACTACGCCGCTTTCGTCCTTGATCCCGACGGCAACAATATTGAGGCGGTATATCATGGCGAAGCCAAGCGCAGCGCGCCCTCGGTGGTCATCACTTTCTAGAGCCGCCGGCGGCTGCCGCGACCATGGCGGAGGCTGAAAGGACAGCGGGGGCTCTCGCGCCCCCTCCCGGCCTCTCCCGGCCTCTCCCATCAAGGGGGCGGCAGCGTTCCGGGGGTGGGACAGATCCGGCTCCCCCTTCACCGTTTCGTCATTAACCCTGCTCCGGTCTGCCCACATCTCGCCGCCATCGCTGTGTTAACCTGCCCTTAATCTCCCGGGGGCCCCACGACAATGCAGCTCAAGCCAAACGCCTATCGCCTCAATGAGACCGTCAAGGGCATCGAGACCATGACGCGCTTTGCCCTGGCCGTGCTGGCGCTGGCCTCGGGGGTCTATACCTATCTCGGCGTGCGCGGCCTGCTCGATGGCTCGGCCAGCTTCGTGTTCTTTGCCGCCATCATCTATTCGGCCGCGGTCTCGGTGGCGATCTACGCCTTCTGGAGCTTCATGCTGCGCTTCGTGCCGCTGGTGACCTCGGGCGTGCAGCGCATTGCCCTGTTCCTGACCATGGCCATTGGCTGCGCCATGATCATCGCCATGAGCAGCTGGCTCAATGCCGCCGCGCTGGCCGGTTCGGCCGCGCTCGAGCAGCACATGGCCGTGACGCTGCAGGGCTATGCCGAAGATCTCGACAATGCCCATGCCAGTGCGCTGGCCAGCCAGAGCCTGCTGCCCGATGTGGAGCGCGCAGCCGAGCGCTTTGCGGGCCTGGCCGCCGACGAGCGCGAGACCGGCGCCCTGACCGGCTCGACCGGCTCTGGCAGCGTGGTGCAGTTGCTCACCCAGATGAGCGCCCAGATGAACCAGCTCAGCGCCACCATTACCGGCAATCGCGACGAGGTGGCGACGCTGTTCGAGCAGGGCTCCACGCGCCTGGCCAGCATGCGCGAACTGGTTTCGACGCCCGGCGCCGTCGAGCCGCGATCGGACAGTTTCCAGTCCGAAGCCGTGCAGCTTTCCGCCGTCATCGCCGCCCTGCAGCAGACCGATATTGCCGGCTCGGTCAAACGGGCAGCCGCCGACCTCTCGGCCGGCTTCATCGCCCCCGTCGCCAATGGCCAGAGCGCCGACCTCGCCAACCGGCAGGACCAGGTGATGGAAACCGTGCGCGTTTCGGTCGCCGCCCAGTCGGCAGCCCTGGGCGCGGCGGCCGACGAGATCCTTGCCACCCCTGCGGTCGAGCAGCGCCGCTTCGTGCCGCTCTCGAGTGCCGAGGCCGTGCTGCGCTATTGGAGCGACTTCATCCCCAGCTGGGCCGGCGCCATCTCCATCGACCTGCTGCCGGTGGTGCTCGTGCTGGTGCTGATGATCGTCAACGACGCCATGCGCCAGGAATCGCAATCGCTCGAAGAGGCCGAGAACATCACCGCCGCCGAAATGCTGCGCGCCATGGCCCTGTTCCGCCAGATGGAAGCGGCGGGCATCGATGTGGCGACCGGCCAGCCCAGGCCGCTGGTCGAGGCGCCGCCGCCCGCCGCAGCTGACCCCGAGCCGGCCGAAGGCAGGATCGTCCCCGAGACGGTGGAGCCGGACAATACCGTCACGCCCATCGAGACGGCGCAGCGCAAGCGCACCGACGGGCCGCGCCCGGCATGACCAGCCAGGCCAATGCCCGCCCAGCCAATGCCGATGCTCCCCTCTATCGCCGCTGGCTCGAGCGCTTTGCCGCGCTCGACGACGGCAATATTCTGCGCGTGGCCTTTTTCGCGCTGCTGGCCGGCACCGCCGCCGTGCTGTTTGTCGACTATCGCGAGCTGACGGCCAGCGAGGAGACCACCCTCCCCCTGCCCATGCAGCCCATCTTGCCCCCGGCGCGCACCGGCCCCGATACCGGGCCCATGCCCAATGTCACCACCGCGCCCGCCCTGCTCGAGCAGCCGCTCGACATCGCGCTGGGCAGCGGCGGCGACCTGCTGCTGACCGGCACCATCGACCCCGGCGCCGCCCAGCGCTTCGCCGACGAAATCGAGGCGCGCGGCGAATATGTGCGCACCGTGGTGCTCGATTCCCCCGGCGGCTCGGTGCGCGACGCGCTAGCCATCGGCGATCTGATCCATGCGCGCGAACTGGCCACCGAAGTGCGGGCCGGGGCGCTCTGCGCCTCCTCCTGCCCACTGGTCTTTGCGGCGGGCACCAGCCGCCTGGCCAGCCCCGAGGCGGCCATTGGCGTGCACCAGATCTATGCCGGCGCGCTCACCGGCACGCCCCAGGACAATGCACGGATGGCCGGCATGGCCATGAGCGACGCCCAGTCCATCACCGCAACCATCCTGACCGGCCTGACCCGCAGCGGCGTCGATCCGGCGCTGTGGCTGCATGCACTGGAAACCCCGCCCGAACAGCTCTACTATTTTTCCCGTGACGAGATGGTGAGTCTCAAGCTTGTCACGGAATTCCTGCAGAAGTGATGCGTTGACGACGGAACGGGTGGAGGACCTGCACCGTTAACAAAAAACCGACGGCTCTTTGAGGAGGGAGACCATCATGACCGACAGCAAATCCAGCAGTGACAAAACCCTGACCGGGCATCGCGACATCCGGAACTGGGTCGCCGACCGCCAGGGCATTCCCGCCATTGCCCGCGTGCGCAACCGCTTTGGCGAGGAACGCGCCCAGCTCAAGCTGCGCTTTGCGCGCGCTGGTCAATCCAGCCCCTCGCGCCTCGACAGCCCCTCGCGCCTTGACGGCGACATGAGCCCCTGTTCGTGGACGGCCTGGCTGGCCGAACTCGACCGCCAGCAGCTGGCGCTGCAGGTGCGGCCCGATACCGATGGCTTCGAACTGGTGGCGCGCGACAAGGCCAATTAATGGCGCAGGGCGCGCCGCCGCGCCTGCGGCAAGGCCGCCCGGGCCACCGGTATGATATTTGATTCGGCGACGCAGATGCGGTCGCGGCCGGACCTTTTTGCATCATAGAGCGCCGCGTCAGCGCGGCGCATCACATCGTAGAGCCCCTCGCCATCGCCCAGTTGCGCCACCCCGAAACTGGCCGTTGGCAGCAGGCCCGGCACGCTGTCGCTCGCCGTCGGCATGCCGAACTGGCTGCGCACGCGTTCGGCGAAAAGCACCGCCGTGTTGACGCCGCTGTCGGGCGCCAGCGCCGCAAATTCCTCCCCGCCGAGCCGCCCCAGGATAACCCCCGTCACCGTGGCGGCGCCCAGCTCGGCCGCCGTTGACAGCGTCGTGGCAAAGCGGCGGATCACTCCATCGCCCACCGCATGGCCATGGTTGTCATTGATCGCCTTGAAGTGATCCAGATCGGCCACGATGAGGCTGACCGGCGCGCCATGGCGCCGCGCCGTCGCGATCAGCTTTTCAGCGCTTTCCTCAAAGCCCCGCCGGTTGAGCAAGCCCGACAGCGGATCGGTGGCCGACTGTGCGCGCATCTCGGTCATGGTGTCGCGCAGGATGATCACCAGCATCACCACGCCATTGGCGATCAGCAGCACGGCACCCACCGCCTGCGATATCGCGGCATAATTGGTGCCGATATAGAGCTGGGCACTGGCGCCCGAACCCAGCATGCCCGCCAGAAACGGCTTGCCCAGAAATTGCAGGCTGCCCAGCACATTGATCAGCAGCAGCGCCAGATCGAGCGCCTGTCGCCGCCCCGACCGCAGCACCACCAGAACCCCCAGCAACTGCACCAGCGCATAGGGCAGCTGATAGAAGAAGGCGCGCCAGAAGATGCCGCGGTCGAGATCGACGATCACCGCAATATCGACCAGCGAGGCTCCCACCAGCACACCAAGCAGCCGCCAGGGCGGCTCAACCCGGTAATTGCGGGCCAGCCCGACCACGCTGAAGGCCAGGGCAAACAGGAAAGCGGCAAAAATGCCGAGCTCCACCAGGTGCGAATCGCCCTGGAATGGCAGGATCAGCTCAAGCCCGACATTGACCGCCCCCGCCCCATAGGCCAATGCCAGCCACCGTGCCCCGGTTGCCATGCGCGCATTGATCGCCACGACCGCAAAGGCCGTGGCGAACAAGGCGGCCACACTCACATTGATTGCCAGCACAAAAGCTGCAGCGCTCATCGCCAAACCCGGGAGTCATCTTCGGGCGCATGGTAATGGGCATGGCGCAACGAGAGGTTAACTTGCGGCCGACAAAGCGCCTGGGCAGGCCCGCTCAGGCGCGCGGCGTC
>TARA_R110002124_G_scaffold63350_30_pt1 | contig 33365 bp, 31 predicted proteins | sample TARA_R110002124 | Tara Oceans TARA_R110002124 (sample SAMEA4397445) | marine metagenome | biome: Polar Biome; feature: [SRF] surface water layer (ENVO:00010504); material: water (ENVO:00002006), including particulate matter (ENVO:01000060) such as... | depth 5 m
AGCATGCCGACCAGATCGTATTCGAGGGTTTCGACCCTGATTAGGTCGGCAGATGACCCGCGGCTGGCAGTCAGCAAATCTCCGTTATCTGTCGCGATCGTGACCTTACAATCCTGACCGACCTGACCTATTTCTATCTGAGCTGCTGACCATTGCTGGATACCTCTTGGACGATCACCCCACACTGACCGCTACCATCCACAGCGCTACGGGCGGTATCCCCGCCGCCGTTTGGAATGCGCTGGTGCCGTCAACGGGTGGCAAGGTCGACAACCCTTTTCTCGACCATGCCTTTTTTCTGGCCCTCGAGGAATCCGGTTGCGCGACGGCCCGCACCGGCTGGCAGCCTCAGCACATAGTGCTCAGCGATGCGAGTGACACCCCGATCGGTCTGATGCCGCTGTTTCTCAAATCCCATTCCATGGGCGAATATGTCTTCGACCATGGTTGGGCCGACGCGCTGGAACGCGCTGGCGGCGCCTACTACCCCAAATTGCAGTGTTCGGTACCCTTCACCCCGGCGACTGCCCCAAAGTTGCTGGTGCCCTCCGGTGACCCCGCAATTCATGCTGCCTTGCTCTCCACGGCCCAGCAATTGGCGAGCCAGCGGCACGCCTCGTCGGTGCATGCCACATTCGTGCCTGAAGCCGAAGCAAACCAGATAGAAGCCGACGGATGGCTCAAGCGTGTCGCTACCCAGTTCCACTGGCACAATGATGGTTACGACAGCTTCGACGACTTCCTGGACACCTTGTCATCCCGCAAGCGCAAGATGATCCGTCGCGAGCGCCGCGATGCGCTTATGGACGGCCTCACCGTCAAATGGCTTTCCGGAGGGGATCTCAAGGAGCATCACTGGGATGCCTTTTATGATTTCTACGAGGACACAGGGGCTCGGAAATGGGGCCGCCCCTACCTCAACCGCGAGTTCTTTTCCCGTCTCAACCAGACCATGGCCGAGTCCATCGTGCTCATGCTGGCCTATGACGGTGAAGAGCCGATAGCGGGCGCAATCAACTTCGTTGGCAAAGACCGCATTTTCGGCCGCAACTGGGGTTGCACCCGCGACGTGCCGTTTCTGCATTTCGAGCTGTGCTACTACCAGGCCATCGACTACGCCATCGCGCACAAGCTGGCTGTTGTCGAAGCCGGCGCCCAGGGCGAGCACAAGCTGGCGCGCGGCTATGCGCCGTCGACCACCTATTCGGTCCACTGGCTGGCTCATCCGGGCCTGCGCGCAGCCGTCGCTGATTACCTTGAGCAGGAACGGCGGTCGGTGGAGCGCAACCAGGAAGTGCTCGACCAGTTTACGCCGTTTCGCAAGGGCGACCGTACCGATCGCTAGTCCGGCAGAGGGTCGATCCACCCTTCCCCCAACGGCCCCGGGGCTCTATGTAGGTAGCCATGATCTGGGATATCTTCATATTTGCACTGCAGGCCACACTGGCTTTCGTGGTCTCGACCGCCCTGTTTGACGCCCTGCACTGGACGCTGCATCAGTGGGAAGGCTCGCGCATTCCCTTGCTCCGCCGCCTGTCCTCCTGGCACTGGGTCCATCACAAGTTCCTTGGCTTGGATATGCAGATCAACCCGGCCTATGCCCGCGCCAATATCTGGTTTCATATCCTGCCCGAATATCTGACCTCGGTGGCCGGAACGCTGATTTTCCTTTTTGTCTTCCCATGGCCCCCCATCGCCCTGGTAGTGGTCATCCGTACTGTCATGCTGGTCATGACGCTGCGTGAGGAAGGCCTCGACTACAATCACATGTCGATGAACCGGGTGGGCGGGCAGCAGGGGCTGCTCTGGGTAGACAACAACTACCACGCCATGCATCACGTCTACCCGCACAACTTCTTTTCCTCCTTCGCCAATGTTTTTGACCTGCTCGCGGGCACCACCTGCCAGATCGAGGGACGCCGATTTCTGGTCACCGGAGCCAGCGGCGCTTTTGGCTCGGCCATGGTCGCCAAGCTCTCCAGGCTGGGCGCCATCGTCGACACCGCCAAGTCCGGCATCGACTTTACCCCGGGCGACTACTCGGCCATGCGCGCCAAGCTCGAAGCTGCCGACGTCTTGATCCTGGCCCACGGCGCCAAGACTGACGACTGCTGGAATGCCAATTTCGTGACATTCCGTGATCTGGCAGAACTCTTCACCGAAATCGGCAAAACCCGTCTCGCCCCGCCCGAAGTCTGGGCCCTGGGCTCCGAAGTCGAATTGCACGGTGATATGGGCCTGGACGAACTCAAGGCCTATTCCTTGTCCAAGCGCGCCTTCGCGGCCACTGCACTGAGCTTTTATCGCTCGGATGCGCTGATCTACCGCCACATCGTCCCCTCGTCCTTCACCTCGTCCATGGGGAAAGGCGCCATGAGCGCGGAAACGGCGGTCGCTATCGCGCTGTTCTTCATCCGCCGTGGCTTTCGCTATGTCCCGGTCACCTTTACCGGCCTGGCATTCCTCAATTTCTTCCGCTTCCGTTTCTTCCAGAAGGGCCAGCCGGACATCGCACAACCGGCAGAGTGAACCATGACCTATGATCCCTCCAACATCTTCGCCAAAATCCTGCGCGGCGAAATTCCCGCCCACAAAGTGTTCGAGGACGATACCGTTCTGGTGATGATGGACATCTTCCCGCAGTCACGCGGACATTGCCTTGTCATTCCCAAGGCCGACTCGCGCAATCTGCTGGATGCCGACCCGGCCGTTCTGTCAGCCGTCGCGCCGCTGGTGCAGCGTGTCGCCAGAGCTGCCAAGGCCGCCACAGGCGCAGACGGCATCCGAATTGCGCAGTTCAACGAGGCATCAGCCGGGCAGACGGTGTTCCACCTGCATTTTCACGTCATTCCGATCTATGAAAACGTGGCCCTGGGCGCACATGGCGGCGGTCAGGCCGATACCGGGGAACTGGCGGACTTGGCCAAGGCGATTGCCGCTGCCCTCTAGCGGCGTCGATCACAGCGTGTGATCAACCACCAGCCCGCCCTTGAGGGTCACTATGCGGTCAGCGCGCCGCGCCAGATCGTGATTGTGGGTGGCGATCAGCGCCGCCGCCCCTTCATTCTTGATCAGGTCGGCCAGCGCACCGAACACGATGTCGCTGGTTTCGGGGTCCAGATTACCGGTCGGCTCGTCGGCCAGGATAACCTTGGGATGATTGGCCGCGGCACGCGCAATCGCCACGCGCTGCTGTTCGCCACCCGATAGTTCCGCCGGCCGGTGGCTGGCGCGCGAACCAATGCCCAGCAGATCGAGCAGCTCCAACGATCGTTTGTCAGCCTCGGCCTGTGACTTGCCGGCAATCAGCTGCGGCAGGGAGACATTTTCCAGCGCGGAGAACTCGGGCAGCAGATGGTGGAACTGGTAGACATAACCCACCGTCGAGCGGCGCAGCTGCGTCCGGCCGCGGTCGTTGAGATGGGCAGTCCTGATCCCCATCAGCTCGACTTCGCCACCCTGCGGGCTCTCCAGCAGGCCTGAAAGGTGCAGCAGAGTCGACTTGCCCGCACCCGAGGGCGCAACCAGAGCCACCAGTTCGCCGCTGTTCACGCTCAGATTGGCAGATTCGAGCACATGCACGGTCTTGTTGCCCTGCCCATAATGGCGATGGACGTCTGTCAGAACCAGAAGTGGCTTACTCATAACGCAGGGCCTCTACCGGATCGTATTGGGCGGCACGCCAGGCCGGATATAGCGTCGCCAGAAAGCTCAGTCCGAGCGAAAGGCAAATAACGGTGATGACTTCGACCGGGTCCGTCTTGGATGGCAGCGACGACAGGAAGAAGACTTCCGGCGGAAAGATCGCCACGCCCAGGGTGTTCGAGACAAAGGCGCGCAAAGCCTCGGCATTGGCGGCGACAACAAGCCCCAGGGCCACGCCGGACATGGTCCCGATGACCCCGATGGTTGTGCCGGTGATGGAGAATATCCGCATGATCGAGCCCCGCGTCGCCCCCATTGTGCGCAGCACGGCTATATCGGAGCTCTTGTCCTTCACCAGCATGATCAGGCTTGAAATGATGTTGAATGCCGCCACCAGGATGATCATCGAGAGAATCGTGAACATCACCACGCGCTCGACCTGCAGCGCCGAGAAGAACGTTTCGTTACGCTGCTGCCAGTCCGTCAGCACCAGGGGGCGGGTCGACGGATCGGCCTGCAGACGCTGCCGCATTTGCACGACGTCGTCGGGATCGTCGATGAAGATTTCCGCCGCAGTGGCCTGGTTGATGCGCTCATAGGCAGCGTCGATCTCGGCATCACTGGCCAGTGGGTCCAGCGGCCCCATACCGGGCTTGAGCACCTCTTCAAACTTCTTGAAATAGGTCTGCGCAGGCTCGAGCGGCATGTACATGAAGAAGCTGTCGAACTCCACCATGCCCAGGTCAAAGATCACATCTACCGGATAGGATCGAATCTGAGGGGTCGTACCAAAAGGCGTCATAGCGCCGTCAGGGTTGATGATCTGCACCTGATCACCCAGCGAAACCCCAAGGGTCTGCGCAAGGCGGTAGCCTATCGCGATGCCTTTGGAACTGTCCCACTGATCCCAGCCACCCTGCGACACCGAATTGTAAAGCAAATCGAGCTTCTTGATGTTTTCGGCATCCATGCCGCGCACGGTCACGCCCGTCGAGCTGCCCTTTCCCGAGGCAAGCACCTGGCCTTCCACGAAATAGACGGCGAACTTGACCCCATCGATTTGTTCGAGCGCGGCCACGGTTTCTTTGTAGTCCGTGAATTCCCGCTCTATGGGAAAAGCCGTAAAATGCCCGTTCAGACCCAGGATCTTGCTGAGCAGTTCGGCCCGAAAACCGTTCATCACCGACATAACCACAATCAAGGTGGCCACCCCGATGGCGACGCCGACCATGGTCAGGCTGGCAATCACCGAAATGAACGCCTCCTTGCGCCTGGCCCGCAAGTAGCGCCCAGCAATGATCCACTCAAAGCGCGAAAAGGCGCGCGTGCCCTTGTTCAGCGCAGCCGCCCCCGTGTCGGTCAAATGTCGGTCTTTCTCTGTGGTTCAACCAGCCCCTTGAGACGTGCCACGGCATCTGCAATCGGCAATGTCTCGCGCTCACCGGTCTTGCGATGCTTGATCTCGGCTTCGCCCGACTTCAGGCCACGAGGCCCAATGATGAGCTGGTAGGGAATGCCGATAAGGTCAGCCGTGGTGAATTTGGCGCCGGCGCCCTGATCGCGATCATCGTACAGCATGTCCAGGCCAGCCGCATTGAGCGCCCCATAGAGCGCGTCACATGCGGCATCACATGCCTCGTCGCCGGCCTTCAGATTGATCAGAACGACCTCGAAGGGCGCCACTGACACCGGCCAGACGATACCTTCATCGTCATGGAAAGCCTCGATTATGGCAGGCACGAGACGCGTCGGCCCAATGCCGTAGGAGCCCATATGCACCGTGATCTCCTTGCCCTCGGGACCGGTCACGGTCGCCTTCATGGGCTCAGAGTATTTGGTCCCGAAGTAGAAAATATGGCCGACTTCGATACCGCGCGCAGAAACCCGGTTCTCTGCGGGCACGGCCGCCTCGAACTCGGCCATGTCGACCATGTCTTCCGTCGCTGCATAGAGCGACGTCCAGTCCGCAAATATCGGATTGAGATCGCTGCGGAAATCGGTATCGGGACCGGGAATGGTCTTGTCCAGCAGGCGCTTGTCGCAAAACACGGCACTTTCGCCGGTATCGGCCAGCACGATCCACTCATGGCTGAGATCGCCACCGATGGGACCGGTGTCAGCGCGCATCGGAATCGCGGTGAGCCCCATTCGGGCATAGGTGCGCAGATAGGCCACGAACATGCGCTCATAGGCCTTGACCGCGTCTTCCTTGCTCAGATCGAAGGAATAGGCATCCTTCATCAGGAATTCTCTGGAGCGCATGGTGCCAAAGCGCGGCCGCACCTCGTCACGGAACTTCCACTGAATGTGATAAAGGTTGAGCGGCAGATCCTTGTAGGACTTCACGTAAGTCCGGAAGATGTCCGTGATCATTTCCTCATTGGTGGGACCATAGAGGAACTCGCGCTCATGCCGGTCTTCGATCCGCAGCATTTCCTTGCCGTAGGCGTCATAGCGCCCACTCTCGCGCCACAAATCGGCAGACTGGATGGTGGGCATGAGCAATTGCACCGCGCCAGAGCGATTTTGCTCCTCTTCGATGATTTTCTGTACCTTCATCAGGACTTTGTAACCCAGCGGCAGCCAGGAATAGAGCCCCGAGGCCTGCTGGCGCACCATGCCGGCGCGCAGCATCAGGCGATGCGAGACGATCTCGGCGTCCTTGGGGACGTCGCGCAGCACCGGCAAAAAATAGCGAGACAGGCGCATGGTAACTCCCGAAATGTCCGTCGACTCAAGGCTTTTGTTGATGCCCACTCAAATCCTACTCGTCCATCCGATGCAAGCATGGAAGGCATGCAGAATCTGCGTGACAGCCCTCAAACGAATTGTTAGGGTCCTTTTCAATAAAGCACAGGCGGTTACAAACCGCCGGACGTCGACAACGTCAAGGGAGGAGCGTTGGCCGTGCGCTTTGTAGCGCGCCTAAGACCAGCGTATTGTCGAACAAACTCATTTAGCGGGGCCCTGTGCCCCGCTTTTTTTATTCTTGGCTCATCAAATTGGCGAAAACGTCCACTGCCCGGCGCCAGAGAGAGCCAGAACAGGCAGGAGCAGCCCGTGGCCCTGCCCTACGACCGCTCAGCGGTTCCAGTAGTGCTGCAAGGTTTCATTGCTTATCCCCCACATCAGCAACAGGGACAACACAAGGGCCAAGGCAGTCGCCATCAGCGCCTTGCGCAACAGACGTGGCGCCACTGGCGCGCCCGGATCACTGCCGGCGACCACATGCTCTCCGGCTTCGTGAAAGCTCTTGTTGCCGATGGGCAGAACAGCCACGAAGCTGATCCACCACATGACGAAAAAAACCGCGATGAGGGAACCGATTTGCATGAATGCCCCGGGACAATGGTGACGACTGGAACGCCCTTACAGCTCTAGACCTCAGACCAGCTTGGCGAAAGCCACAATAGTGTCGCGGCAAGCCCTGGCTCACCGCGACATGTTGGTAGCTAAACCCGGTGAACGAACACCGAGACATTGGGCTTGCGCCCCCAATAGGCATTGATCTCGTTACGAATGCCCTTAAACAGCGCCGAATTCAGCACTTCGGTATCGCTGCGGCGCTTGGGTGGCATCGATTTGAGTACGCCAGCAATGGTGTCTTCCACCAGGTCGCTCAGCGACTCGTCTTCAGTCTCGGGCAGACCATCGATCACCAAATCGGGGCCCGATACCACCTGCCCACTGCCATTGACGCACAGGCTGACCACGACATGACCGCCAAACGACAGGCGGCGGCGGCCTTTGACACCCGATTCCTCGGGCGTACACAGCACCAGGCCATCAAGATAGAGCTCGCCCGTCCGCACTTCAGCGGGAAACAGCGTCGTTTCGGGAAACAGACGCACCATGTCGCCATTGCGCGCTTCACACACCGTCGGAATGCCCGACTCGCGACCCAGCTTGGCGTGGGCCGTCAAATGCACTGCTTCGCCATGCACCGGCACCAGAACAGCGGGCTTTACCCAGCTATAGAGCTGGCGCAGTTCGCCGCGACGCGGATGACCGGTCACATGCACAAGACCGTCATTAGCCGTGATGACTTCCACGCCCTGGTCAATCAACTGGTTCTGGATATCGATGACCTCGCGCTCATTGCCGGGAATCGCCCAGGACGAGAAGATCATCCGATCGCCTGCAGCCAGCGCGATCACAGGATGATCGCCACGCGCAATGCGGGCTATGGCCGCCCGCGCTTCGCCCTGACTGCCGGTACAGATCAACACGATCTTGTTGCGCGGAATTGAGCGATAGGCATCCTGATCCAGAAGCGGCGGCAGACCTTCGAGCATGCCGAGTTCTCGAGCAATGCCCATGATACGATGAAGCGACCGCCCTGACATGACAACCTGCCTGCCAGCTTTCTCGGCGGCGCGCACGATGGAAATCACCCGGCCCACATTGGACGCAAAGGTCGTCACGGCCACCCGATTGGGGGCCTCGGCGATCATGGCCGCCAGATTGCCGGCAACCTCTGCCTCACTGGGGCTCTCGCCATCCTTGAGCGCATTGGTCGAGTCACAGATCAGGGCGAGTGGCGTCGAGGTGTCCTCGCCGATTTTCTTGAGCCGCTCCACATCTGTGGGCGCATTGCCAACCGGCGTTGGATCGAGCTTCCAGTCACCAGTATGCAGCACCCGCCCGATGGGCGTGGAGATCAGCAGCGCGTTGGATTCCGGAATCGAATGCGCCACATTGATGGCTTCGATCGTGAACGGTCCAAGGTTGAATGGCTTACCCGGCACCATGATGGTCAGGTCAACATTTTCCACGATCCCGTCGCCTGCACGCTTGGCAGCCAGCATGGCCCCGGTAAACCGGGTCGCAAACACGGGCTTTTCAAAACCGGGCCACAGATCGAGTACCGCACCATAGTGATCTTCATGGCTATGGGTCAGTATAAGACCCAGCACATCATCGGCGCGTTCCTCAAGAAACTCAGGATTGGCCATGATCAGTTCGATGCCCGGCAAATCGGGCCCACCGAAAGTCACACCGCAATCGACCACGATCCATTTGCGCGACTTTTCAGGCCCGAAGCCATACGCGCCCATGTTCATGCCGATTTCACCGACACCGCCGAGCGGCACAAATACGAGTTCATCCCTTTGGGTTTTAGCCATGGGTCAGTTCATTCCTTTTGAGCGCAACGCCGGAGCGATCTTTGGTCGCCGGTCGCCTGCGCAATTGATGGTCAGCTCTGGGCGCTGGCCGTTGCCCCAAAATGCACGTCGCCTGCCGTGATCGCGATGCGACGATCATCCTCGACGCGGACAATCAATCGTCCCGCATCGTCGATAGATTCAAATATGCCTCGAACAACGTCGCCGTTCTGGTTGACGGCAACAGGCGCGCCTATACCAGCCGCCGAAAGGCGCCAATGGCCGAGAACATCACCAATGCCTCGCCCGTCGTTCCACATGCCGAAGGTTTCCGTCCAGGCATCGCTGAGAGCCTCAAAGACCTCCTCGGCACCGCGCTGCACGCCGAGAGCAGTTAAACTCGTGGCTGGATAAGGCAATCCCTGCGGCGCGGCAACGACATTGACGCCGATGCCAATTGCAATGGCCTGACGTCCATCGGGCAACTTGCTGGCTTCAAGCAAAATGCCGGCGAGCTTGGCACCATCGGCCAGAACGTCATTGGGCCATTTCAGGGCAATCCGTGAACGTCCGTCCAGACCATCGGCCCCATCCAGGCCGACACGGACAAGGGCGTCGGGCAACACAACAGAGAGGGCCCGATTGAGGGAGACCCCTGCCACAAACCCAAGCGTTGCCAGCAATGTGGGGTCGCAATCGGGCACAATCAACAGCGACGCGGCAAGATTGCCATAAGGGCTCTCCCACTGTCGACCGCGCCGCCCCCTGCCCGACACCTGTTGGCGCGCTGCGAACCAGATTCCACCGGGATCACCGGCGGCTGCGGCCTCGAGAGCTTCGGAGTTGGTCGAACCGACGCTGTCAAAGCCGCGCAACCGGTATCCGGCTGCGCGCGCCTTGGTCCCGAGAGAAAAGTCGCTCACCTAGAACAGGCTTCCGGCTGCTACATGGGCAAAATTGGCCAGCGGCGCACCAACCGTGAGGTAATAGGTAACCACGAGCAGGCCGCTCACAGCCATGATGATGTTCAGCTCGGCGGGTACCGCCTCAAACTCACGGGTCGGCTCGTCAAAATACATCACTTTGATGATGCGCAAGTAATAGAAGGCGCTGACAGCGGAGGCCAGGACCCCGATGACTGCCAGCACATAGAGCTGCGCATCGATAGCGGCGAGGAAAGCATGCCACTTGGCGAAGAACCCGGCCAGCGGCGGCATGCCGATCAGCGAGAACATGGTGATCGCCATTATCGCAGCTACAAATGGGCGCTTCTGCGCCACTCCGGCCATATCGGCGATGTTCTCGACATAGCCTCCATTGGTCCGCAAGGACAGCACGCAGGCGAAAAGGCCGACCGTCATGATGACGTAGATCGCCATGTAGATGGCCACGCCTTCAACGCCAACCTGAGTGCCCGACGACAAGCCGACCAAAGCAAAGCCCACGTGACCGATCGATGAATAGGCGATCAGGCGCTTGACCGACCTCTGGCCAATGCCGGCAAACGACGCCAGCAGCATCGAGGCGATAGAGAGGAAAATGACGATCTGCTGCCAGTCATGCGTGATACCCTGGAACGTATCGATCGACAACCGCACCATCAGTGCCATAGCCGCCACCTTCGGCGCCGTGGCGAACAACGCCGTCACCGGAGTTGGCGCACCTTCGTATACGTCGGGCGTCCACATGTGGAACGGCACGGCGGAGATCTTGAAGGCCACGCCCGCCAGCAGGAACACCAGACCGAAGATCAGGCCGATCGATCGACCTTCATCCGCAATGGCCAGCACGATCTCCTGCAGGTTGGTATGGCCGGTAAAACCATACACCAGCGACGCGCCATAGAGCAGCATGCCCGACGAAAGCGCGCCAAGAACGAAGTACTTCAACCCCGCCTCGGTTGCCCTGCTGTCGTCACGTTTGATCGCAGCCAGCACATAGAGCGACAGGGACTGCAACTCGAGGCCGACATAAAGGCTCATCAGATCATTGGCCGAAACCATCATCATCATGCCCAGCGTCGCCAGCAGCACAAGGATGGCATACTCGAACTTGTGCGTGCCGTTTTCTTCAGCGCGCGGCAGAGCCAGCAACAGCGAGAATGCCGAGCCTCCCAGCACGAGCACCTTCATGTAGCGGGCAAAGCTGTCAGCGATGAAAAGACCATTGAACAGCACGCCTTCTGCAGGTGCAAACATCACCAGCCCACCAGCGACCAGCAGCAGCAACACGGCGCCGTAGGACACAAGCAGCGACCGCTCCTTGTTGATCCCTGCGCCGACCAGCAACAGCACCACGGCACCAATCGCCAACAGCATTTCCGGATAAGCGGGAGCCAGGCTCGCGAAATCGATAACGTCTGAGTTCACGGGACTCTCCTAGTGAGCAGCAGGCTCGGCAGCGGGCGCTTCCGCGCCAGCAGCCGGTTCGGCATAAACAAGTGGCGCCTGCGCGTCGGCCAGCGACAAGGCGGGGTCAAGCCCAACCGAGACGGCGTAGTGCGAAACCAGGTTGTCGACGGCCGCAGCTGTCGTGTCCAGGATCGGCGCCGGATAAAAACCAAAGATGATTGTCAACACCAGCAAAGGGTACAGCATGACCTTTTCGCGCAGGTCCAGGTCAAGAATCGCCTTGAGGCTGTCCTTGGTCAGAGCGCCGAAAATCACCCGACGATAAAGCCAAAGCGCGTAGCACGCTGAGAAGATCACGCCGAAGGCAGCACCAAACGCCACCCAGGTATTGACCTGGAACACACCCATCATGGTGAGGAACTCACCCACAAATCCCGAGGTGCCCGGCAGGCCCACATTGGCCATGGTGAACACCATGAAGGCGAATGCATAGCGCGGCATGCGCGAAACTAGGCCGCCAAATGCCGCGATGTCACGGGTGTGCATGCGGTCATAAATCACGCCGACACACAGGAACAACGCACCTGACACAATGCCATGCGAGATCATCTGGAACATGGCGCCCTGGATACCCAGCGCATTGCCCGCAAAGATGCCCATGGTCACAAAGCCCATGTGGGCAACCGACGAATAAGCAATCAGCTTCTTCATGTCAGTCTGCACCAGGGCAACCAGCGAGGTAACAATGATTGCAGCCACCGATAGGAAGAAGATGACATTGGCGAAATGCGCCGAGGCGTCGGGGAACATCGGCAGGCTGAAGCGCAGGAAACCATAGCCGCCAAGCTTGAGCAGAATGGCCGCCAGGATGACTGAGCCGGCAGTGGGAGCCTGCACGTGAGCTTCGGGCAACCAGCGATGGAATGGCCACATTGGCATCTTGACGGCCAGCGATGCAAAGAACGCCCACCACAGCCAGGGCTGCCACGACTTGGGGAAATCATGTGTCAGCAGCTTGGCAATATCCGTCGTGCCACCATCCCAATACATTGCCATGATGGCCAGCAGCATGAGCACCGAGCCGGTGAAGGTGTAGAAGAAGAACTTGTAGCTGGCCTTGATGCGGTCGCTGCCGCCCCAGACGCCGATGATCAGGAACATCGGCAGCAGCGTTCCCTCAAAGAACACGTAGAACATCGCCAGATCGAGCGTCGTAAACACGCCGATCATGAGAGTTTCGAGGATCAGGAACACAATCATGTATTCCTTGACGCGGCTCTCCACCGTCCAGCTGGACAGGATGGCAAACGGCATCAACAGCGCCGTGAGCACCACAAACAGCACCGAAATGCCGTCCACGCCGACACGATAACCAATGGTGTCGCCAATCCAGGCGTAGTTCACCACGAACTGGAAGCCGGCATTGGACGGATCGAAGGCCGACCACATCATCAGTGACAATACGAGCACAATGGCCGTTACCGCAAAGGTCATCCAGCGGATGGCCTCGAGCGCTGTCCTGGGCATGAACAGGAGCACCGCAGCCCCGACAAGCGGCAACCAGGTGAGGACTGTAAGAATGGTGTTGGAAAAATTCATCAGATCAGTCCCCCGGCCACAATGGCCCAGGTCAGCAGTGCCGCGATGCCGATCAGCATGGCGAATGCGTAATGGTAGAGATAGCCGGTCTGGAGCTTGGTGACCCAACCGGTCACGTTCTGCACCCGGCGGCCAAGGCCCTCGGTGATCTTGTCGTCGATCAGCCAGTCATCGAAGCCCTTCCAGAAGGCGCGTCCGATCCAAAGTGCCGGCCTGACGAAGATCACATCGTACAACTCGTCGAAGTACCACTTGTTGAGCAGGAACTTGTACAATCCCGGATTTGTGGCCGCCAGCCGCGCCGGCATCTCCGGACGGCGAATGTACATGACATACGCAGCCACAAAACCCAGCACCATGGCCACTGTCGCGCTCCACTTCACCCAGACGGGCACGTGATGGGCCGCCTCGATGATCTCATGGTCAACAACCAGCGCCCCGGCAAAGAAGTGCTCGATATGGGCCACATCGTGGAAGAACATCGAATAGAACACCGCCCCGGACAGGACAGCACCCGCACCAAGCACGTAAAGCGGGATCAACATCACGTTGGGCGCTTCATGGGCGTGGTCATAGGCCGAACCATGGTCGTGGTGTGCATGATCATCATGGGCCGCGTGATCATCATGAGCATGAACCGGCTCGCGCGGCGCGCCATGGAAAGTCAGGTGGATCAGGCGCCACGAGTAAAAGCTCGTGAACAGGGCCGCAATCACGAGCATCCAGAAGGCAAACATGCCCGTATTTCCCCCAACGGCATAAGCCGCCTCGATGATCGAATCTTTGGAGAAAAAGCCCGCAAAACCAAGCCATTCGCTACCCGGAATGCCGACACCTGTCAGCGCAAGCGTACCGATCAGCATCATTGCGTAGGTAATCGGGATCTTTTTCCGCAAGCCGCCCATATGGCGCATGTCCTGCTCATGATGCATGGCGTGGATCACCGCGCCAGCGCCCAGGAACAGCAACGCCTTGAAGAAGGCATGGGTGAAGAGGTGGAACACACCCGCCGAATAGGCCCCTGCCCCGAGCGCCACAAACATGTAGCCCAGCTGCGAGCAGGTCGAATAGGCGATCACCCGCTTGATATCGTTCTGCACCAGGCCAACCGTCGCAGCAAAGAACGCGGTGATGGCCCCGATGACCAGCACGAAGGTCATCGCCGTCGGCGACGTCTCGAACAGCGGCGACAGACGCGCCACCATGAATACGCCTGCAGTCACCATCGTGGCCGCATGGATCAGCGCCGAAACGGGGGTCGGGCCTTCCATGGCGTCTGGCAACCAGGTGTGCAACAGGAACTGCGCCGACTTGCCCATGGCACCCATGAACAGCAGCAGGCAAACCACCGTCATGGCGTCGAGCTGCCAGCCCAGGAAATTCATGATCGGCAAGCCGGTAGTGGCAAAACCTTCGGCAGCCTGGAACGCGCCATCAAAATCGATATGCCCCAGCACCATGAACGCGCCGAAAATGCCCAGCGCAAAGCCGAAGTCGCCAACACGATTGACCACGAAAGCCTTCATTGCCGCAGCCGTAGCGGAGGGCTTCGTATACCAGAAGCCGATCAGCAGGTAAGACGCCAGGCCAACACCTTCCCAGCCAAAGAACATCTGCACGAAGTTATCCGCCGTCACCAGCATCAGCATGGCGAAGGTGAACAGTGACAGATACGCAAAGAACCGGCTGCGATGCGGGTCGTCCGCCATGTAGCCAATCGAATAGACGTGAACCAGCGCGGACACCGTGTTCACCACGACCAGCATGATGGCGGTCAGCGTGTCGACGCGCAGTGTCCAGTGGATGTCCATGTCACCGACCTGGATCCAGCGCATCAGCTCGACCTTGACGACAGCGGCATCACCGGCGACTTCGGCGCCCATCAGTCCGCCGCCAAAGGCGACGGGCAGGAACACGGCCCAGCTCAGCAGCGCAGCAACAATCAGCAGACCGGAAGTGATAAACTCACTCGTGCGGTGGCCAATGGTACGCCCCAGAAGACCGGCAATAAGTGCGCCGATAAGGGGCAGGAAAACAATCGCTTGGATCATAGCGGTGGTTCTTAGCCCTTCATCATGTTGACGTCTTCAACCGCGATGGAACCACGGTTGCGATAGAAAATGACCAGAATGGCCAGCCCGATGGCGGCCTCAGCAGCCGCCACTGTCAGGATCAGTAGCGCAAATATCTGACCCTGCAGGTCATTGAGCTGCGCGCTGAACGCCACGAAATTCAGGTTTACCGCCAGCAAGATAAGCTCCACCGACATCAGAATGACGATGATGTTCTTGCGGTTGATGAAAATGCCGAACACGCCCAGCGTGAAAAGAATGGCTCCAACGGTCAGGTAGTGACCGAGCCCGATACCCAAGCCCATATTTGCCTCCTACAGCCCTTGACCGCTTTTGACTTTGACGACTTCAAGCGTTTCGGAAGGACGACGTCCCACCTGCTTGACCGGATCCTGCCGCTTCACATTGCTCTTGTGCCGCAACGTCAGGACGATAGCGCCAATCATGGCCACCAGCAGCACCGAAGCCGCGCCCAGGAACAGGAATACGTAGCGGGTATACAGCACCTGCCCGATAGCCCGGATGTTATCGACGCCGCCCATGGGAAGCACGGCCCCGCTGGTCACCTCGGGCGACACCACAAAGCTGCCCGCGACCATCAGCAACTCGAGCAGCAGGACGACGCCCACAACCACACCGATCGGTGCATATTGCAGGAAACCTTGTCGCAGTGAGGCAAAGTCGACGTCCAGCATCATCACGACAAACAGGAACAGCACGGCCACGGCGCCGACATAAACCACGATCAGGATGAGCGCGAGAAACTCGGCCCCAGCCAGCATGAACAGGCCGGACGCGTTGAAAAAAGTCAGGATCAGGAACAGCACGGCGTGAACCGGGTTCTTGGCAGAAATCACCATGAACGCAGACGCCACAGCAATGGCCGCAAACAGGTAGAAGAAGAATAATGGAAGCGTCATACTCTTCCCTCTCAGCGATACGGTGCGTCGGCGGACAGGTTGGCAGCGATCTCACGCTCCCAGCGATCGCCGTTTGCGATCAGCTTCTCCTTGGAGAAATACAGCTCTTCGCGCGTTTCAGTCGCAAATTCGAAATTTGGCCCTTCCACGATCGCATCGACCGGGCAGGCTTCCTGGCAAAAGCCACAATAGATGCACTTCACCATATCGATATCGTAACGCACTGTGCGACGCGTGCCGTCATTCTGGCGCGGCCCAGCCTCGATAGTAATGGCCTGCGCCGGGCAAATTGCTTCACACAGCTTGCAGGCAATGCAGCGCTCTTCGCCATTGGGATAGCGACGCAAGGCATGCTCACCCCTGAACCGCGGACTGACGTGGCCCTTCTCGAACGGGTAGTTGATCGTCGGCTTGGGTGAGAAGAAATACCGCATCGTCAGGCCAAAGGCCTTCACCAATTCGGTGAGCAGCAGCGTATTGACGAACTGGGTGGCGCGCATCAGGCCATCCCTCCATGCCAGCCCCAGCCCGTAAGCTGCAGCACAAAAGCAACAATAATGACCATGCCGAGCGACAGTGGGAGGAACAGCTTCCAGCCAATCCGCATCAGCTGATCGTAGCGGTAGCGCGGCACGATCGCCTTGGCCATGGCGAACATGAAGAACACCAGGCTCAGCTTGATCACGAACCACACCACACCAGGGATCCAGGTGAATGGTGGCAGATCGATCGGCGACGCCCATCCGCCCAGAAACAACACGGTGGTCATGGCGCACATCAACAGGATCGAAATGTACTCGCCCAACATGAACAGCATATAAGGCGTAGCCGAGTACTCGGTCATGAAGCCGGCCACCAGCTCGGACTCACCCTCGGCCAGATCGAACGGCGGGCGGTTCGTCTCCGCCAATGCCGAGATGTAGAAAATCACGAACATCGGGAACAGCGGCAGCCAGAACCAGTTGAGGAAGGCCAGCTGCGGCAGGCCGATCATGTGGGCCAGCCCCATCTCCTGCTGCGCAATCACGATATCGCTCAGATTGAGCGAACCCACGCACAGCAGCACGGTGATGATCACCAGGCCGATCGAAACTTCGTAGGAAACCATCTGCGCGGCAGCACGCAGCGAACCCAGGAAAGGGTATTTGGAGTTCGACGCCCAGCCGCCAATGATGACGCCATAGACCCCAAGCGAAGAGATCGCCAACAGATACAAGATACCCAGATTGATGTCTGCAATCGCCAGACCTGGCCCCAGAGGGACCACAACCCATCCGGTCAGCGCCAACGTCGCGGTCAGCACCGGCGCCAGCAGGAACAAAATCTTGTCGGCGCCGCCGGGAATGACCGGCTCCTTGAGCGCAAACTTGATGAGATCGGCAAAGCTCTGCAGCAGGCCGAACGGCCCCACCACATTGGGACCGCGGCGCAACTGTACTGCCGCCCAGATCTTGCGGTCGGCCAGCAGAATGAACGCGGTGAACACCAGAAGCGACACCAGCAGCAGCAGCGCCTTATAGATAAACCCAACCTGCACACCCCAGCCAAGGACCGGGATGCCGAGCAGATAATCGAGGGCAGCGAGAATAAAGTCCATTGTGCTCCCTACTCCGCGGCCTGCCGGAGACCGGCTGCTGTAGCTGCGCATTCACCCATGACCGCCGAAGCGCGAGCGATCGGATTACTCAGATAAAACTCAGGAACGGCCGACCCGAACGGTGCCGACTTGCTCTTGATCGCCGCCTTGCCCAGCTTGGCGATATCGGCCGCACTGCCGGGGGCAATCTGGTCAATCCGCGCCAGATGCGGGAAATCGCCATAGATGGCCGCACGCAGCTGAGTCAGCGAATTAAACGGCAGCGGTTTACCAATAGCGCCCGAAAGCGCCCGGATGATCGCCCAGTCTTCCTTGGCATCACCTGGTGGGAACACGGCACGGTTGGTAACCTGCACGCGTCCCTCGGTATTGACATAGGTACCCGATTTCTCGGTGTAGGTCGCGGCGGGAAAGATGACATCGGCACGGTGCGCAGCAGCGTCCCCGTGCGTGCCAACATACACGACGAAAGCCTTGCCCATGGCCGACATGTCGTATTCATCGGCGCCGAGCAGAAACAGCACGTCCAGTTCGCCCTTGCCGGCAAGCGCGATCTGGTCTGCGGAGCAGACCCCGCCATCATGCGGCACAAAGCCAATATCCAGACCGCCAACGCGGCTGGCTGCATTGTGCAGCAGCGCGAAGCCATTCCAGCCCTCGGCGACGGAAGTCCCTGCAGTGGCCAGCTTCGCTGCGAGTGCGATCGTATCACGACCAACCTGCTTGCCGAGTTTGGCATGCGATACCGCCCCCTCCCCGACAATAATCAGCGGGCGTTCGGCCTTTGCCAGAACTTCGGCAAATGGCCCCTTGCCTGCGGCCAGTTCAGCCAGAGTTTCAAAGCCTTCGCCGAGATAGTCATATTCATAGGTCAGGTCGGCCCGCTCGCCGATCACGGCAATCGGCAGCCCCTTGGCACGCCAGGTCTTGCGAATGCGCGCGTTGATCAGCGCAGCCTCATGGCGAGGATTGGCGCCAATGATGACGATGGCATCGGCCTGTTCAATCCCGGCAATGGTGGGGTTGAAGACATAGGCCGAGCGCGGCATCGAGGGATCGATACCCGACATTGCCGGGCGGACATCGGTCATGCCCGAACCAATCGAGGTCATCAGTGACTTGAGAGCGTACATTTCCTCGACAGCGGCCAGATCGCCGGCGATGGCGCCAACCTTGCTGCCAGCCTTCTTGATGCGCGCGGCGACCGTCGCAAACGCCTCGTCCCAGCTCGCCGGCTGCAACTTGCCGCCCTTGCGAACATAGGGGCGATCCAGGCGCTGGCTCTTGAGGCCGTCCCAGATGAAGCGCGTCTTGTCGGAAATCCACTCTTCGTTGATCGCTTCATTGACACGCGGCAGAATGCGCATCACTTCGCGGCCCCGGCTGTCGACCCGGATGTTTGAGCCAACCGCGTCCATGACATCGATGGATTCGGTCTTGGTCAGTTCCCAGGGGCGGGCGTGGAATGCGTAAGGCTTTGACGTCAGCGCACCAACGGGGCACAGGTCGATCACATTGCCCTGCAGCTCGCTGGTGAGCGCCTTTTCGAGATAAGTGGTGATCTCTGCATCTTCGCCGCGACCCAGCAGACCCATTTCAGCAATGCCGGCCACCTCGGTCGTGAAGCGGACGCAGCGCGTGCAGTGGATGCAGCGGTTCATCGAGGTCTTGACCAGCGGGCCAATATACTTGTCTTCCACCGCACGCTTGTTTTCGGCAAAGCGGTTCTTGTCCACGCCATAAGCCATGGCCTGGTCCTGCAGATCGCACTCGCCGCCCTGATCGCAGATCGGGCAATCAAGCGGATGGTTGATCAGCAGAAATTCCATCACGCCTTCGCGGGCCTTCTTGACCATGGGCGTATTGGTGAACATTTCCGGCGGCTCGCCATTGGGGCCCGGACGCATGTCCTTGACCGCCATAGCGCAGCTGGCTTGTGGCTTTGGTGGGCCACCTTTTACCTCCACCAGACACATGCGGCAATTGCCGGCAACCGACAGACGCTCATGGTAGCAGAAGCGTGGGATTTCGGCTCCGGCAGCTTCTGCCGCCTGCATAAGGGTGTAGTAATCGGGAACTTCGACGAGCTGGCCGTCAACTTTGATACTTGCCATCAACCCTACTCCGCCGCGATCGACGGCACGGCGCCGTCGCTGGTGGATGAATATGTGTACTGGTCGATACGCTCTTCGATCACGTGACGGAAGTTGCGGATCAGCCCCTGGATCGGCCACGCTGCAGCATCGCCCAGCGCACAGATGGTGTGCCCCTCGATCTGCTTGGTAACCTCAAACAGCATGTCGATTTCGCGCTTCTGGGCACGGCCTTCGACCATGCGTTCCATCACGCGCATCATCCAGCCCGTGCCTTCGCGGCACGGCGTGCACTGGCCACAGCTCTCGTGCTTGTAGAAAGCCGACAAGCGCCAGATGGCCTTGATGATGTCGGTCTGCTTGTCCATCACGATGATGGCCGCCGTTCCCAGCGACGAGCCGGCTTCGCGCAGACCGTCAAAATCAACGATGGCGTTCTGAATTTTCTCGCCAGGCACACAGGGCACCGAGGCACCGCCTGGAATCACGGCGAGCAGGTTATCCCAACCGCCGCGAATGCCGCCGCAGTGCTTTTCGATGATGTCCTTGAAGCTTTCGCCCATGGCTTCTTCAAAGGTCGCCGGCCGGTTCACATGGCCCGACACGCACATCAGCTTCGTGCCAGTATTGTTGGCCCGACCAATGGACGCAAACCAGGCGCCCGAGCGGCGCAGGATTTCCGGCACAACGGCGATCGACTCGACATTATTGACCGTTGTCGGATTGCCATAGACACCCATGCCGGCCGGGAATGGTGGCTTGAGGCGCGGCTGCCCCTTCTTGCCTTCCAGCGATTCCATGAGGGCCGTCTCTTCGCCACAGATATAGGCACCGGCTCCATGGTGGACGATGATGTCCAGATCCCAGCCGTGGATATTGTCCTTGCCGATCAGCTTGGCCTCATAGGCCTCCTCGACGGCACGTTCGAGATGCTGGCGCTCGCGGATGAACTCGCCACGCACATAGATGAACGCCAGATGCGCATCCATGGCGCGCGCTGCCAGAAGGCAGCCTTCGACCAGATGGTGCGGGTCATGGCGCAGGATATCGCGGTCCTTGCAGGTACCCGGCTCAGACTCGTCGGCATTGACCAGCAGGTAGTGGGGACGACCGTCATTGACCTTGGGCATGAAGGTCCACTTCAGCGCCGTTGGAAAACCTGCGCCGCCTCGGCCCCGCAGGCCGGAAGCTTTGACTTCGTTGGTAATCCAGTCGCGACCGGAGTCGATGAACTCCTTGGTCCCGACCCAGGCGCCGCGTTCCCGCGCGCCGGCCAGCGTCCAGTCGTGTTGACCGTACAGATTGGTGAAAATGCGATCTTTATCAGCGAGCACTCTTCACACTCCTATCGCGGCTTCTTGCCAAAGACGCGGACATATTCTGCTTCGCCGCCATTGGCCAAAGCCGCGGCTTGCTTGATCCAGTCATCACGGGTAATCCGCCCTTTAAAGCTGAGCGCCTCGTCGACCTTGGCGACGTCATCACTGCTGAAGCCAGCAATCTGGCTCCACTTGGTGATCCCCAGCGCATTGAGCTTGCCTTCAAGCACCGGCCCCACACCCGATATCAGCTTGAGGTCGTCAGCGACACCCGCGGGCGTAGCAAACAGTGGTGTCGACCCACCTTTCTCTGCCATCGGGTTGACCTCGTCCGGATTTGCCTTGGGGGCAATGATCGTCCGGCTCTTTTTGGGCGCAGCGATCGAAGGCTCTTCAGGCGTCTTGCCCACAGCCTTCCCGCCGTCAATCTTCCCGGCTTCCGACTCAGCGCCTGTTGCTGTCTGGCGCATGGCCTTGTTTGGCTCGCCATTGGCCTTTGCCGCGCTATCGGCAGCCTTGCGCTCGCCTTCGGCCTTGGCCTCAGAAACCTTCGCATCCTGGGGCGTACCCTTTATTGCCGGCGCAGACTCTGCGCTGACATCCTTGGGCTTTGCGGCAGTTGTCGGCGCTTGCGTACCAGACGGCGCGGCAGCTGCTGGAGCGGCCTCCGGCGGCGGCGCGGGTGGAACGAACTTTTCGCGCGTAGCGGTAGGCTTGCTCAACAACGTCGTCTGACCACCCTCGGCCGAGGAATACAGCCGATCAATCTGCGGACCAGGCTTGATCGTATCACCTTTGCCGGCAGCGAACGCGTCAACGATCTCTTCGAAGCGCTCAGCCGTCAGGTCTTCATAAGTGTCATGATAGATGGTGACCATTGGCGCGTTCACACACGCACCGGCACATTCCACCTCTTCCCAGCTCATCGTGCCATCGGCGTTCAGATGCTGTGGTTCGTGGTGAATTTTGCTCTTGCAGATCGCAATCAGGTCGCCTGCCCCGCGCAACATGCACGGGGTCGTGCCACACACCTGGATATGGGCGCGGCTGCCGACCGGCTGCAACTGAAACTGGGTGTAGAACGTTGCCACTTCCAGGACACGGATATAGGCCATGCCCAGCATATCGGCGACCGTCTCTATCGTGGCACGGCTGACCCAGCCATCCTGATCCTGTGCCCGCATGAGCAGCGGGATAACAGCCGACTGCTGACGGCCGGCCGGGTACAACCCGATCTTCCACTCCGCCCATTTGGCGTTATCAGCACTAAAGGCAAACGACGACGGCTGAACCGACTCGTCCGCTAGGCGACGCGCAACCATCAGCGATCAACCTCTCCGAACACGATATCAAGCGAACCAAGAATGGCCGAAACGTCAGCCAGCATGTGGCCGCGGCACAGAAAATCCATAGCCGACAAATGCGCAAAACCCGGTGCACGGATCTTGCAACGGTATGGCTTGTTGGAACCATCGCTGACCAGATACACGCCAAACTCGCCCTTGGGCGCTTCCACGCAGGCGTAAACTTCGCCGGCAGGAACCTTGTAACCTTCGGTATAGAGCTTGAAGTGATGGATCAGCGCTTCCATCGACTGTTTCATTTCGCGGCGCTTGGGGGGAACAACCTTGCCATCGAGCGAGGACACTGGCCCCTTGCCGTCCGGCGCATTCAGCTTGTCCACGCACTGCTTCATGATGCGTGTCGACTGCCGCATCTCTTCCATACGGACGAGATAGCGGTCAAAACAGTCGCCATTCTTGCCGATCGGAACGTCAAATTCCATCTCGTCATAGCATTCGTAGGGCTGGCTCTTGCGCAGATCCCACGCCGCGCCCGAACCACGCACCATGACCCCGGAAAACCCCATGTTCCAGGCGTCTTCGAGCTTCACCACGCCAATATTGACGTTGCGCTGCTTGAAAATCCGGTTCTCGGTCAGCAGCGTATCGATATCCGCCAGCGCCTTGGGGAACGTCTCGCAGAAGGTCCCGATATCATCGATCAGCGACTGCGGCAGATCCTGATGCACCCCACCGGGCCGGAAATAGGCGGCATGCATACGGGCACCTGACGCACGCTCATAGAACACCATCAGCTTTTCGCGCTGTTCAAAGCCCCATAGCGGCGGCGTCAAAGCACCAACGTCCATCGCCTGGGTCGTGACGTTCATCAGATGTGCCAGCAGGCGACCAATTTCCGAATACAGCACGCGAATGAGCTGGCCGCGGCGCGGTACTTCGAGACCCAGCAACTTCTCGACGGCCAGAGCAAACGCATGCTCCTGGTTCATCGGCGCGACATAGTCCAGGCGATCAAAATAAGGAACGGCCTGCAGATACGTCTTGGACTCAATCAGTTTTTCCGTGCCGCGATGCAGCAAGCCGATATGGGGGTCGACGCGCTCGATGATCTCGCCGTCAATCTCAAGAATCAGCCGCAAGACACCATGGGCCGACGGGTGAACCGGACCGAAATTGATGGTGAAGTTACGAACACTGGCTTCAACGGTCATTGTTTGGCCTTCTCATCACCGGGCAGCACATAGTCCGTACCCTCCCAAGGCGACAGATAGTCAAAGGTGCGGAATTCCTGCATCAACTGCACAGGCTCATAGACCACACGCTTGCGTTCTTCGTCATAGCGCACCTGCACAAAACCGGTGACCGGAAAGTCCTTCCGCAGCGGGTGACCGTCAAAACCATAGTCGGTCAAAATCCGACGCAGGTCCTGATGCCCCGAGAACAGCACGCCGTAAAGATCGTAGGTCTCGCGCTCAAACCAGTCGGCCCCGCGGAACACATCCGTAATGCTCGGCACAGGTGTCACGTCATCGGCGCTCAGCTTCACCCGGATGCGGTGATTCAGGTACGGGCTCATGAAGTGGTAGACGACGTCGAAACGCGCGTCGCGCTCCGGATAATCGGCGCCACACACGTCAACAAAGCTGATGAAACGGCACTTTGGATCGTCACGCAAAAAAGTTGCCACGGAAACGATCGAATCACGTTCCACAGTCAGCGTCAGCTCGCCATAAGCGACTTCCTGGAGAATAACCGCAGCGCCCAACGCGCCAGCAATATGCTGGCCAAGGTCCACAAGCGGATCAACCTGGATGGAATCATCCATTTTCAGCCGTCCTATCGTTCGATGGTGCCGGTGCGGCGGATCTTCTTCTGCAGCAGCAAAATGCCATACAGAAGCGCTTCGGCGGTCGGCGGGCATCCCGGGACATAGACATCTACCGGCAGCACACGATCACAGCCACGCACGACCGAGTAGGAATAGTGATAGTACCCACCGCCATTGGCACAGCTACCCATGGAAATGACATAGCGTGGCTCGGGCATCTGGTCGTAGACCTTGCGCAAGGCCGGCGCCATCTTGTTGGTCAGCGTCCCTGCCACGATCAGCACGTCTGACTGACGCGGCGAAGCACGCGGCGCAGTACCAAACCGCTCGATATCGTAGCGCGGCATCGACATCTGCATCATCTCGACGGCGCAACAGGCCAGACCCGTCTGCATCCACATCAGTGACCCCGTCCGGGCCCACGTTACCAGCTGCGACACCGTCGACACCAGAAAGCCCTTGTCGGCCAGCTCGTCAGTCACATCGGTGAAGAAAGGATCGCTGGCACCCGCAGTTTTCTGCGTGCGTGGATCGATCAGACCCGTCGGGCGTGGCGCGACAAGCGTTTCGTTATCGCTCAATCCCATTCCAGTGCCCCTTTACGCCATTCATAGATAAAGCCAACGGTCAGCACGCCAAGGAAGATCATCATCGACCAGAATCCGAACCAGCCGACATCACGGAACGCCACTGCCCAGGGGAACAGGAACGCCACCTCAAGATCAAAGATGATGAACAAAATCGACACGAGATAGAATCGCACGTCGAACTTCATGCGTGCATCGTCAAAAGCATCGAACCCGGCTTCGAAGGCTGACACCTTCTCCGGGTCTGGATTCTTGACGGCAACCAGGAAAGGCACCACCAGCAGGGCAAGGCCGATAGCGGCGGCCAGGCCGAGAAAGATGATGATGGGCAGATAGTCGCTGAGCAAATCAGTCATGCGGCAGCCTGTTTTCTAGTCCGGTCGGGCGACCGGCGTCACGTGAGAGTCGCAAGCAATTGGGGCAAGCGATCCGACGCAACAGATGATGGCTTGGGCTTAGACCTTTGGCTATCGCGTTTCAAGGGAAAGAAAATATGATCAAAATAATCATATATCGACACATCCGGTCACCCTGGCGATTGCGGCGTTTTGCTGCTGAAGCAGGCCGCCAACAAGGGGCCCCCAAACGCCTCAGGCGGTGTGAATCACCTTCGGAAAGCCCGATGTTCCTGCAACGCAGAATCGGCGGGGTGCCAAAACGGTCCAATGCAAAAAAGCCCCGCTACAGCGAGGCTTGCCGCAAAGCAAAACGGCGAACCGCAGAACGGTTCGCCGAATTGGGTTTGCAAGACGCTAGGTCAGGAGGGCGGCGGACCGCCCTGCCTGATTGCAAGTCTTAGAAGTGGTAGAACACACCAACGGTTGCCTTGGCGCCGTCGAAGAACTGGTCACCAGCAGCATCCGAGAAATCGCCGATGCCGAGCACTTCACCACGAACCGACACAGCGTCGGTCACGGCGACTTCAACACCGCCGCCCAGGGCGTAGATGCTGTTGGTCGAGCTCGAACGGCTGGTCATGCCAACACCGCCAGCAGCGTAGACCATGACCTGGTCGGTCACGACTGCGCCAACGCGAGCGAGTGCCAGGAACATGCCGGCGTCATCGCCGTCCTGGAACACGTAGTCGCCCTGGACTTCGAGGCCGAGCAGGATCGGGTCGTAAGCGATGAAGTTGACACCAGCAGCGCCACCAACCGAGAACTGCGAAGTGTTGTTCTGGAGGTTGGTCAGGCCGTTTGCGTTGGTGAACACGCCACCGACGTTAACACCTGCATAGAGGCCTTCCCAGCTGAAGCCAGCGGCTTCATAAACTGGAACTGGGGTCGTTGGGATGATCAGGTCAGCAGCCTGAGCACCACCGGCGAGCAGTGCGGCAGCTGCCACACCGAGAGAAAGCGAACGTACAAACATATCTTGCACTCCCATAGAGTTAACCGTAGTCCACCGTTAGATGCATCAGCTCAACGCGTGTGACAAGCCTCCGCCGAGCGAATTTACGCGGTGCGGATAACATTCCATGACCATTTAGGGGGAGGTGTTGCGCCAATGTCGCGCATTTGGCCCAATTTGATACAAATCCCACCTATGGCGCGCCAACCAAGGTGACGAACAGGGCAGATGTACTCACGACTGAGTCGCGCCGTCAAGCCACACCTTTGCCACGATTGCGCCACGATACGGCCAATAACAGCACCGCCAACACTGCTGATGTGATCAGCTGGACCGGTGGAATCGCCCGACTGCCGGGCCTTCGGGCGCAAGTTCACGCCGTAAACGGTTCACGCGACGAAGTGGGAGCGAATCCGTAATCGGTTGAGATCTGGGCAATCAGCGACACATTTCGGGTCGCGCGCGGCGTCAAACTTGCTCACGATCGAAGGGGAGCTTCTTGCGCCGCCGGTCAGCCCACAGATGGCAACGAGCGGCATGACGGCACAATCCTGAGCCACTGCCGAAAATGATTCTGCAATTGCCAGGACCCCAGCTCATGGTGCTGCGTCCGGATATAGAGAGAGCGGCAGCAAGACTGCTGCCGCCCGGGGTCAACTAGAGAGTACCAACCAGCACTGGTTCTGCGCGGTAGTCGTCTGGAAAAAGCGCCTTGAGCGCCGCAATCTTGGGCAGGTCGTGGATGACGATGTATGGCCAAGTCGGGTTCAGCGTCAGGAAATCCTGATGATACTGTTCGGCGGGATAAAAGCCCTTGAGCGGCTCGATAGTTGTGACGATGGGCCCGGCAAACTTGCCGGTCGCGTCCAGTTCGGCAATGTAAGCCTTGGCTGTAGCCGCCTGCTCATCGTTGACCGCAAAAATCGTTGAACGATATTGCGTCCCATGATCGGGGCCCTGGTAGTTCAACTGGGTCGGATTGTGGGCCACCGAAAAGTAGATGTGCAGCAATTCGCCATAGCTCACCACGGCCGGATCATAGGTCACCTGTACGGACTCGGCATGACCGGTCTGCCCTGACCCTGTCAGCTCGTAGGTGGCTGTTTCGGCTGCGCCTCCGGCGTAGCCGGATACGGCGTTTGAGACACCTTTGACATGCTGAAAGACGCCCTGCACGCCCCAGAAGCATCCGCCGGCAAATACGGCAACGGCACTGCTCCCGGATTCGACCAGATCAGTAGTAGGAGCCGGGATGGTTACAGGCGCCTCCTGAGCGGCGGCGGGCTGACTAATAAGCAAGCCGAAGGCCATGGCGGGCAAAACCAGCAGCGAAGCAAAGGTCGCGCGCCAGGCATTCGAGCGACTGGGAGTGAAAGTGGAAACGTGGAGGCTGGACATGAGCTTACCTTGGTTGGAGCTGTCTGCTCTTCAGTTCGCACAATATGCGCAATTGGTTACGGCAAATCACGCCCATCACGGCGATATGAACCCAGCACGGCGGGACGCTGGCTACAATGCCGGAGATGGTGCGCTGGCCGCCTGCTGGGCAAGCTCGACCCTGGCGTCCAGAGCAACCACGCCATCAGAATCCGCCAGCAGCGGATTGATATCGATAGCTGCAATTTGCGGGAAATCAGTAACCAGTTGCGAAACCGCCTTGAGCGCCGAAACGATGGCGGCGCGGTCAGCCGCTGGCCGATTACGATATCCCGCAAGCAGGCCGCTGATCCTGGTACGCGCAATCATGTCCTCTGCCAGGCCATCATCAACCGGCAGCAACTCCATGGTGGTGTCACGCACAACTTCAACCGACACGCCGCCGGCTCCGAACATCAGCACGGGCCCGAAAACCGGATCGGTCGTCACGCCGACAAGGAGTTCTTCCGCATGCGGCCGAACCACCATCTGTTGCACACTGAAGCCCTCGAGCGCGCCAGCATGACCGTGGGCTGTCAAGCGATCTGTGATCTGTTGTGCAGCCGCTTGCGCCGCTGCTGCCGTGTCCAGGCCCAATACAACGCCACCAAGATCCGATTTGTGAGTCAGTGTCCCCGACAGCATTTTGACGGCCACCTGCCCTCCGCTCGCGAGTAGATCAGCGGCCGCCTCGCCGACAGCAGCGACGCTGGCCACCTTCAGCGTGCGGGGGACAGCAATTCCATAGGCGGCGAGCACGGCTTTGGCCTCGGGCTCCGTCAGCATGCTGCGTGATGCACGCGCCACGCCGTCCAGGATCAAGGCCACGGCTCCCCGGTCGACATCAACGCTCGGTTCGATTCCCGAATTACGCAACAGCAGGTCTGCCGACCGATGCCATTGGGTCAGCATCTCCGCAGCATCTGCGGCTTTTGATGGCGTATCGAGGCTGGCTATACCGGCCCTGTTGAGCCGGCGCCGCGCACTCAAAGCGGCATGTTGGCCCAGCCAGGTGGCCAACACCGGCTTGCCATTAATCAGCCCGTTCTCAACGACAGAACTGACACCTTCGGCAGCATCCATCGGCTCGGCCAGCGCCGTGGGACAGTTCATCACCAGTACGAGATCGACGCCGGGATCCTCGGCCACGGCGCGAACAGCGGCTACATAGCGCTCCGCCTTGGCATCGCCAATGATATCAACCGGATTGGAACGAGACCAGTTGCTCGGCAGCGACGCATCGAGCCTCGCCAGCGTTTCCGGCGTCAACTCGGCGATCTGGCACCCGCGGTCGAGGAGTTCGTCGACGGCCAACACCCCCGCCCCGCCACCATTCGTCACGATTGCAACGCGACCGCGCTGCAGCGGCTTGAACCGCGCACATATCTCGGCTGCCGAGAACAGATCCTCCAGGTGCCTGACCCGGATGATCCCGGCGCGCCGCAAAGCGGCATCGACCACTCCGTCGGCACCAGCCAGCGCACCGGTGTGGGTCTGAGCCGCACGCGCGGCTGCCTCGTGGCGGCCCGGCTTGATGGCAACCACCGGCTTGCGGCGAACCGCCGCCTGTGCGGCCGCCATGAACTTTGGCGCGTCTGGAATTGATTCAAGATACATAAGAATGGCCGACGTCCGAGGATCATTGGCCATCACAGTCAGAAAATCGCTGACGTCGAGATCAGCCATGTCGCCCAACGAGACGATTTGCGAGAAGCCGATTCCCTCGGCCTCGGCCCAGTCGATGATCGACGAAATGATGGCCCTGATTGCGACAGCAACGCCAGCGACCCCGGTCTTGCCGGAATATGGGTGAAACTTGCATTGAGGCCGACATGTGGCGCCAGAAGCCCGATTGTGTTGGGTCCGATAATTCTGACGCCGTGCACGGCAGCAGCAGCCAGCATCCGTTCCCGCAAGCGGTCTTTGCTGCCGATCCCGGCTGTGATGATCACCACGGCTCGACCACCGGCGGCCCCAATTTCCGTGATCAGGTCAGGGATGGTGTGCGCCGGGGTTGCAATCACACACAGATCAGGGACGACAGGCACATCGGCAATACAGGCAAAGCAGGCCAAACCGCCCAGTTGACTGTGTTTCGGATTGACCGGGTACACCGCCCCGCCAAATCCGCCTGAGATGATATTGGACAGAACCAGCGTCCCGAGGGAGCCTGGCCGGTCTGAGGCGCCGATAAGCGCAACAGAGCGTGGCGCCAGGGCATGATCGAGGTCGCTGAAGGTCATCGGGGATATTTCTTGATAAGGTGAGAGGAGCAAGTGGAGTCAAACGTGGCAATGGCGCCGCTGGTTCATGGCACCACTCCCAACTACTGGGCGGTGTAGCCGCCATCCACCAGGTGATAGCTTCCGGTGATGAATGAGGCGTCTTCCGAGAGCAGGAATGCCGTCAATGACGCAACCTCTGCCGGCGTACCCAAGCGGCCAATCGGGTGCATGCCGGCTATTCCGTTCAAAGTAGCCGCATCGAGATGATTGCTCAGCAGCGGCGTATCGATAAACGCCGGACCGATGGAATTGATCCTGATCCCGTGTCGGGCATATTCGATCGCAGCCGTCTTGGTCAGCCCCACCACACCATGCTTGGCCGCCACATAGGCCGGCGCAGAAGCAAAGCCGACCGAGCCCAGGATTGAGGCCATATTGACGATAGCCCCGCCGCCCGACGCCATGATGGCGGGGATCTGATAGCGCATGCCGTAAAAGACGCTATTGAGATTGGTCGCAATGACCTGGTGCCAGCTGTCGAGTGGATACTCACCTGTCACCGCGGCCGCGCCGGAAATGCCGGCATTGTTGACCGCCAAATGCAATGCACCAAACTCGCGTTGCGCAGCGGCCACCATTGCTTCCACTTCGACGGCGTCGCTGACATCAACCGCAAAGCTCTTGGCCGTGCCGCCCTGTGCCACGATGGACTGGGCAACGCCACGCGCGCCCTCTTCATTGAGGTCAGCAATCAGTATCTTGGCGCCGGAACGGGCGAGCAGGTGCGCAACGGCGGCACCAATTCCAGAAGCGGCGCCGGTAACGGTGGCAACTTTATCTTTGAAATCCCAATGCATCAGGAACTCTCCCATTCTGAGGTGACGAGCCGACGCATCACTTGCGCTGGCAAATCCGCTCTACATCAACCACGAGAGCGCCGCCCTGTTCTTGATTTCGCGCAAAGTGACGGCGTTTCAGGATGCCTGAAGATGGACGGCGGGTGTATCGCCCGCCACAGATTACCGCGCTAATATGGAAAGGCGGCGCTGCGCGCGATCCGGGGACGAGTGATCCGCGACACAAGTAAAACAGGGAGCTCGGACATGCTCGTACTCATCACTGGCGCGACCGGAAAGGTCGGCGCGGTCTTGCTCGATAGATTGCTGGAAGATGCCCGGTGGCCCGATATGCGGGTTCGCGCATTGTGCCACAATCGCCCCCTGCCCGCCCGTGATCGCCGTGAAACCGTGCATGGTTCGATCTCAGACAGCTCTGTTGTCGACCGAGCTATGGCCGATGTTACCCATGTGATCCACATGGCGACAGTCAAGGAAGACCCGCGCACGGCCATGGACGTCTCGGTCAAGGGGATGTTCTGGATGCTGGAGGCATTTCGTCAGAGCCCTAAAGCGAAGCAGTTCATGCTGATTAGCGGGGATTGTGTCGTTGGGCACATCATAAATGCGTTCGACACTCCCATCACCGAGCATTCGCCGCGTCGACCCTATCCAGGGGTCTACGCCCTTTCCAAGGTTCTCGAAGAGGTGATGCTGGAGCAATACTATGTGCAGTACGGCCTCAATGGCTGCTGCCTGCGCGCGCCGTGGATCATGGAGAAGGATGACTTCCGCCACGCACTTGATTTCGGTGACCAATTTGGCGGCCCCAGTTGGGATGAACTCCTCACCGCCCCGCAACGCGCTGAGTACCGCGCCAACAACCGCGTGCCCCTGCTGATTGACGCGAAAGGACAACCGCTCAAGCGCAACTTCATCCATGTCAACGACCTTGTGGCCGCAATGCTGGCGGCGCTGGACAATCCTGCCACTCGCCAGCAACTCTTCAACATCGCGATGAACCAGCCGGTCGACTACGGTGTAGTGGCCGAGCGCCTCAGGCAGACGCGCGGCATCTCTAGCGTCCGCATCGAAACACCATTCCATTCGAACTGGCTCGACAACGCAAAAGCACGGCACACCTTAGGGTGGCAGCCGCGCTACGATACACTCAGAATGGTCGATGAAGCCTTTGACTATCAGCGCGCCGCCGACGATCCCCGCAAAATCTGGTATGTCGGCTGAAACGGTGCGAAGTCGGGAGGCGGAGCGCGCCCATTGGCGCGCTCCGGTATTGCAACGGTCAATCTACTTTTGAATGCAGGTGTCGACGGTATCCTTGGTGCATTCGTCCAGACCTGTGAACACAGGATCTGCCACCTCTTTACCCTCGATCAGGTCGATCATGACGCCGGGTGCCAGATAGCCCATTTCAAACGGACGCTGACCAACCAGCGCCGTCACCAGACCCTCACCCGCAATCGCCACTTCGTCGCCGATCGTGTCAGCAGCGCCAATGGCAAAGTCGTTGCTGGCAATCCGGTCCTTCATGGGTCCAAACAGATCACGATAGGGCTGGGGCGCGCCAAACAGCGGCCAGCCACCCATGATACCGAAAGCATCTAGATCAGGGTTTGCTGCCAGGATATCGCTCATGGCCTGCACACCCTTGACCCCGTCGTCATTGGTGAACACAGGGCAGCCGGCAACTTCGGTCCAGCCACCTTCGCCGGCAAGCGCAGTCAGGCCTTCCTGACCGGTCAGTGCATCACGCATGCCCTGTGCACGGCGCAGAATATTGTCGGCAGCGGCATTACCCTCGATGGTGCAGATCGTCCCGCCATCAGGTTTTGCTGCCTTGATATATTCGCCGATCCGCTTGCCCATGAGGTAATTGTCGGTTCCCAGATAGGTCATGCGCAGGTCGGAGTCAGCCGCCGCCAGATCGGCATCGATTGTCATGATCGGAATGGTTGGCGCGGCGCTGCGGATGGTATTGGCGATCAGCGGCGCGTTGGATGGCGAGACGGCAACGGCGGCCGTATCAGGCTTGCTTAGGATGTCCTGCAAGATCTGCGCTTCGCCAGCCTCGTCCGAGGTGGAAGCCGGACCGGTGTAGAAGCACTCATACTCGGAATCCATGTTCTCCGAATTCCACTTGAGGCAACCCTGGTGGATGGCTTCAAAGAACGGATTGTCCAGTCCCTTGACGACAATGACCAGTTGCTTCTTGGCGGCATAAGCCGGTGCGGCGCCAAGTGAAAGCGCAGCAACGGCAAGCATTAAGGCGGCTCTTTTCATAACTCTCTCCCAGGTATGTGCAGCACTCAGCACATGCCGGAAATCCCGCCACAGTGCTCCTCCTGATGCTGCTGCATCACAGCTAATATCCACTTTCGCCGCGCGTCAATTCATTAATAGTATTTATTATGGCCGGCGCAGATTGACGGGCCAACATAGCTCTTGCATAGATATTGCAAGGTTTCGTCCTGGGGAGGAGAGGCCAATACAACCAGCGACTTGGCAACCGACCGCAAGGCTCGGATCGACGCCTCGTGCATGGAAGGAAAGCCGGTGCCAATTCTAGAACTATCGAACATATCCAAACACTTCGGCGCCATTCGTGCGGTCAACGATGTCTCGTTTACTTTGGAGGCAGGTGAGGTTGTTGGCCTGATGGGCGACAATGGAGCGGGCAAGTCGACGCTGGTCAAAATGATCGCGGGCAATTTTGCGCCAAGCTCGGGGACCATGCGCATGGAGGGCAAGGACCTCGTCATGCACAACCCCGTCGACGCCAGACGACATGGCATCGAGATCGTCCATCAGGATTTGGCGCTGTGCAACAATCTGACGGCGGCCGCCAATGTCTTTCTCGGGCGCGAAGTGCATCGCTGGTTGGGACCAATCCGCATTCTGGACTACCCAACCATGTACCGCCGGTCGGGCGAAATTTTTGCCGAACTCAAGTCCGAGACACGGCCGCGCGATCTGATCAAGAACATGTCGGGCGGGCAACGACAGGCCGTCGCCATCGCGCGCACGCGTCTGGCAGAGGCGAAAGTGGTCATCATGGACGAGCCAACGGCCGCCATTTCCGTCCGCCAGATCGCCGAGG
>TARA_R110002124_G_scaffold135627_3_pt1 | contig 33181 bp, 27 predicted proteins | sample TARA_R110002124 | Tara Oceans TARA_R110002124 (sample SAMEA4397445) | marine metagenome | biome: Polar Biome; feature: [SRF] surface water layer (ENVO:00010504); material: water (ENVO:00002006), including particulate matter (ENVO:01000060) such as... | depth 5 m
AGGGGAGGTTCTTTGGTATTGAATGTAAAGCAGGGGGGAATAAACCAACCCCCTTGCAAGAAAAGAATCTATCTGATATAAAGAGTAACAGAGGCATAAGTCTCGTCATTAACGAAACCAACGTAGCGGATGTATTGTACTATATTGGTACGGAGCGGTCTCTAGACCAGACTGAATCTGAGTGGTGAGATCTGAATGTCTAGGAGGTACACCATGCATAAAGACCCCCAGACTGAATCTGAGTGGTTAGATGTTGCAGCGCATTGCTTAGCGGCTTATCTGGTTGCTCCAAAATACTCTCCGATGCGGATACTATTTTCCTTGGGAGAGAAACACGCTAGGAAGAAAGCAGCGCAATCCACTGAGTAACTAAGAGCGCCTACCTTAACCGTACGCGGGTAGGTGCTGACTAATTATCTAGTACGTGCATTAGGAGAACACTATGGATACCCCTCATCGATACAAGCGACGGCCAAGGCGTCAAGGCGACAAAGTACGGGCATACCTGCGTAAAAACAAGGAGGCTACAACTCCTGAGGTTGCAAAAGCTACGGGCGTATCCTATGGATATGTCTACCGTTTAATGCATTCACAAGGGACTGACGTATACAAGCAACGGTCAAGACTTAAAGGCGACAAAGTACGGGCATACCTGCGTGAAAACAAGGAGGCTACAACTCTTGAGGTTGCAAAAGCTACGGGCGTATCCTACGGGTACGTCTACCGTTTAATACATTACGTCGGTATTGATAAGTATTCACAAGGGATTTCCCCCCAAGATATTGTATTACCGCGTCCGTACAAGAAAAGAAAATCCCCTAGAGGCGACAAAGTACGGGCATACCTGCGTGAAAACAAGGAGGCTACAGCTTCTGATGTTGTGAAAGCTACGGGCGTATCCTATGCCTATTCTATGGATTTAATAGCAACTTTCAACTCAGGGCGAACGTTTGAAACGCCTCCACCCGAGGCGTTAAGCGAGGCGGCTACACAGATGCTAGAGGGGGATACAAGACAACCTGGAAAAAAGTTGTGCACTGCCAACCGAAGGCAGGTTGGTGGTCAACACTATGTAGGTTTATCCGTCGAGCCTTGGGCAGCAATGGAAGCGTGGATGACTAAAGAGGAGTTCGTTGGGTTCTTGAAGGGTAACATCATTAAATACATTGCACGCGAGAAGAACCCTAATGACTTAGATAAAGCAGGCCATTACATGCAGAAATTGCTAGAGGCTAAGTAATGGATTTAATCACGTTAGATTTTGAAACTTACTACGATAAGGATTTTTCCTTAACCAAGTTAACTACTGAGGAGTACATACGCGGTCCCCAGTTTGAGGTGATTGGCGTAGGTGTAAAGGTGAATAATGAAGGAACTGAATGGGCGAGTGGCACCCATGAGCAGCTCAAAGACTATCTGCACACTTTCAACTGGGCAGAAACTATGGTACTTGCTCATAACACTGTTTTTGATGGTGCCATATTGTCTTGGGTTTTTGATATTCATCCTAGGATTTATACCGATACTTTGTGTATCGCCCGTGCTTTACACGGGGTGGAAGTTGGTGGAAGTCTGCACGCGTTATCTAGCCGATATCAGATCGGCACTAAAGGGACGGAAGTATTAAACGCTTTAGGTAAACGCCGTGCGGATTTCTCTGGAGAAGCCTTGGCGTTATACGGTGATTACTGCATCAATGATGTCGAGTTAACGTTCAAACTGTTCAACATCTTCCTACGTAACGGGTTCCCTAAACAGGAACTGAAGGTGATTGACCTGACCCTACGGATGTTTACCGAACCGTTACTGGAATTGGATGTAGGGCTACTCGAACAGCACCTTGAGGATACCCGAGAACGCAAAGACCAACTGCTCGAAAGTGCCGGTGTATCTAAGGAAGATCTTATGTCTAATCCTAAGTTCGCCGCTGTGCTGGAGGGCTACGGTGTAAAGCCACCTAGGAAAACAAGTTTACGTACGGGTAAAGAAGCGTTTGCATTTGCTAAGAACGATGAAGAGTTTAAGGCTTTAGCCAGTCACGAGGACATTAGGGTACAAGCGGTAATAGCTGCACGACTTGGCACAAAGAGCACACTGGAAGAGACTCGAACTCAACGATTCATCGATATAGGTAAACGAGGCACCCTGCCTGTACCTGTTCGCTATTACGCGGCGCACACTGGGCGATGGGGGGGTGCCGATAAGATCAACATGCAGAACTTACCTAGCCGTGGCCTCGATGGTAAGAAGTTAAAGCGTAGTATCTTAGCCCCAGAGGGGTACACGTTGATTGATGCTGACTCGGCACAGATTGAAGCGCGTGTACTTGCGTGGCTTGCGGGGCAGGATAATCTGACACAGGCATTCGCTAACAACGAAGATGTCTATAAGAATATGGCATCACATATCTACGATGTCGGTGAAGACGAGATAACTAAAGAACAACGGTTTGTGGGTAAAACTACCATTCTCGGGGCGGGTTACGGTATGGGGGCAATTAGGTTCAAAGACCAGTTACAGGGGTTTGGATTTGATATGGAACTCGCCGAGGCACGACGAGTGATAGACGTTTACCGGGATACCAACTGGAAAATCCATCAGCTATGGCGCGATTGCCAGAATATGATCAAGTACATGACGGCTGGTGACACCATTCAAATAGGTAAGAAAGGTGTGTTGAAGGTGCTGGTAGAGGAGCAAGGTATCCTCCTACCATCAGGTCTGGTACTACGTTATGGAGATTTAAGCGGGGAGATTATACCACCGGGGACGGTTGTACCCGATGATAAACCGAAAAGCGATGCTTGGGACGCTGATATTAAGGAGCCAGAAAGCAGCGATTGGGTCACGAAATATAGCTACAATACTCGGCGCGGTCGTACCAAAATATACGGTGGTAAGGTGACAGAAAACGTGTGTCAGGCGATAGCGCGTTGCATTATTGCAGAGCAAATGTTAAAAATCAGCAAGAGATGTCACGTTGTGCTAACAGTGCACGACTCGATAGTCGGGTGTGTGAAAGACGAAAACGTACCGGAAACACGGGCGTTCATGGAGGAATGTATGCGTTGGGCACCTGATTGGGCGAAAGGTCTACCCCTCAATTGTGAGAGCGGTATAGGAAAATCTTATGGGGATTGCGGATGAACGTAAGTTTACATCATATAGGATTAATCACTGCCCTATTCATTGTAGTGGCAGGCGTGTGGTACTACCTATGGTACCTATTAACGGAAAGTAAAAGAGCTGAAGAAGCGAAAGAATTTGATGATTTGATTGAGGAGTTACATCAATTACGCGCTAAAGCTAAGCAGCCTGATTTGTTTAAGGCGGTAGATTTTGCTGATAAGTTGGAGCATGACGGGGTATCTGATTTACCAGATAGGGGTTGAGTAATGGATGTAGATGTAAACCCCTATTTCGACGGTGACGACTACGTAACCGATAGAGATAGCGTACGCCTTACCAGCCAGCTAGATAAGGTTAGGGTGTATATGGAAGGCGCAGACTATCTAACAGTGCAGCAGATTTCCGCTGATATACAGCAGCCCGAGCCGAGCGTGTCAGCACAGATAAGAAACCTACGAAAAGACCGCTTCGGTGCACGTACGGTTAACAGAGAGTACAGGGGCGATGGTTGCTACGCGTTTAAACTGGAACCAAAAAGGATACCGATGACATATAAAATAGCCCCGTGGTCATTCAGTAAGATCAAAGCGTTTGAACAATGCCCTAAGCAGTTCTACCATGAAAAAATACTTAAAGAGTACCCTTTCGTTCAGACCACCGCGATGCTTTACGGTAATGAGTTTCACAAATCCGCAGAGGATTACATACGGGATAACGTACCACTCCCTAAGAAGTTTGGTTACGCGCAGCCGGTGCTTGATTCCCTCAACGCTAAACGAGGGGTCAAGTACTGCGAACAAAAGGTGGGGGTAACTGAGAACTTAACCACATGTGGATTCTACGATAAAGACGTGTGGTTCCGTGGGGTTATAGATCTCTTAATCGTTGACACGTTGGAGGAAACCGCATGGGTCATTGACTACAAAACTGGTAAGAACGCACGATACGCAGACAAGGGCCAGCTAGAACTGATGGCTCTGGCGGTATTTCTACATTACCCCGAAGTGAAGAAGATTAAAGCCGGGCTAGTGTTTGTTGTTAGTAAAGACCTCATCAAATCTGAGTACCATGAATACGGTACCAAAGAACTATGGGCTAAATGGTTAGGTAAATATGAATCTATGAAGACCGCCGCCGCTAATGATGTCTGGAACCCGCGCCCTAATGGGCTGTGCAGAAGCCACTGCCCTGTTACCGTGTGCGCACATAATGGGAGTAACTAATGCCGTACAAAAACAAAGAAGACCGGAAGAAACAAACGAACAAACCTGTTGATAGTGAAGAATTTAAGGCCCGTATGGAAAGACAGCGCGCCAGAAGGGATATGGATAAGGCAGGTAAAGACGTTAACAAGAACGGTAAAGCCGATAGAAGAGAAGGTAAAGATGTAGCGCACAAGAAACCGCTGGCACGGGGGGGTTCCAACAAAGATGGCGTTACAGTACAAAGCCGGAAGCGCAACCGCTCGGAAGGTGGAGCCTTGAGTAAAGGGCGAAAAAAATAAGTTAGTGCCACACTAACACCGCGCCATATGGCGTTGCGATGGAGAACAGCGTGCGAATATTGGATAACAAGGCGCTATTGTTGCGCCTAAAAAACCCGAACAAAGTGACAGAAGTTGTCGAGAAAAGCCGGGGACTACCAGATAATAAAGTAGTAGTGAATTGGGGTGTGGACGAAGCACACTCGCTAAAGAAGCTAAACATAAACGTACCCTCACCTATTGAAGGTCGTTACAAATGGTCTGGGCAGTACACCCCGTACGAACACCAGAAGGTTACTTCCGCTTTCCTGACTATGAACCGCAGGGCTTTCTGCTTTAACGAGCAAGGCACGGGGAAAACTGCGTCGGCAATTTGGGCATCGGACTTCCTGATGACCCAAGGTAAAGTACGACGTGTGTTAGTTATATGTCCACTATCGATCATGGATAGCGCGTGGCGTAATGACTTATTTAGTTTTGCCATGCACCGTACCGTGGATGTGGCCTACGGCGCTAAAGAGAAGCGTAGGAAGATCATCAACCAAGGCTCCGATTACGTCATTATTAATTACGATGGTGTAGAGATTGTTGCCGATGACATTGCCAAAGGTGGATTCGACTGCATCATTGTGGACGAAGCTACGCACTATAAAAACGTTCAGACCAAGCGATGGAAGACACTGAATAAGCTGTTAACCGACCAGACTTGGTTGTGGATGATGACAGGCACACCAGCTGCACAGTCCCCCCTCGATGCCTATGGTCTAGCAAAATTCGTTAACCCTAACTCTGTACCCCGGTTTTTCAGTTCGTTCCGTGACATGGTGATGTACAAGATCACCAACTTCAAGTGGGGGCAAAAAGATACTGCTACTGCGACAGTGTACAACGCCCTGCAACCTGCGATCAGGTTCACGAAGGAGGAGTGCCTAGACTTGCCGCCTATGGTGTACGTCAAACGTGAGGTAGAACTTACTCGCCAACAGGCAAAGTACTACAAAGAACTCAAAGCTAAACTTATTTTACAGGCCGCAGGGGAACAGATCACAGCGGCTAACGCTGCCATCATAATGAGTAAACTCTTACAGATAGCCTCGGGTGCGGTGTACACCGATACCGGAGAGGCGTTGGAGTTTGACATTAAGAATCGCTACAAGGTTCTACGTGAGGTGATCGATGAGAGTAGTAAGAAGGTGCTGGTGTTCGTGCCGTTCAAACATACTATCGACATACTCAGTAATAAGTTGTTAGCCGATGGTATACCCACCGAGATAATACGTGGGGATGTACCCGCAGCAAAACGAACAGACATCTTCAGCCGATTCCAAACTATGGATAACCCGAAAGTACTAGTGATACAGCCCCAAGCCGCTGCACATGGGGTCACGCTGACTGCCGCGAACACCGTTGTATGGTGGGGACCGACAAGCTCACTGGAAATTTACGCACAAGCTAACGCACGTGTCCATAGGGCAGGGCAAGATCATAAGTGTACCGTCGTACAGCTCCAAGGATCTGCCGTAGAGAAACGTGTTTACACACTATTAGATAATAGAATAGACGTACACACAAAAATGATTGATCTTTACAAAGAATTGCTTGACTAGGCCACTATACGGTAGTAGATTAAATACCCCGACAGTGTTGTCGTGCGATTAGGAGAGCTTTAGATGGGCGAAGACAAGAAGTTAGCGGAGAAGCTAACACGAGTTTATTTGAAAATACGCGAGAGGAAGGCTCAGCTTTCTATCGACTTTAAGCAACAAGAAAAGGAACTTACCCGACAGCTAGATAAGGTCAAAGCCGCGTTACTTGGCTACTGTAAGGAGCAGGGCGCGGAAAGTGTAAAGACTTCGGAAGGGATTTTCTACCGTTCAGTGAGGACGCGCTACTGGACCAGTGACTGGGAGGCTATGCACCAATTTGTTATGGAGCATGACGTACCTGAGTTTCTGGAGAAGCGGTTGAACCAAACTACGGTACGAACTTTCCTAGAAGAAAATCCTGACGCGATCCCGAAGGGACTCAACGTCGATTCTGAATATGTAATTTCTGTGAGGAAAAAGTAATGATTGGACCTTTTATATCAATCAAAGAGATAGCTAAGCACTTCTCTGTATCGATTTCGACTATCCGTGCATGGGTGCGCCAAGGGTATATACCAAAAAATACCTACATTAAAGTAGGAAACACGTATCGTTTCTCTATCACTGACGTGTGTAACGCTTTAGCTAATACGGGCAGTAGCGATACCAAGGAACCAGATAGTGCTACACCTGATATCGATATTGTTTCAGACCCAACATCAGTCGATCCCCCTACTTTAGTTTCGGTAGATTCTGTCTTTGGGGCAAAAGCTGAAGACCATTTCTGGACAGATACCATTGCTGCGGTAAATAAGTCAGTGGAAGGTACCGATATAAAAATAGATCCCACATGGACCCCATCGAACGGAAACGACGAGGATTTGTGAGGGTATACCTATGCAAAACGCAGGTGAAATACGTCGCCGTATTAATATCAACAGAAGTGAATTCTGTGAGTATCTCAATGGGGTACCCGGTACTACGTACGGGGACATCCTAAACGTAATTATCTTAAATGCTGCTAAGATTTCTCGGTCTTACTATGCGGGGGTTTATGATGCGAGCAACCCGACACGCCCTAAGTGTTGGTCAGTAGACACCAGCGAACCCGCACCAGAGGTGAAGCAGGAAGACCGCCAAGCCAACCGTTGTATGGATTGCGCTCAAAATATTAAAGGATCTGGAGCAGGCACCTCACGAGCGTGTCGTTTTGCACAGCGTGTAGCCGTGGCACTAGAGGGGGACTTTACTAAAGTGTACCAACTGCAATTACCTGCAACTTCGTTGTTTGGTAAAGCGCAGGGGGGCAAGATGCCAATGCAAGCCTACGCTCGGTATCTAAGTTCGCATGATACACCTGCTATATCCGTGGTTACCGAATGCACGTTTGATTTGGAAAGCCCTGTACCTAAACTATTTTTCAAAGCAATTCGTCCTCTTCTCCAAGAGGAAGTCAGCCTCGCCGCTTCGTTATCGGAAAGCGAAGAAACTAGAGAGGCTATAGCGATGCCAACATCAATGCCCTTAAAAGGGTCAATCTTTGCGGAAGTAGACGGTTTTGTCTATGACTCCACAAATGCAAACTAGGAGACTTCTATGTCTGAACAGTATTTGATTAAGAAAACGACTGCCCTGTACCCTAGAGTAGATAAAACCTACAGGTATGACAGCGAGCAACAACGATCTATTCCATGTGGATCATTGGATGATGGTGCCGAATACTCGCTATCTTTCGTCATGGATGAACTAACTGCGCAATCGCTGTGGTCGTACATGAAAACAACTTACGCTGAAGAGAAGAAAAAGACTTGGCCGGAGATAAAGAATCCGTTTAAGAAAACAGAACAGGGGATGTTTACGTACAAGGCTACTCTGAAGGGTGCATACAATAACGATAAAACTAAAAAGCCATCACAGTACGACGCGAAGACAAACGAACTACCGAACGATTTTCAGCTAACAACTAACAGCATTGTGAACATTGCAGTGAAAGGCATACCTTACAGTGGCTCGATGGGCACAGGTTGTTCCCTAAGACTGCAAGCTGTCCAAGTGCTACAACTTGCCGAGCGTAAGCAGGAATCACCGTTTGGTACTGAAGAAGGGTATGACTCCAAGGAAGGTAATCCGTTTGTAGAATCCGCAGTGGCGGCAGTGAACGGATTAGAATTGGTTGCTGACGTAGCGGTAGTGCCTACTGAGGAGTCTATTGAGGAGCCTACTGAGGAGCCTATTGAGGAGCCTACGAAACTCGTAAAGAAGACAGCATCTGCACCGCCAGCGGATGACAGTGACCTTAGTTCGATTATTGATGATTGGGACGACTAATAAAAACTAGCGTCACAATAATTGAACTACGTCACGGTAGGGGGACTTCCTTCTACCGTGACGGTTTAGGCGATGGGTGGGCGAATGGAAACAAAAACATTTTTATCGAAGGCACTAAGTAGTGGGGGCTACTACTGCATTTTTGCAGCACGGTCGGGGGACCAACGTAGAGTACAGAAGTTTTATGATTCCCTGGATGCTGTTGTCGATGCGGCCTACAATCTTGATCAGGAAGGGTACGATGTTTACTACGGGCTAGCCACGTTCGATAAGGCAGGGTCACGTAAAGTCGATAACGTAAAGAGATTAAACTCTTTTTTTCTAGATCTTGATTGTGGACCCAGCAAAGAATTTTTAACCCAAGAGCAAGCTATACGAGCGCTAGAGCGTTTTTGTAAGCGTAACAAGTTATCAAAACCTACTATGGTTAACTCGGGACGTGGTATACACGTGTACTGGTTCCTAGCAGAACCCGTAAGTTTAGATTACTGGCTACCTGTAGCAGAACGTCTCAAACGGTTATGTTCGGAACAGAATTTCTACGCTGATCCTTCAGTAACCTCAGACGCGGCGCGCGTGCTGCGGGTTCCCCACACGCATAACTATAAGACTACTCCCCCAGCGGAGGTAGGATTTTTCGGGCTAACTCCCAAGTTTGAAACCGTTGATTTTGATGCGTTCTCGGAGTTAGTTGGGTCTGAGTTGATACCAGTTCCTTCAAAAATTGTACCTAGGGAACTAAGCGCAACTATGCAAAACCTGATGGGAAATCAGGAAAACTCGTTCAAAGATATACTCATTAAGACTCAGAAAGGTGAGGGGTGCGAACAGCTTAAATACATAGTCCAGAACCAAGAGACTATGAGCGAACCATTGTGGAGGGCGGGGCTATCTATTGCTAAGTTCTGCGCTGACGGTGAAAAGGCAATGCACCTGATATCCAAAAGGCATCCTGAGTACACTCCCGATGACACGCAAGGTAAGGTAGACCTGATAAAGGGTCCATACACATGTGCACGTTTCGACGAATACAACTCTGACATATGCCCCAACTGCCCACAGTGGGGGGTGATTAAATCCCCTATTTTATTGGGTAAGAAGCTACGAGAAGCCGAAATTAACGATGAAGGTAACTATGTAGAGGAAGCTACGGAAGAAGCCGCCTCGAAATATGAGATACCAAAATATCCACCTCCATACGTACGCGGGTCAAACGGGGGCATATATATACGCACCGCCAACGAAGACGGTGATATAGAAGAGAGGCGTATATACCATAACGACTTATACGTAGTTCAACGTATCAGGGATCCCGAGCTGGGCGAGTCATTGGCTATGCGGCTACACCTCCCACGAGACGGGGTGCGGGAGTTCACATTACCGATGAGTTCAGTAACGTCTAGCGAAGAGTTTAGAAAGAAACTTTCATCCGAGGGCGTTGCAGTTAAAAGGATGGATGAATTGATGGCATACACACTAAGTTGGGTGGACGAATTACAAGCCACCAGTACAGCAGACGATGCCCATGTTCAGTTTGGGTGGGTCGATGACAAGATGGATATATTTATTTTGGGTAACCAAAAGGTGAGGCCAGATTGCATAGAATTTAACCCTCCTGCTAATCAAACTATAGGGTTTTTCCCCCACTTTGAACCCAAAGGCACCTACGAAAAGTGGCGTTCAAATCTGGAATTGTGGAACGACGACAAGTTCTTACTGCAACAATTTGCGCTTGGTATGGGTTTTGGCAGTCCCCTAATGGAGTTCCTAAACGAGAACTGCGGTTCAGTAGCGTTCATTAACAATGATTCCGGCACGGGGAAAACTATGATGCTGCACGCCACAGCCGGTATTTGGGGTAATCCAAAGAAACTTGTTTTAGATAAAGCCGATAGCGTTGCATTTAAGATGAACCGTGCAGAAGTTATGCACAGTTTACCCACAGGTATTGACGAGATTACAAACCTAACCCCGCAACAGATGTCCGATATTATATACCAAGGCACTTCAGGTAGGCAGCGGGGGCGCATGACTGCCAGTGCAAACGTGGAACGGCATCAGGGCAGGGAGTGGAGTCTGTTAATGCAATATACAGCGAACGCTTCCGTTATTGAGACAGTCAGTCGTGTGAAAGCTATGCCGAGAGCGGAAGCGCAGCGGCTACTTGAGTGCCGAGTGGAGCGTATATTCGACAAGGTAAAGGACAAAGAACTGCAAGATAGGTTCAAGAGTAACGTCTTTAGTAACTACGGACACGCGGGACCTATTTTTATACAGTGGGTGATGAATAATTTAGAGGAAACAAAAAGCATAGTAAAAAGGGTACAGAAGCGTGTCGATGAACTGGCACAGCTAACATCTGAAAACCGTTACTGGTCAGATACCCTTACTGCAACAATCGCAGGGTTGATAATAGCTAAGAAAGTCGAGCTTCATGACTTCAACGTACAGAAAGTATTTAAGTGGGCGTGTATTGATTTAATAGATCAAAATAAACTTGGGTTAACCGAAATGGGCGGGAGTGTAACTGACATACTCGGCGATTTCTTTGCAGAAAACATAAGTTATATCCTCCAAATTAAAAGCACCGCAGACAGGCGCGGCCTGCATGGTAACGGGCTTGACGAGTATGCTATCCCCGAACAGATAGCGCGGGGCAAATTAGTAGCACGGTACGAAACTGATACTAAATTGTTCTTCGTCAAACCAAAACCCCTTAAAGAATGGTGTGGGGGACTACAGATTAACTATAAGCATTTGGTCAGCGAGATTAAGAAGCAGTGTGGGGGTAGGACTAGGAGGGTACGGCTAACGAAGGGCACCCTTCTAGAATTAGGTGTTACTAGTGTTCTTGTAATGAAGTTCGATACAGGTTCTGATGATGAAGATACTGAAGATTTATGATCTGTCACCAGATGGCGTTACTATAGAAGTTAACTGGAAGGACATGACTATTGGTTCTTCTATCTTTGTACCTTGTATAAACACCGGCGAAGCAGTTAAACAAGTTACTAAGATATTTTCTGATAGGAGCTGGGAGTTAGAACACCGGCTACGTATAGAGGGGGGGAATTTGGGGGTGCGTTGCTGGCGTACAGTATGATAAGATACATTAGACAGCATAAGCCCACCCCGGACAATTATCTGTCGTTCTCCCTTACCCCCTTTCCCAAGGGGGTTATTTTTTCTTATTCCACAACTCGAAAAGAACCCTAATCTTTTCTTTGATCTGCTCAATATCCGAGTGCATTTTTGCGAGTACGATCACTAGAGTCACGAATCCCGCCGCGATAGGCCATAGTACTGCTATGGCGTCCATGATTTCCACGTCTAGGGCTACTTTGTTATCAATTTATTGTAAGGCAGGTAGGAAACCGTGTGCCTTTTCGGTATTGTCGTTCATTATCTTTAGCATATAGGGGGATAGTGTTATGCCGTTATACATCCTAGCAGTAGTTTTTTCGTGTTGTTTGATAGAGGCTTTAATCGTTTTAGCTGAAATAGCCGCCGCCGGATACTTCCGGTTAAATTTATCAATAGCCCTTTGTGTTTTTGTAAGTTCTTCCGAATCATTCGTACGAAAGGCATAGTAGTATTTCCGCGTTAGCTTAGTACGTGCATCAGTAATAGAGTTACTTATACCTCTCAATCGTTGGTTCTCCTCTTGCTGGCGTATATAGTTTGATGGGGCAAACCCAAAGAACTGTCCAGCTAACTCACCACCTGTTATATCATCGTACATAGGATCGTGACGGCGCGTGTAGATCCCATCATCACGTTGGTACCGGACAAGCCCTTTATACGCATTGGAAAAAGCAGCGGGGACTAACTGTTCAGCCCCTCGCTCAAAGTTTCCATCTCTCAGCTCATTAATCCCACGATAGATTTTTTTTGCAGTGCTAAATGCAGGGCCACCAAGGTATAAACCAAGGAACTCTTCTGGTGTCGGGTCAGTATTAAAGCGATTCTCTTGAATTAATAAACCAGTCATACGGATACGTGTGGATACATCTGCACCTGCACCTACCCCCTCTAATGCTTGGTTAAACCAACCTTTGTACCAACCTTCATCTATGTAATTACGCACTATGGTATTAAAATCGTCCTCCTCATCACTCAGGTCGAGAAGAAGATCGGCCACCATCTGAACCGCGCCATACAACGGCAGACCGTGAACACCGGAAAAGAACAGAGCAGAACCATGAATAGCAAGCATTTGCTTCATCGCAGTACTACCGAGAGCTTCGGCGGCGGCGGCTGAGAAGCCCTCTGCTTTTTTAGCCTCGACAAAGATATCTTTTAACTCAATCGCAGTCTTTATCATGGTTTTGTACATACCTAGACCATAACTCTTGTACATACCCGCTACACGGCCAAGACCTTGTTGTAGGACGGTTGGTGCAGTTTCAAGCGTAGAACCACCGTTGTATTCGTCCATGTCGTAAAGAGCTTTGTGAGCCGCTTTATCTTGACGCTCCCCTAATGGCATACTAGGGTTTTGGGTGGTGATACGATCTAAGGCGAGGTTATATGCTGTCAGGGCTGTAATTTGACGGTTATACCGGTCAGCCTGATTAAAGAGTACTGCCGATGCACCAGTAGCAAAGTCGAGAGCACTGGTAATATTCTTACCTAAACTTTGATCCCGCCCCCATTGTCTGGCCCTACCACCTTCTGCTAAGCCCAACTGATCAAACAAGAACGAACGACTGAGGTGTCCTCGGGCGTGCATAAGCTTCACTAAAGGTGCAATACGCTCTAACTCTTTTCTACGCTCGTCGGATACTTCTAAGTCTTTTTTGACTGTAAAATCACGGTTATCAGTGATGTCGTAGTAAGACTCAAGTCCGTGCGCTATTGCTACCCTGGCTCCCGCTGCCCTCGTTTTCCCAACCAGTCCAGTGGCTTCTTTAATTGTTTCGGCGTTCTTCCTAGCGCCTGTAACAATAGACGAGGCTTTACCCATCTCTATACGAGTTTTTTCAAACCCGTAGTCCCCACCAAGCATTGGGTAAGTAAAACATGGCAACTGGAATAACTGTACTGCGGCTGATGCCACATTACCCCCAAGTGTGTATATAAACGCGGTCTGATTCACCAAACGTACGTACTGTTCAACCTCCTTACCTTCTGCACCGTACTTAGCGAACCGAATACGTGTCTCCAGATTAGCGACAAGCTCATTGAATTTGTAGTTTTCGCTAGCGAACTTGTTTGGTTCTTCAAAAGACTTCTCGTTGAACGCCTTCTTTACTTTTGCAAGGTCCACCTCAAGTTGTTGGATTACCGCCGTGTATTTTAATTTCTCAATCTGCCGTGCAAGGTCAAGACCTTTAGTTTTCATAGCATAAATTGAATCAGTCTCGTATCCCGGTGTATTTTTACGTCTTTGTATGGATTTAGCGAACGACGACTCTGGTAACGTGTTTATAAACAAATTCACAATTTCGGCTTTACTTACGTCGTACGAAGCTTTTCCATCACCTTTGGGGGCGTTTGCATCAAGAATTTCAATAACGTTACCTACAAACGAAGTAGACGGCGCATTGTTAAAGTTATTGTTATTAAAGTCCCCATCTCTTGTGATAACAGAATTTTCAAGTATTTCGGGATCACCCGTCAGCTCCTTTGCCAGTTGGTCCCGCTCCTGCCTGTTATTAAACATCTGGAATACGTAAATATCTCGTCCATCTTTAGCTTCTTTAAAGCTGTATTCAATCTTATACCTCCCATTACGCATCAAGGGGAAATATACCTCCATAACTTTACCTTCAAACAACTTTTCAAATACGTTCTTTTTCAATTTTTCAGCCGCGTCAGGGTTGCCTTCAAGCAGACGGTCGATACGTTCATAAATAACTTCTTTTAACATTTTAAATTGGGCGCGGTACATACTCCGCATGGTGTTGAAGGCTCCCTGCCCCCCATCGCCCAGTGCATTCCAATCGCGACGTTGTGCTTTCCAAACGGCTTCTAAGTCATTACCACTCTCGTCCGTCTTTCCTTTATAGTCACTTTGAGGTTTATTTGGGTCCACCTGATAGATAGTAGCGCCGTACTGGGAACTATAAATTAGAGCATCGAGGTGTTCTTGGCCCTCTGACTTTGCCTTGTTCCGCCATCGGTCTACAATTTTAATTTGTTCTTTAACTTTATCGGCTGACCACTCCATATCCCCACGCATAAGCTCAAAGGTCTGATGGAACTTAAACGCTAAGGCACCCAAGCCCTCATCCACACTACGCGCTACATCAGATAATCCTTGGAGGTTAAGAAGTTTAGGTAGGATCCAAGCTTGCTTCTCACCTACGCTACCCATAAAATTACTCGCCGCATCGCCAAACGCTTTCCTACTTATAGGTTTTTGGTTACGTAGCGCTTTCTGCGTATCGCCTACCTCTTTCATTACTTTTTTCACACCTTTTGCGGTGGAATTCATCGGTAATATATTGGCGTTACGGGATTCAGGTGCGGGGGCAAGGATACGATCTACAAAGTCGTCAAGGGTTGTTTGGGCTGTTTCAAGCTTCTTAGGCTGCATACCAACAAGTCTACGTAAGAAGTTTCCTAGAATGTTAGAGAAACGTTGTAGCGCATTGGTTCCACCTTCTGGATTGATCTTAGCTAGTTTGGTTCTGAATTTAGAATTAGCCTGTCCTTCGGAAAAAAATTCATCGACGTTTTTAGCCCCGTACGCAGTATCAAGATAGGGCTTAACATCCTCGAACAACTTCACGACCTGTTTCGTCATAGGATGGCTTGGCTTTGCCAACGTAGCAGACCCCGCCGCGTGGACCATCTCATGCACCAGCACGTGGGGGTTCATACCGATTTCAGAGTTGAGCTTGATGGTGTTGGTCGTAGGGTCAAACGACCCTGCGGTCTCTAAGTCTTTAACGATCTCTATCTTAGTACCGCCAACAACATTGGCTAGCTTGTTTGATACCTGAGCTATATGTCTGTTTGCGGTTGTAGCAGACAACGCTTGTAACGCACCCTTTAAATCGCCAGTACCTAGTAGTTCTATTACGCGGGGGTTTAACGGCACGTATAGTGCTACGACAGCATCGCGCTCTAGCTTGATCTCTAAAGGGGACTTCTGACTAGTTATAGCTTCGACAGTTTTTTCGCTATAAGGAATAACCAGTACTTCTGCCGCTATCCGGTCTTCTGCCGCTACCAGCGCCTTTAACGGTCTTTTCGCTGGGACAGCCTTAGACGTTTTTGGTCCGCGATTTCGAGCAGTTTGGATAACCTTCTCAGCGTCGCTCGACAAAACGCGCTGTTCTTGCGTCGCTGCTTTCCCCGCAGCTCTCCGCGCTTGCTCTCCTTGGTTCCTCTCTACCGCCGCTTTCCTATTTGTTTCCGCTTTCGCTACCGCCGCCTTTTTCTCTCTTAACTCTTTTACCCCCTTGTCTTGTGCAATTCTTTGCGCGTCGCGTCTAGCGGGCGCTGCCTTTTTCGTCGCTCTTGTCGCTGCTGCTCTTACTTCTTTCGATCTAGGTGGGAACAATGGTAATTGTGCATCTGGCCCACCTCCTCCCAGTGCCTTAACCACGTTTAATTGAGTTTGTTCGGGTATATTATCTTTGTTAGCAAACGTAACGAACTCGTTACGTACCTCAGGGTCATTAAAGTCCCTATTTATAGTCCTCTTACGTATTGGTGCGGTTGGCGGGATGCCGAGACCGTCCAGGAACTCTTTTGTTACTGTCTTTGGAGTAGGGGGTGCCTCCGCTACAGGTGAAGTCTTACCGCGACCTTTAATACCCATCTCGGGGAACGAATCTTGCGTCGTAAAATCTACCGCCTGAAACAAATCAGGCTGCCCAGCTTCATCACCAGACTCAGACTCAGGCTCAGGCTCAGGCTCAGGCTTTGGCGGTTCCGCTTGCTGAAAGTCAACGGCACGGCGAATGCTTGCTAGTTCTTCCTTGGAAGCCTCGGCACTCTGCACCCCTGATTTTTTAAGCCTGCCCTCAAAGTTCTTCGCTATTTCTGCCACCGCTAACCCGGGTAGCGTGTCGTAGCTAATTGGGGGTGTTGACTCAATAGTCTCCTGGAGACTTTTTAACCGACCCTCCGCTCTTTTTTGTTCGCGTTTATCGTCACGGCGACCCTCCGTAGACTCCAAATTAGATACGGCACGTAGAGCAAGTAGTTCTTCGCCTGCTTTTTCAGCCAATTGGTCCGTTGCTGCCATCTCAGCGATTTCGGCATCGTCGAGTTCCATCTTATACAGACGGTCAACCATGTCCTCTTGTATCGGAGCGGTCGGAGCGTCTGTAATGCTCCCTCGCTGTGGTACTCGTTCCCCTCGCGCTTCTAGCTGTGCACGGAGCGCTGCTTCTGGATTGGCTCCCCGAGCTTCTTCTAGCTCACGCGTAAACATATCAGGCTGTGCACTTTCAGCAACGGCCTGCTCGAAGGTAACGTCATCTCCACGGGCAAACGCATCGTAAGCTTCATTCTCTAACGCAGATGCTTCACGCCCCCGTGCAGATACTTCTACTGCTTGAAACATATCAGCTTGCCTAGCTTTCACTTCAGCTTGCCTAGCTTCCGTTTCCGCTTCCGCTTCTAGCTGCGCACGTAATACCGCCACTGGGTCAGGTATGCTCCCTCGCTGTGGATATTTTGGTATCACATATCGGGTACTGGGACTCCTATGCGGAAGCATATCAGGTTGCCTAGCTTCCACTAATGCTTGCCTCTCTCTCGCTTCAGCTTCCGCTTCTAGCTGCGCACTAGCCACTAGGTCAGATATGCTCTGGGCTTGTGGAGCTTCTTCTAACTCAAGCGGAAACATATCAGGCTGCGCAACTTCCGCTTCAACTTGCCTAGCTTCCGCTTCAACTTGCCTAGCTTCCGCTTCAACTTGCCTAGCTTCCGCTTCAAATTCCCTATATTCCGCTTCAGCTTGCCTAGCTTCCACACGTTCACGTGCGTACGCTTCTGTCGCTGTCTCTGGCAGCCCTGTTTCGGGACTAATCCTTGGCGCACGAGGTTGGTTAAACCTAGGGTTGATTACTTCTACAGAACGACCCTTAATGAAAAAGTCTGCTACAGCTTGTACGATTGCACCAGCGCTACCGCCAACAATTGCCTCGTCGATTAGCCCTGCGTCGAATAATTCTTTTTCAGCGTTGTAACCCTGTTCGTTCCAGTTTTGTAGCACTGCGGCGGTTGTTTCCTGTGCGGCCTCCACCCCACCGGTAGCCAATGCACTACGTATTCTACTACCACCTTCTGCGACGGCTTTACCGCCGATTTTACCCATTAACTTAGTAGCACCCGGAAGTTTTAATATTCTTCCCAAAGGTAGCATGTCGAGTGAACCGATTGCGCTACCGCGCAGAGTAGCGAGATTACGTTCTTCTTCAGTAGCGCCTGCGGCACGTGCACGTTCACTGGCTTCCCCAGCACCTGCGCCAATACCAACAGCTCCAGCCCCAAGTAAAGCTGCAATACCACTAGCCCCTGCACCTAAAGGCGTCGCTGCTAACCCCACTGCACCTGCGGCTCCCAATGCCGCAGCCATAGAGCCTACGCCAGCAGCTATGTTGTATGTATAGGAGTCTTTATCCCCCCGTTCTGGACGTAGGTAATCAGCAGCGGCTTGTATTTTTTCACGGGCAGCAAGTTCGCTTTCTTCTTCCGCGAGTGCCGCAGTCCCCAGTGCAGCTTGCTCCACAGTGTTGACAACACCGGCACCAAAGCCTGACGTGGCGTCTTTAATAAAGCCCGATTCTTCCCTACTAGACATACGGTCTCGTAGCTCTGCCTGCTGTTCTATCCATGTGTCGATAGAGGAGTCTTGCTCATTCTGCATACGTGCTTGAATAGCACTAATAATCTGCTCTCTAGTAGCTCCTTCAGGGCCTTCTATCTCGTAGGTTCTCCCCCCAGGTCCTTGGATGTTATACAGCGGCATATGTTATTCCTCTATTCTTTATTAGGATGCATCACTTGCGCGGGTCGGGTCAGCGTTTCACCTTCTTAGTCAGTTGCCCCCACTCAGAGCTATTAATTAGAGCCGTCAAGCGTTCTTCCTGCGCAATATACCCCCCCATCTGGAGCCGGTGGGTGACGTAGATCTGTACCCCGCTGTAAGCCTTATCAAGGTCATCTTTTAATTTTTGCTTATCCTCTTTGCTGTAGTCATCCCAATCCTCGATGTTTATTGCCTCGATTGCTCTTTTTAAGAGGGGATCCCTCTCTTCAACGCTATTAAAAAGGTCGTATCTGATCTTCTGTAACTTCACAAGTTCTTCACGTGCCGACTTAACTTGGTCGCCGCGTCGCTTTGCTTCCGCCATGCTTTCTTTTGACTCTTGAAGTGCAACTTTGAGTCTATCGGATACATTATCTCGGGCAGCCTTATGATCCGCTTTAGCTTGCTCTATCTTAATTTGCACCGTTCGAGCGTCTGTCTCACTAAGGACTCTTAGCTGAGCACGTCTATTGCTCATAGCTTGTGCGTAAGCATTATCAGCAGCGGCTTGTGCGGACTTACCAATATCTACGTCCATGTCCATCGTGCTCTTTGCAATCCCTATACGACTAAATAACCTGTCCCGTGCCGATTTTTCTTGGGCTGTACGTTCATCTGCCATGCCCTTAGAACCGGCAGCCATAGTTGAACCAAATCCGGCAGTCCCTGCGGTGCCACGTAAAAACGCGGAGATCTCTTGATCTCGTAACTTTTTGGGGTCTTGTTGACTAACATCCATTGCTTTTAGTTGAGCCAGATATTCGTTCATCTGCGCCGCTTTCGCGTCACGCCCGAGGTCCTTAGCAGCAGCGTTACGAGCGGCTGTCGCTTCAGCGTCAGGGTCTGGGTTATTCATATTTAGTGCGGTAAACATACTTTGAGCCGAAGCGCCCATTGGAATTTGTTGCGCTTTAAGCTGCCCTAAACCTGGAACATTCTGATAACTTGGTACATTGGTAGCGGAGGCTACGGATGCAATTCCCCCGGCTGGAGCCGGTGGTATAGTGGGAACTACGGATACATCTTTCTCGCCTACAGCCGGTGGTGTAGTGGGGGCTACCTTGGTTTTAGGAAAATATTGGTTTGGTACAGTAGAATCATCACCAAGGTCTGCGCCTGTATACGGGAATCCGTCAGCTGTAAACTGACGGCCCTCATCTAGCTGTCGGGTAAGTTCCCTGTCTTCCGCTGTCTTCGGGGATTCGTCCTTCGGAAGCATAATGTCCTTTCTAGCGGGAAGCTCGTCATCTTTATCCTCAGTTACAGACGGTAGGGAAACGTCTTTTATAGACTCAGGAACAGAAGGCACTGGAACAACTGCTCCAACTGGGGTGTACTTTGAATACTGCTGTTTAATAGTCTCAAGTACCTGAGTATCTGTCATGTTCGCTACACGAGATGCATATATCCCCCCCATCGCTGCCGCTTGTTTTCGGTAGTTAGCAATCTGAGCCGACATCCCTGAGCCACCAGCTTGGAGTGCAACTTTGCCGCCTTCCGCCATGCGTACAGGAGCTTGACCTTGTTGTTGACGTTGCGCTAATGCACCCAACCCCGCTTGCATTCTCTGCATCTGTTCAGGGTTAGCCGCGCCTTGTTTCGCCACGCGCTGCATATTCTTTTGTTGGTTTTTCTGCGCATTCTGCATGATCCCTGCCGTTTGACTGGAGAGTTCTTGCTTGGTCATATCAAGTAGCTGACGTTCTGTCTGCTGTCTAATAGTCTGAGGGTTTTGTTGCATCTCCATCTGCACTTTGCGCAATGCGCCGTCTTTCTCAGACTTCAAACGCTGTAGTGCTAGCAAATCAAGGAGTTCTTGGTTCCCTGCGTATCGTTGCTGTAGTGCTTGAGGATTACCTCTGTACGCATCAACACGCCGCGAAATTTCTTGATCAATTGCCATTATTTAATTTCCTACTATTTTACCGAGTACCGACTATTTCTGACTACTATTAATCCCCGTACCTACCGGAGTGGTGCCTGGAGCGGGATATCCCTGTTGGAAAAGTTCAGGACCGGTAGGGTTTGCGGCTACATTGGTAGCGTTTGCGGCTACTAGCGCTTTCGCTGCGGCGAGTTTCTCATCGTCCGTTTGTCCCATCCCAAATAACTTAGACACTAAGTCATACATTCCGCCAGTACCGGACATAAATTCTGATAGGGTACTAGGTTGGGCATAATTATAAGACTGCGCACCAATCGGCAGACCTTGTAACAACGACTGCTGATACTGTACTTGTTTGTAGGGGTAATCGCGCTCCTCCTCAAACTGAAGTCTGTCCGCTGATATACCTTGTTGCTCGATATCCCGCTGGAGCTGCCCCGCCTGCATTTGATTGGCTAATGCCGTCAAGCCGAATTGATTTGTTTGGTTCTGAGCCTCTAGCCCCCGCTGCTGCTCTGTATTGAACTGCTGCTGCCCTTGTTGGTACGCTTGTTGATATCCTTGGCCCGTAGTATTTGCCATATTAAACAGCATAGATCGGGTAAGTTCCGCATCGGATAACGCTTGCCTAGAACCACCATAAGCACCAGCGCGAGTGAAACGCCCCGCCTGATCAACACGTGATTTCTCGGTTTGTCTACGTAGCTCATCAAGCTGGGGCTGTAAAGCTACGTCTATGTACGGGTTCATATACTGCTGTGCAGTACCCTCTTGCGTAAACGACTGTGGCTGATACCCACCCATTTCGGTTGTTGGAACTGCCAACCCCGCAATACCTTGAAATGCTTGGTTCTGTAGGTTTGACGTCCCCGCAGTAAGAGGTCCCGAATAGCCCTGATACGGTTGATTGCTAAGTGCGGCACCCTTACCAAGCATCGATGTTACATATGGACCTGCCCAATTAGATAAGGAAGATTCCCTACCTGTTTCGTTTCCTACAATCGGATTTGCCAAAATATCACCTCAAACTGGGAGTAAGTTTTTAGGGCGAATCTCTTTACCCTGTTTTTTATTGCCGGTGCGTTCTTCCCGCACACGACCCATCATTCTTTGTAAGACTTTTGCACCGGCATCGGAGTTCCCGTTACCAAGATGGCTAACAACATCAGCGGGGATAACAAACTCACCATCACTTAGACGTGCTTCTTGCCGCCCGTCGATTCGTGCAGGCACTTCATCCGACATACCATCAGTGCTACCGTTTAAATACGCCCCCTTTTCTAGTTCCGCAAGGCCGCCTACTGCCATTTGTTTTGGTTCAGGGCGGCTTTGCCTAGCTAGGTTGTTTACGTTAGCTTTTGCTAGATCAGCAGCCTGCGATTCCATACGTGCACCTGCTGCTGATCTATCTGAGTCTTGGTTTAAATATTGCGTATCAGTAAAGTATCGCCGCCCGGAACTACCGGGGCGTCTGTTAGGGTCGTACATCATCGGGACTTGTCTACCCGTGCCTTGAGGTCCTAATAGACCTTCTATACCACCAGTATTGGAGTAACCCATTTGCGGCTTGGAATTATCGTAAGTAGAGTCTTTAGTCTTAGTACCCCCCGTACCCACCGCAGGGATGCCTTGAGTGGGATATCCTTGAGGGCGCGGCCCTTGAGGGCGGATAGAACCATCTGACATTTCTTCCCCCATCATTTGAGGAACTTGTCTACGTAGGGTACTTAACGCAGGAATACCCCCTTGGTACCCTGTTGGTTGAATCTTTGGCTGGCTTAAACTAGAGTTAGTACCTATTGCGGCAAGCCCCATAGAACCAAGTCTTAAGGCACCTTCGGGGGTAGTAGCATAGTCTATGATTTTACCTCCTCCTGTGGTAATAAAATCTAGCCCTCCATCAAATATAGCGTTGAGACCCTTGGTCCACCAAGATGCTCCATTCGCGGTACCCGCATTTGGATAATCCGTATAGCGCTCGACCGTCATTATAAACCTCCAATCATACGTAGCAACTTATCAGTTGTATCTTCTACTTGTCCACCCTTTGCATAAGGACTAGGGAACATCTTGTCTTGCTCAGGATTAGCAAATATGGTGTTAAAGTCGTAGAAATAATCTATATCTACCGGATCAGGTGTTTTTACACTAACCTGTTGCCCATCAACATCGGAGGATTGCATTGCTTGCTGTAAGAACTGACGGCCTCCCGCACGCCTTGCTTCGTCCTGCATGTTAGTGTTTATATTACTTTGCATTTCAGTAATAGTATCCAATGTCGTATTTAAATTTTGATCTATCTTAGTGTTTGTTTGAGTATTAAGGTCTGTTAATGTATCTAAATTCTGATCTATCTGATTAGTCAAATTAGTTGCACTATCATTTATTGCTGCATATGTACCTGTCGGGCGATATATCGAATCATCTGTAAGTTGAGTGTATGTAGTATCGCCATCATACAGTTGCTGTAAAATATTCTGGTCGTCTATTGTGACAAGCCCGTCACCGTTAACGTCGTACTGAGCTAACTGGTTTTCAGTCATAACCTGTTGACCAGCGATGACATCAACCACAAAGTCAATATCAGTCGGAGTAACTGCTTCTGCGGGCTTACCTACGAGGGAAGCTACTCCTTCAATTTCACTGCTAGTTGTCTCTCGGTCTACCGCCATCTGGTCCGATATAGCATCGAAACTTAGACCAGTTTCATTAGACAGATCTTGAATCGCAGCGTTGGTAGCTTCATCACGGGTTGAACCGGCGGCCTCGTAGTCAGTAATCCTAGCGTACAACCCAGTTGGAGCAGTTGTTTCAGTGCCTTCCGTGCCAACTAGACTACTGAGATCTGCAATTTCACTGCTAGTTGTCTCTTGATCTGCGGCCATCTGAGCGCGTATCTCAGCATCGCTTCTACCAGACTGCTCAGCTAGAGCTTGAATCGCAGCGTTGGTAGCTTCATCACGGGTTAACCCGGCGGCCTCGCCAGCATCAATCGCAGCGTACAACCCAGTTGAAGCAGTTATTTCATTACCATCGGCGTCTACTTCGGCAGGAGTACCTACGTTATTGGCAAGCTCGTAATTTGCACGGTCAATCCTAGCTAGTTCCACGCCAAGACCGGACATACTGTCCATCAACTCAACTTTCATACTATTGAGAGAGGCTCGATCTGCGTCTGTTAGCCCACTAGAGGCTAGAAGATTGTCAATGGTCTGTTTAAGAGAATTGTAACGAGCAGTGGGTAGGTTTGCTTCAGTCTTACCCGCCAATTCAGATTGCAAATACTGACCGGTAAGCGCTTCAATATCCGCGTCTGTTGGTGCATCCATTCCAAGGTCTGCGTAGGCTTTTCTAACTTCCTCCGCGCTAACCATTCTTGGATCTACATACTTACCTACCGCAGCTTCTTGCTTAGCTTCATTAAGATTACCGGTGTACAACGCAACTTCTGCATCAGTAGGCTTGTAACCCATACCTTCAAACATCGTCCGAACTTCGGCTTCAGTGGTGTATCCCCGATCAAATACTTCGGTAAGCTGTTTAAGTACCGCAACCTCATGGTTTGCATCGCCTTGTCCTACATACTGTTCTGCTTCTTCTGTACTTAGTGTCAGGTTACCCTGTGCCGCCGCCGCTGCCTGTATTTCTCCTACATCTACGTAACGTACATCAACGTAGCTAGCAACATCAGTGGTAAGAGTAGAGCTATCCCCCTCCTTCGCAAATGAGTTAACGTCTCCCACAGTTGGTACATATAAGGGATTGGAATCAGTAAAAGCTGCATAGGAGTTAGCTTGGCTAGTATAGTTGTCTGGATCTACTAGGCTAAGAACGTTAGTAATTGTTATTGGATCAGTAACGCCCAAATCAGTTAGTACATTCTTCACGGCAGATACACGTACGCTAGTATCTACGCCGCTAGTCTGCATTGCTGCATTAACATCAGCATTTGTATTCACTAGAATGTTAGAGGCAAGATTCCCAAGATTAACTATACCCGGTCCACCAATGGCAGCGGTGGCTATTGAGCCACTTACAGGACCTCCAATTAATGCACCCATAACAGCCGCAGCAGTGACGTCCCTAGGGACAATAATCGAGCGATCTATCTGATTCAATCTGCCCGATACATACCAAGCAACCGCACCTTCTTCGACGGCTTCAGCAACAGCCTCTTTACCGGTTGCTTTGGCTATATCCAAGCCGCCTTTTAACGCAAGCGCCAGTAGATTTTCGCCTAACCTCCCAGAGCCAGGGCCTCCAAGTAGCAGTTTCTCTAGAGCGGCCCCACCGAAGCCCAATGTAGCGGCGGTCAGCCCCGTTGATAGCAACCCTGATTGTACAGCAAGCTTCATAGCGTATTTTTCAGCTTCAGCTACTGTAAATTGCTTCCCTGTTTCGGGGTTAACTACATTAATAGCCACATTGTAGGCACGGTCGTAGGTCCCGGCAGCGGTGCCACCGTAACTTTCTAAGAGATCAGTAGCAATAGCTGCGGTCACGCCAGTAATTTTTCCCGCGCGTTTACTCAGCACCTTACCCATAGCTAAGGCTGCGCCTTTAGCACCCAGCGTAGCAACGCCACCAACGGCTAGGGGTATAAGTTCTTGGGGTAATTCAACAAGAATATATTCTGTTAAGAACATCATAGGATGATCTGTTAACGCCCCTGCGTAATTCTCCAGGGTTGCGAACACATGGTCAGCCCACGGAGCATCGTCAGGTACCTTAATCTTATTCGTTGTTGCCACTAGGTTAGCGTATTCTTTTTTATACTTATCGGTATTAGTAGCTGCGCCAAGTTTTAGCATCTTAGCTGCGAATTTACCGACTGCTGTATCCGCTGGAACAACACCAGCCAACGTCGCCATGCCAGAAATGACGTGTGCAGTACCGCCCCCAACTTTTATAATGTTGGCTATAGCGTTAGTAATAATAGAGTTACCGTCAGCTAGATTAATCATGGCTTTAAGACTTGATTCGACAGGAGTCATTGACGTTATCTCCGTATATATGGAGGACGCTAGTTCCGTTGTCCGCGTATCCCACCCTAGCCATTCCGCTATTGCGGTCCAAGTTTCACCTTCGTCAGCCGCAGCAAAAGCTACCTCTACTTGACCTTCCTCGATTAATATTGTGATATAATTTTTGGCATCCCAGCTAGTTGTCTCTCGGACTGTAACGCCATTAACGCCGACCCTTGGCCTACTAGTTACCGTACCTGTTTCAGGATCCCAACTCGTAAATTCTTCCGGGTATACAAACGTTGCGCCGTTCTCGGTGTATACAAGTTGGGCTGTACCATTATATATGTCTAAGGGCCTAACACCATCCGCTATTGTAGCTTTACTATAAATAGGCGGGGTAGTTGAATTACTTTCCTTATAGTTTAGGTCTAATGCTAAGGATTCTTGCGCAGTAGCTTTTGCACCTACTGCTACCTTACTCATATCATACCCTTGTTCAGTAAGTATAGTTATATCTTCTGCGGTAAGTGGTTTATCTGTGTCGTATGTATTTATAAAAGTGTCAAGGATTTCTTTCTGTTTGTTAAAATCGCCTAAGAGTTCTGCAATAGTTTCTGGAGAGTCATAACCCGCCTCCTTCAGCGTAGATCGGATCATAGCTATATCATTGGAACCTAATTTACGCGCAAGACTGTTCTCCTCAGTACCAAATCTACTATAGATCATTGTAGATAGGGCTGTATTTATAGCATTTTCGGTTGCAGCACGGTAATGAGCCTCATTTGTAAAGTATCTTTCACGACTACCTACTGATAAGTAGTGAGCATAGGCGTCTGTATCAGATGGTAAATTATTAAGCGTTATGTACTCCTCGGCCTTAAATCCAGGGTCCATGAAGGTAGCCATATCTTTGTTGGTTAGCTCAAATGTAGCGAGGAGTGCTTTATCTGCCCTGTCAGTGCTTACATTTAGATTTATTTGGGCATCTCTAATTTCGGCTTGGCTAGCGGTTAGTTCTTCATTATCTGCTACAACAAGCGCACGTAGCGCAGCTAAATCTGTTTCATAGTCATCGGTAACGAATTGTGCATACGCTCTACTTTTCGCGTTTAAGTTTTCTTGCGCTTGGCGCTTCGCAGCATCCGATCCACCATTGTCTCGAAGATTTATCGCTACGTCACGTGCCGCATTATATTCATCCTTCGCATTTTGTCGGGCATTATATTTTGCTAGATATTCTTTACGACGTTTCGTATAACCTATGCCCTTCTCATCAATCGCTGCCGCTAAATCTTGAACTTTTTGATAGTCTCCGCTGATTTTATCTAACGTATTACCGATAAGATCGCCAAGATCAGAGTTTTTGATTCTCTCGTGCAGTGCAGCAGTTGAATAACTTTTTAATGCATTTAATGCGACTGCACGGTACTCATCACTAGTACCTCCAGATAACATTAGAGCCGCAGTTTGTTGGAATCCGGCGGTAACGATATTTATAGTCTGCTCACTAACATTAGGGTCATCCCCTATGAACTTTTTTACAAGTTCACTTGTTATAAGGCCACGTGTTAGTGCCCCAGCCATTAGCTCGGGGGTGATTTCTTTTCCCTCAAGTTGGGCATAGAGAGCTGCACCAATCATATTTTTAGTGGTATTTGGTAGGGCTTTATTTATATAGGCACCTACTTCGGAGTTAGGGTCAAGTATTTCAAACTCCTCCCAATCTGCTAGTTCGCTAAGTTGGCCCAGACCCGCAGCTACCGCAGCCGATAGTCCTCCTGTAACAAACGCCTTTAGTGGATCTGTGCCGTAGATTATGGCCTGGGTAGCCTGATTAGCAGCACGGTCAATTCCCGCAGTTAAAGCGATCTTTACTCCTGCGTTAAGACCTGCACCAACAGCATCGCTAGCGAACCCGGCGGCAGCCTTACCAACTTCTCTGCCAACGTTTTGAGCTATGTAGGACATGGCAACAGTTTGAAGTACCGAGCCGAGACTTGCACCCTTAGCGATAGCGAACGCACCATCAATGAGTGGTATGGTCCATTGCATACCGGGGATTGATAATGCTAATAGTTTAGCTATTGATTCTATCGGGTTATTAACCGCGTATTCGAGCACGTTGCCAACAGCCCTACCAACAGGCGCAACAATCTCATCAATGACCCAATTAAAAACGTCTACGGCTGCCCCAGCAATCCAATCCACAACGTCTGTTACAACGTCTACGACTGCATCAACAAAGTACTCTACGGGTCCACCCAATTTATAATCCTCGTACTAACGGCTGCTTGCCAAACCTAATGAAAACAACATACTTGCCAGAATTTCTGTATTTGCCGATGGAGATTTCAGTATCCAACTGGTCGAGGCGGCGTTTAAACAGCTTAAAACCATTTAGAAACACCGGGCCAGAAAATTGTGTTGAGTAATGCGTAATACCTTTCCGTTGTAGATACGTAAAATACTTGAACCCATTTACAATAAAGTTCCTGCCTGTATCAACATTAAACGCTCGCCCCACCATTTTCTTAGAGATTTTCTTGCGTTTGCCCACATGCCCAATAAAAACGGTATTTCCAATCTGTACGAGATCGGTCCTAGGGAGGGAGAATTCACTCGCAAGTGCTAATAACACAGCTTCTACTGGGTACTTTAAGTCCGGTGTATTGTACGCAGCTCGTGTAACAATCTCAGGACCACTTAGCAGTTTCTCATTACTATCTACTAATTCCATCCTATATCTCCCGTGAGAACAACGCAGCCGAGTATATATTACCCATGCCAGCGGCAAGACTGAGCATTATACCTTCGGGGATGGGGGCATCAGAAGACAGGAACACAGGATCATCTTGAGTTCTGTTAAGGATTTTCGGTACGTAACCGTTCTGTAAGTCACGTAATAACAATCCAGTCTCCAATAGCCCGCTAGCACCCATTGTATGTCCAATACGTGGTTTGTAGGATGTTGCTACAAATTCGTTTAGAGAGCCTAGGAGTGCTGATTTTTCCGCAGCATTGTTAACTGGCGTACCAGTTCCATGCGTTTTAACTAACCTTATATCATTTTTATGCGCTTTGGATATAAATAATGCACCTTCTATAGCTTTACTAAAACCAGATCCATCTTGACGCTGCCCTAAAGGATTTGTACTAGCCTCTGCGGAGCTGTACGCGCCAAGGAATTTAGCTAAAGGATCAGCCATACCAGGGTGTTCCTTCTCGAATATAGCAACTACGGCACCTTGCCCGACAAGGAACCCTTGATTTTGATCGTCAAACGCAGAGGGCTTCCGCTTGAACATTAGCTCGTCTTCATGTTGCAAGCTAGCACCGGCCTCGCCAAAAGACTCTAGGATAAAGTTGTTCACATCCTCACCGCTAAATACAATAACTCGATCAAACCCATGATTATCTAGCAATGTTTGCATATTCATTAGTACATGTAGGCTAGAGGCGCAAGCACTAGCATCTGTTGATACATGGTCATGAACGCCAAACATACTTGCTATACGCCCTGCATATATATTCGTAAGCACGATAAACGGTACTTTGACTTTATAGTGCAGTTGCGCATCAGGGTTTTTATCATACCGCCCATTACTGTTCATCCAGCCTTGGTTCCCCGCAGCAAATATAAAGCCAGTCTTACCTTTTACCGGGTTGTCAGCTACATAACTTCGCAGTTCGTCATCAATTAGGCTTTCTATCAACACATGAGGAGGATACTTTAGCCCAGCCTTCGCCCTACGATAGGTATGCGGCAAGATGTGGGCGCGTTGCGGGTACGGTATATCGTCAATCAGAGTAGTGTCGGTTGTACACGTTGTGCGGCACTGAGTCATATAGATCATGCTAGTTCCCCCACAAGTTCTTTGATTGAACCAAACTCGTCTTCTGGGTCTTTCGTTTTATTTAAAAGTATAAACGCTTTCAGTAACTGCACACTTACATAAGGCCACGATTCGCTAAGCTCTGTATCTGCGGGGATGCCATAAGCCTCTCCGATCACAAAGAAAGTTAAAGCTACGTCCAAGCTATCAAGATTAGTTACGTCTTCAGTTATTGGGGTGTCTAGGGATTCAGCGGGTTGAAAATTATCTTTTTGCTCCGCAGCGACAGCGTTAAATAATTCTAAAAAATCGAAAGTCATGGTTCGCTCCTATTAAAGGGTCTAACCAGTATAGACGCTACATCACATTAGGCAAGCAGTCGCTATGAGTTGCTAGCAAATGATATGGCAACCGAAGCGGAAGCTACGGCAGGGCGCGGAGACGCAGCGGCATGAGCATGTAGCTCGATAGTGGTGTTATTAGTTGCCCAGAAGATCTCCACGTAATCGGTCGCAGAAAGCACTAAAGAGCCGTTCCAGTTGATAATATCCTTCTTACCACTCCCCTCTATGTCGTACTCATGAGCACTATAAACTTCGTCGGTGCCATTTTTCTTAGCCCATACAGACAGGTTTTTGGCTGCGGCGTTTGTAGATTCTAACTGTAAAGTTGTTTTTAGGAGGTAAACACCATCATTTGTTACAGTTAGACGTGAGTTACTAGCGACACTAACCCCACTACTTCCTCGTACCGTGTTAAAAGTAACGGCATATCCTGTGTTGATGTTCGCTGCGGTCTGATCAATGGTGCTATAAAAAATCCCATAGGGAAACGAAATGAACTTACCGCCGTCGTCTTCAGCGAATACATTGGAAACCATATTAACGAGACGATTAAAAAACAGTCTTAGGATATTACTGTTCTGGTCTACAAACGAACGTTCGTATGTATCTGGAGCTAGCGGGAGCGGAGGTGGTTGAATACGTTGGAGGTCGTTAGCCATTACCGCCTCCCGTCAAGACGCATGTCTACCCGAGGAGACCCAAGCTGCCATTTAACTCCGAGGTCGGTAGATTCCATCTGTATGGACATTTGACGCCCCCGAACGCGAGTGTTTACTTGACCTGTAAACTGTTCAATAGGTACAGTCGCAGTGCGAGTAATTGTTCCTGTTGCGCTACCACCCTCTGAGTACGGACTATTGTAGCCGGACCCTGAGTTTGCGAGGGGGAGTAGTGTCATCGTGGCACTGGGAGAGGTAGCTGTAGATCCTTCAAAAGTAACATCAGGGATAATACGCCATACAAATGCAAACCTATCTCCGTCGTCGATATCAAATTGACCCGATGTGATTGTTGCTGTAATTGGCGCAGGAGTACTTGTTTGGTTGTCATCTGTACCCTGTTCTTGGTTTACAAGGTTGTAACTGTATGTTGCCGCAAGAGGATAATCACGCAGTCCAGAATCAAGCCATGCAGTGCGGGCTAATGTACCGTAGTACCATGATTTTTCTAAGTAATTAAACACGACATACTTATCTATGACATCACTGTTACCAGAACAATAAAACCACCAGACTTCGTGGAATGCCTCATTTGTACCTGCAAATACTTGGTCGTACTGTAATACGTTAAAATCTTCAAACACATACCGACGTACGTTACAGGGGAGGGGCTGACTACGCCCGTCATACATATAGAATTTATCTTTACCCATCCAGAAAGCAGCGCCACTAGCAAAAGCTACGGAATTCATAGAAGCAATGGATATATTATCGCCGACCAACTGAGCGCCCCAGACGGCGGGGGCACCTTGATACTGTAATGAATATAGTGAAGAGTTGGTCCAAACGAGGACCTCTTGACGTGCTTGTTTAGCCGCAACTATCGCAGTTCCTCTCGATAGCCTCAAGGACCCCGCTTGGTTTGTAGAGGCTGGCGTCCATTGCGTAGGGTCTTCTTGGTCAGACCACCGAATCAACATAGGGTCAACTGTAGCTGTGCCAACATCATTAGTACCAAAACAAAACACAAAGCGGTTTATGTCAGATACTAAAATTAAATTTTGCGAAACAGGTACATTAGACGCCCCGCCGAGAGACGACAAATAAACTCCGCGAGTACCTACCCCGTTCGTAGCGTCCCAATAGAAAATACCGCCCCCACGAGGCCCAAATACGAGGTCTTCACCAAAATTAGCTTGGCTCCATAGACGTATTGATTCAGTAGAAACTCCACCTACTCCCCAAACACCATTACTCCATGCACCACCACCCCATCCAGTTAGTGGTACTTCGTATGGCTCACCAGTGCGTATCTGATACGCGCCTACTACAGATGAACCACCATTAGCTGTATCTGAACTATTAGCAGTGGCAGTGGCAACTATTGTGTAAGTATTTGCACTGGGGGTAGTAACAATCTGGTACTCCGCGTTGAGCACAACAGCAGTAATATTACCTCCAAGCGATGCAGCGCCGCTGAATGTAACAAAGTCGTTATCACGGGCACCATGACCTGTATCTGTAACCGTCAGAGTGGCTGACCCATTCGTAGCGGCAAACGTAACATCCCCCGCAGAAGTGGTGACTCGTAGAGGTGTAATGTCGTTATACGCACCCCCCTGTTCTAAATAGAATTTGAGATGTGTACCAACGCCGATAAGGTTAAAACTAGCTAACGTCGTCCAGTTCCATAAAGATCGGCATACGCCAAGAAATGTACTATTTGAGATACGTTCCCAGCCGCCTATCTTTTCGGGGAACCCTTGTCTGAAGCGTACTTTATCGCACTCATACCAACCGGCTTCGTCAGTGTAGCGTGTTACTTCTCGGTTAATACCGGGCTTAAATACTAACTTCTTTAGGGCCATACTTCACCTACATAGTTTCGCCGAAGACAGCGGGTAATGTCGTAACTTGTATAGCCACGTGCTGCTTTAGATTTAGCGTCTTGCCGCAGTCAGAACAAGTATCCGCTTCGACTTCTGATTCATCAAGATCGTACCCACAATTTGCGCAGACAATTTCTATTGTATGTGCCGGATCAATGCCTTGGGCTGTTTCTTTCGCATCGACTGTAGTCTTCATATTACACTGCTAACTGGAAGTGCGGGCCATCAATAAATGGGCGTCTACCTTGGCTACGACGTAAATCTACATACGCATTCATGGCTTCTTCCATCGTACCGTTCCAATCACGTATATCGGCTATATGCCAACAAGCCCCCCATTGTATAGGTACGCTTAGCTCACGTGCAGCTTCGGCCATAGCATCGGCAATATCGTCGTATAAATTAAGCTCCCATGAACCTCTAGAGCCTATATACGCCATCAAATCGACCGCATTCCCCTCCAAATGCTTGGAGTTCATTGTTTTACTAGCGCCCGCGTCTACAAGTTTACGCTGCTCTTCCATCGTACGTAGACCACAGATCACACCAAAATCTACTTTGGTATTCTGTATTGCTTGTTTAACTACTGCGACAAGTCGCTCGTCAACACCATCTAGCCTATCGAGACTGCGTTGCGATAATTTAAACGTCATTTTATTACACCTTTTACACGCTCGAACGTCCGCATCCCGCCTAGCCCTAACATCCCCATCAACACCGGCATCATCACGCTCATGTCGGCCTGCGGCACGATAACCCCAAAACCGGAAGCTATGGGTGAAATCAAGAAATTTACGGCTAAGCCAAGAACGCAAACATGCCCACATAAGGGCCTCCAAGACGACTGGAACCAATTTCCTTTAGCATCAGCAGTGTTTAACGCAATCTGCGCTAAGGCTATTTCCTGTCCATGCTTTTCCGCCATAGTCCCAATTTCATGGGCCAGCTTAGCTTTTTGGTCCTTATCTTCGATGAACTTGTCTAGTAGCCCAGCGACTGGGCCAATAAGAGCCTGTAGCATGAGGTGCCTCCTATAGCTAGTTAAGGGCTAAGACCTACCAGGGCAGTGGCTCTGCCGAAGGGG